>ERZ779924.892-NODE-892-length-11040-cov-2.38316_pt1 | contig 11040 bp, 10 predicted proteins | sample MGYA00511955_ERZ779924 | MGnify/ENA primary metagenome ERZ779924 (study PRJEB29588, sample SAMEA1969417) | human gut metagenome | biome: human gut; feature: human-associated habitat; material: faeces | place: Denmark | collected 2008/2010 ... | reverse complement strand
GCACCGACCTGGCAAATTATTCTTTCGCTTTGCCTGCTCTATGCCTCAGCACTTGCACTCATCTGGATTTCAGGAAAAATATATCGTGTAGGTATCCTGATGTATGGCAAAAAGCCGACACTAAAAGAGATGATTAAATGGATTTCTTATAAATAGATATAATTCACTCTAGCCCTATCGGGCACTCTCACAAGAAACGGGGGTGTGTCAAAACTAAACCGGTCTATCAAACCTCAACTGTAGGGGCAAGGTTTACCTGCCCGAACCAACGGTCACAACCTTGGAAATAATACACCAAGCAAACTGTTTTCGGGCGAACGAACCTCGCTCCTACTAGCCAAATGACAGCATCATCAACGTTTAGACACAACCCCACTTTTTTATTACTTCCACTCACCCAATTGAATACCCAGCTTTTCCCAATGCCCGATAAATGAATTCAACGAGTTACGGAAACGATCAAAATCCTTATTGGATGGATTTGTCCAACCCACTTCGGCATATGCAGCAAGACGCGGATAAATCTTTTTATTCATACTTTCAACCGTAGGAATAAATTCACCCCACATTTGGCAACCGATACCCAACACTTTACTTTGCTGAGCCTCTGTCAGTCCCTCAGGAATCGGATTGAATTCATACGATTTTTGCAAAGGAATAGATTCATAATCATAGTCCAGATAAGTATATATATGATAAGAGTTAACGATATCATATCCTTTCTCAATAGTTTCTTTAATCAATTCAGGCTCCCCTTTCCAGAAATGAACAATTGTGCCAGAAGCCAATTGCTGTTGTGAAGCACCACTTCCGTCTCTTTGATAATCATTTACCTGAGCTCCCGTAATTTCATTCCATCCCATCATGTGACGGTTTTTAGAAGCCAAGAAATTAGAAATGTTATTTGTAAAAAAGACCTGCAAGCCACCCGGTGAAGTTATCTTGTTCTGCTTCATATAATTGCGTACCATCGGTGATTCCTTCCAAGCATTATATCGTAATTCATCTCCACCGATATGAATAACCGGAGAAGGGAATAATGCAATTACTTCCTCCAATACATCTTCCTGAAATTGGATAACACGAGGATCAGCCACATTATAAGCATTGTAATGTACCCCAAAGTTACAAGGCACCTTAATCTGCTTTCCGGTAGTTCCCAACCATGGATAAGAAGCAATAGCAGCACTGGCATGTCCCGGCATCTCTATTTCAGGAACAATCATAATATGGCGTTTGGCAGCATAATCCACTACCTCTTTGATATCATCCTGAGTATAAAAACCACCATGAGGCTTGCCATCAAACACATTGCTGTGGAAATGGTTAATCTCTGAAGAGTCACGGAAAGCACCGACCTCTGTCAATTTCGGATATTTCTTGATTTCAATACGCCATCCCTGATCATCTGTCAAATGCCAATGAAATACGTTCATCTTCAGTTCTGCCATTCTATCCAACAGATTGAGGACAACTTCTTTACCTTTGAAATACCGACCTTCATCCAACATGAAAGCACGCCAGGAAAAAGCCGGATAATCCGTCACCAAAGCTTTTTGAACTGTCAGGCGTCCTTCTCTTTCTTTAATAATCTGGCGCAAAGTCTGCACACCGTTAAACACTCCTTCGGGAGTAGAAGCCTTAATTGTAATCCGGCTTCCGGCAGCTTCCAATACATATCCACCTTTTTTATCAGGTAAAACGGTCGAATCCAATAAAAGAATAACATCTCCTTTGTCTTTCCCTTCCTCCAAAGTGACTTCCACTGCAAAATCATTCTTCAAATAGGAAGCCAGCAACAAAGCCTCATTAGACAATTCATTAGAATAAACAACCATCGGCTTATCCTTCAACTTCACAAAGCCCTGAACATAATTAATCTCTTGCGGCTGAGGAAGCACGGCATACGCTTCTATCGGCGGCTGTTCACAGGAGCTACACACAACAATGCACAACAAAACGACAATAAGTGATTTGAGTTTCATAAGTATTAGAATTAAAATTAGTTTCAATAATAGCTTTTGACTACTTCAACGCTTCTTCAATGGTATTCATCAAATGATTAAACTCCTCTTTTTCATATCCAATAGAAGTATAGATTGCTTCTCCTTCCTTATTAAACAAATACGTACGAGGGATAGATTTTTCTGCAAAAAGTGAAAAAACTTCCCGTTTAGGGTCAGGATACAACGGGAAAGTAAATTTCTTACGCTCATTATAAGCCTTCAGTTGTTCATCCGTATGTTCGCGACCAATCACCAACAATACAAAGTCTTTATTATCTTTATATTTAGGCCAAAGCATCTTTTGTACTTCTGCAAGTTCCAACTGGCATGGGCCGCACCAAGTGGCAAATAAACTGACCAATACCACCTTACCCTTTAAATCGGCAGATGAAACATCTCCATAGACTGATGATTTCAACTGAAAATCCGGTAACTTATCTCCCTTCTTCAATTCCTGTGCATGCATTGCAAAGCTGGCGCATAACAACATCAATAATAATCCTAACTTTTTCATTTTCATAATTCTGAATATTTAATTTACGATATAATGAAGACAAATATATCTGTTTTTCCTATATTTGCCGACTGAAATATCATTTTTTAGCCTATGATGACTTTTATTTCGTGTGCCAAGACAATGACGGATCATTCTAAAGTAGAAGTCCCTACCACCGGCACACCACAATTTCAAGCTGAAGCCATTCAGCACGCACTTGGTATGTCCAGGTTCTCTGCCGAAGAACTAGAACGCCTGTTACGGGTAAACAGTAAAATAGCAGCCGAAAATTATCTCCGGTTTCAAGATTTCTGTTCGGAAGCAAACAAAGCTCTTCCTGCCTTGTTAGCCTATACAGGCATAGTATTCAAACGTATCTGTCCTCAAGACTTTACAGCAGAAGATTTTCAATACGTACAAGATCATCTGCGTATCACTTCCTTTTTATATGGATTACTTCGTCCGCTTGACCTGATAAAGAATTATAGATTGGAAGGAGATGTCAGACTGCCAGAACATGAAGGAATATCTATGTTTGATTATTGGAAACCAATATTGACGGATGAGTTCATCAAATCCATCAAAGCACAAGGAGGCACATTGGTCAACCTTGCCAGCAACGAAATGAAAGACCTTTTCGACTGGAAACGTATAGAACAACAGGTACGCGTAATTACACCCGAATTTCAGGTTTGGAAAAAAGGGAAATTAACGACTGTCGTTATTTATACTAAAATGTGTAGAGGAGAAATGACACGCTATATCATCAAAAACCGCATTGAAAAGCCTGAAGAGCTAAAAAGCTTCAACTGGGAAGGATTCTGCTTTGATGCAGAACACAGCACTGAATCGCAGTACCTTTTTAGCCTTCTTTCATAAAAAAATATTAAATATTCAAGCTGCACAAACTTTTTTTCAACGCTCATGTTATTTAGTTGAAATTGGGAAGATATACCTAAACAATAATTTAACTAATAGAAATGAGTATGAAAAAATTAATGTTTGCACTGGCAATTGCCAGTATCAGTTCTGCAACGTTCGCGCAGCAGAGCAACAAATCACAAAATGCTATCGTCAGCGAAAGCGTAGATGTTATGGAGGTTCCGGTAGATAAGTACAAAGTAGAAACCAATCGTTTTTTTGATAATTGGTTCTTCTCTGTAGGAGGCGGTGCACAAGTATTATTCGGTGACCAATCCGACCTGGGCAAATTCGGCAAACGTATCGCTCCCGCTCTGAATGTGTCTATTGGCAAATGGTTCACTCCCGGACTAGGATTGCGTCTGCAGTATAGCGGTTTGCAGTCAAAGAGTTTTTCAAGCGAACCTTCTGCATACTCCAAGCCTCATATGCTGAGCGAAGGATACTATCAGGATAAGTTCAACTATATGAACTTACATGGTGATATCTTGTTCAACATCAGCAATATGCTTGCCGGTTATAATCCTGACCGTATATATGATGCCGTCCCATTCGTAGGTTTCGGTTTCGCTCATTCTTATGACAAACCTCACCTTAATTCATTGGCATTCAACTTCGGTTTGATTAATACCTTCCATGTAGCAGATGCATGGGATTTAAACTTGGAGCTTTATGGTATGGGAGCTGAAAACAAGTTTGATGGCAAAACTCTGAACAAAGGATTGGACGTTATGTTGGGGGCATCAGTCGGTGTGACCTATAAGTTTCCGCAAAGAGGTTTCAAACCTGCTCCTGATGTGGATGCAATGATGGCCCTTACAGCATCCCAAATGGATGCTATCAATGCAGCTTTGGCTCAACAAATCGAACAAAACCGTCAGTTGAAGGCTCAACTTGCAAATACTCCTAACGAAGTTGTTACAGAACAAGTTACCGTCAACCAGCTGACTCCGGTTCCGCAGTCTGTATTCTTCCAAATTGGTTCTGCTACTCTGCCTCAAAACAGCACAGTCAACTTGCAACAGATTGCCAACTTAGTAAAAGACAATCCGGGCATCAAACTGAAAGTAACCGGTTATGCCGACAGCGACACAGGTAGTGCATCATGGAATAAACAATTGAGTGAAGACCGTGCAAATACAGTTGCAAACGAATTGGTTAAACTTGGTGTAAACAAGAGTAACATGATTATTAGCGGTATGGGCGGTGTTAATACATTGACTCCTCCGGCATTCAACCGTCGTGTAATTATCGAAGCCCAATAATACTCTGCCTTAAAAAAGGTAAGCCAAAGAGGGGGTGCCAAAACGTGGATGATACTGTCATTTTACTAGTAGGGGCGAGGTTTGCTCGCCCGAAAACAGCTTGCCTTGTGTATTACTCCCAAGGTCGTGACCGTTGGTTCGGGCAGGCAAACCCTGCCCCTACTGTTTACAATTTGACAGACCATTTTACTTTTGGCACCCCTCTTATCTTTTATCACATCTATTTAAAAAGCTTTTCCAGTTCATCCTCCTGAAGTACGGACAATACGGTTTTACCGTCAGGAGTATAATTAGGAGTAGCTACAGCAAACAACCCATCCACCAGGCCATTCATCTCTTCATTCGTCAAAACCTGTCCCGGCACAATAGCCGCAGCTTTGGCCAATGTCAAAGCCAGATTACTCTGTACTTCTTCTTTCACTTTACCTCCCTTCTCCATAGCAGTATGAACCATACTCTGGATCAGTTCCACCGGATTTAAACCTTCAATGCCCGAAGGTATGCCGTTAATGGCATAACTGCCACCTCCCAAATCAGTCAGTTCAAAGCCCAAGTATGACAAATCTTCCATGATTTCCTGCAATACAGGTACTTCCGAAACCGGGAATTGCACAATATCAGGAAATAACATGCCCTGCGATGCTCCCTGTCGACGTGTTATCTGTTCCAGATATTGATCATAAAGAATGCGAATATGTGCCCGTTGCTGATCGATAATCATCAAACCAGATTTAACGGAAGTAAGAATAAAGCGTCCCTTAAACTGATAATGTTGAGATGATTTCTCTCCCATTGCCGCCTCTTCCGAATGATCATACAAGGTAGGAGTAACCGGTTGCTCCATTGAAGCTGCCGTAAAATAATCCCCATCATCTGGGTAAGACTTCTGTATATGTTGCGCCGACGAATGATGCTCCAAGCCCTCATATAATTGTTCCCAATCACGACTGGGTTTTGAGGAGTAAGAAGAAGGAGGCACAGCAGACGTATTAAAAGGATTGTAATCCGGATTATAAGTTGTTTTCGGCGGCTGTATTCCGGCATAAGGAGAACTCTCGAATGCAGGGATATCCGGCATACCTTCCGTATCAAAATCAATAGAAGGGACAGCATTGAATTTACCTAATGTTTCTTTGACAGCTGCTGCCAATATCTGCCAAATGGCCTGTTCATTTTCAAATTTGATTTCTGTCTTGGTAGGATGAATATTTACGTCAATATTGCCGGGATCCACATCAAAGTAAATAAAATATCAGATGCTCGTATGCATCCATAATAGCTTTATGGAAATAAGGATGGCGCATATAGCGTCCGTTTACAAAGAAGTATTGACGAGCTCCTTTCTTACGGGCACTTTCCGGCCGGGCAACAAATCCCGAGATACGTACCATGGTAGTATCCACATCAAGTGACAAAAGATCCTGATTTATTTTCTTCCCAAACACACCCATTATACGTTGACGCAACTGAATGGCAGGGACATTATGATACAAAGTAAAAGACACATTGGGGTTGACCAACGCAATGCGTTCAAACTCAGTCAATATATTACTCAACTCCGTCTGATTGGATTTTAGGAATTTACGCCGTGCCGGTACATTAAAAAACAGATTTTTCACACAAAAATTGCTACCCTTAGGACATGATATGGCTTCCTGGCTTTCCACCTTAGAACCGGCAATAACCAGTTTGGTGCCCAACTCCTCTCCTTCTACACACGTGCGCAACTCTACTTGTGCCACCGCCGCAATAGAAGCCAAAGCCTCTCCACGGAATCCCATTGTCCGCAAAGCAAATAAATCAGCCGCTTCCCGTATCTTAGAAGTTGCATGGCGTTCAAAAGACAGACGTGCATCAGTTTCGGACATCCCTTTACCATCGTCTATCACTTGAATAGAACTCTTTCCGGCATCCGTTACCAGTACATCTATATGTTGCGCTCCGGCATCAATGGCATTCTCCACCAATTCTTTTATAACAGACGCGGGACGCTGTATCACCTCTCCTGCCGCTATTTGATTAGCAACAGAGTCCGGCAGCAAACGTATGATATCGCTCATAATACAACTACGAATGATTCATTAAAAACTTAATTCTCCGGTCACCAGATAGTGCAGGATAAAAAGTAAAATACCAATAGCTATAAACAAAGCCCCATAAGTCAATGGCTTGCGTCCACTCTCTTTTCTGCGCTTCAAGTGCTTGGTTCCTTCAATAAACTTTCCACGAATGTCTTCGGGAGAAAACTCTTTCGGAGGAAGCATACCCAAGTCACGCTTGGCATTCTCTTCCATCTTCTGCAATTTCTCTTTGCGTTCATCCACATATATGTATTGGTGGTTGAAACGACGAGGTTTTTCCATTTTAAACATTCCCATAGTTATTTCTTCTTTTTATTAAACAAGTCCTGATTTGGCAGAGGCGCGGCACCTCGATTACTCTTCTTTAACTCCTGCCCGGCTTTTTTTCCGCGCCAGTTAAAAATATCCTCTTTGTTGAGCGGACGGATATAGTCAAACCAATTAAAATTTTCCAGTTTCATTTTATCGGGTGGAAGTTGAAGCATCGGATAAAGAGTACCATTTGATTTCGGACTCATGACCATCTTTTTCATTTTCCGGTTTTCCAAATATATATTCAAAAGGCTTGTCTCCGATACATTCATGCCAATCAATGTGCTGTCGCTCTCCATCGGATAATAAACAACACGAACCGAACCGATAACATCTACCTGATGCATCTCTCCATTCTTGAAATATGCCTTGATATCTTTTCCTGTTACCTGATTATAATTAACAGAATCCAATTTTTCGACAGATAGAGTCTGATTGTGAATATGAGCCCAATCAATAGTACTGTCATTCATGTAAATCATAATTTCCTCACCCAACAATTGCTGATTATTATTCCAAAGAATCGGATCATAATACATAGTCAGACAACTGTCTTTAGACGAAAAGACTAGTGAATCACATACTCCCTGCACATCCGTGCGGTACATGCGCACTTTATGATATGCTCTTGTTTCACGGAAGGTGGAATCTGTATTCAGATTGAAAGTATACATCTGCAACGTATCGGCATGCATAAATAAACTATCGCCCTGTGAATAATCTACCGCCACCGCCTTTTGGGTCGCAATGGCATATTTAGTCAGTTCATTGTAATAACAATAGTCACCGGTAAGCATGTTTTTATTAATGGTATCGTTAAACAATACATTGTCAAAAGCTTCTCCATATCCTTTCACACGGTCATAAAACAAACTGTCGCCCGTCAACTGCTTGCCTTCATTGGTTAATACAGAACGATTGAGTAACTCTGCCTGACCAATCTGGGTATTATAGAAACCCAATTCCGAATAAATATGGTTATTATCACTGTCGATATCCGACGGACCTACAATATTGGCAATCTTACTGGCTGTATTATAACGCAAAGTATCCGAAGTCAATGTAAACTTAGGATTTACAAGTTTCACATCATAATTAAAAACCGACTGTTTAGTAGCAGGACTATACTCTCCCCATTCCGAAGTCAACACGTTTTCTTCATCCATCAGCGTACCGCCATCGAAATAATAACCAAGGTTATAAATACGGTCATAGTTCAGACTATCGGTCAGCAATGTAGTATTCTTGTTCTCCATGCGCACATTATTGCGCACTTGGGCTATCTGTGTGTTTCCATCATAAAAAAGATAATCCCCATACAAAAACAGCGTATCTCCCTGCACCATTTTTACATTATCAAAAGCCTCCAGCGAATTGGTCTTTTCATAAAAGCAGGCACTGTCACAATACATATAAACACTATCATGGCGAAAAGTCACATTTCCAACCAATATCTGTGCATCAGGGTCAGGATTTAAAGGACTTTTTTTCAACACATCGGAATGCAACAGATACACTTTACTCTTGGCAGGCTTCGGTTCAGCCTTTTTAGTGGGATTAACCTGAGCCAACAAGCAAAAGACAAACAGGCACAGGACACTAAACAAAAGTATCCTATGCCTGCTCGAAGAGTTATTTTTTTTTCTTTTTTCAAGCATACGGTTCAATATACTACATTTATTCTTTTATCCAACCCGGATATTTAAAATCACATTTCTGCCACTTCTCATTAATACGCACATAGGTATGTTTTTGCTTTTCTTTGATCCACTTTTCAAGCTTATCTTCACTACGTTTTTCCATGACGATAGCCTTCAGGCGCTGATAGTCTTCCGAAATGGTCGCCTTATGTCCGTTAATACGACTTTTCAGCTTTACAATGGCGCACACCTCTTTTCCTTTATCGTTTATCATAGTGAATGCTCTTGATATCTCACCTACGTTCATATTTTCCACCATCTTGGCCACTTCCTGAGAAACTTGTGCCAAGTCCTGCATTTCAAAACGCGCCGTACCGGTATTCTTGTTGGCCATCAAACCATGGTTATTCTTTGTATCCTTATCCTGAGAAATATAAGTAGCAGCATCATCAAAAGTAAATTTCTGGTTGCGGATGTCATCAGCAATAGAATCCAAACGAACTAAAGCTGCCTCCAAGTCTTTTTCCTCCACTTTCGGCTTCAACAAAATATGGCGGGTATTAATACGGTCACCGCGTTTTTCAATCAATTGGATAATGTGAAAACCAAACTCAGTTTCTACAATCTTTGAAACCTTATTAGGATCCTGCAAGTTAAAAGCGACATTGGCATATTCGGGCACCAATTCTCCTTTGCCCATAAAGCCAAGCTCACCGCCACGACGCGCCGTTCCGGGATCTTCAGAATAAAAACGAGCATATGTGGCAAATGACATTTTACCGGAATTAATACCATCTGTATAGTCACGCAAAGTTTTCTTCACACGCTCTACTTCTTCCAACGGAATTTTAGGTTCCAATGTCACAATCTGCACCTCCACCTGAGTGGGAACAAAAGGAATACTGTCTTGCGGCAAATCCTTAAAATAACGGCGCACTTCGGCAGGAGTTATCTTAATCTCCCCCACAATATGCTGTTGCATTTTCTGCACAGTCAAGCCATCGCGGATATTCTCACGAAGCATTTCGCGTATCTGGGTAGAAGTCTTATTATAATACTCTTCCAATTTCTCTTTAGAACCTCCTACTTGTTCGATTAGCCAATTGGTACGTCTTTCCACTTGACCAATCACTTCCTGTTCAGAAACTTCAATACTATCGATAGCTGCCTGGTGAAGGAACAACTTCTGAACAGCAAGCTGTTCAGGAATAATACAATACGGATCTCCGTCAAACTTGCGTCCTTCATACTGGGCATTCAACCGCTCACTTTCTACGTCAGATTTAAGGATAGCCTCATCGCCTACCACCCACACAACTTCGTCTATAACGTTGTCTTGTCCATATACAGAAACAGCAGCGAACAGCATCAGTAACAGTGCATAAACTTTAGTACACATCAATTTATTCATCTGAATTCAAATAATAATAAATAATCTTGTTTCTATCCGAAGCCCGTTGATACAAGTCCTCTTTCACCTTGTTAATAAATTCCACACGCTTCAGATTAATTAAAATCTCTTTTATTTCATCTCTGGCAAAGTCCAACGGCTTTTGTTTATCCTTGCCCAAGAAATCTTCTATATGTAAGAAATAGCAAAAAGCCGTGTCCTTGACTTCTACATTTCTATTTTTATCCAAATAGTTTGCATCCGTATCAAGCACCTTCAAAGGTATCTTGGCAGCCACATCGGGCACAGATGTCCAACGGTCATAAAAATAATCATAACTCACTGCATTACGCAAACTATACTTCTCCAATTTTTCAATAACGTCCTGATTATTCTTCCGATACCACACCCGCACATTTCCCAAATCAGGAGAACTGAGAGGAACCTTTATAAAAAGCCCTTTGACCAATGGATTGTCCAACCGGAACAGTTCTTTGTTCTTTTCATAATAAGCATTTATTTCCTCTTCACTGATATCGTTTGCCAATTTCTGATTCACCAACTCCTCTTGATAAGTGTGCATAATCAATGCACGGCGATAATTTTCCACCAGTTTGGAGATTTTATCATTATCGGGAATATTCCCCTCCGCCTTATCAAACAGCAGCGCATCCTCTATCCAGTTCCTGATATAGTGTTCGGCAAACAATACACTATCATCCTTCGATATATTGAGAGGAAGAGCCGCCTGCAAATCTTCCTTATACAGAAATTCGCCGGACACTTCCACCAAAGGAGTTTTTCCTTTATGGTTATGCTCCTGACCGCATCCAGTCATGGCAGCGGCAATCACAAGTATTACTCCCCAGTTTTTCACGATACTCATAAAGCATTAAAATAGTGAACGAAGATACTGCAATAATTAATTA
>ERZ779924.883-NODE-883-length-11135-cov-2.71245_pt1 | contig 11135 bp, 8 predicted proteins | sample MGYA00511955_ERZ779924 | MGnify/ENA primary metagenome ERZ779924 (study PRJEB29588, sample SAMEA1969417) | human gut metagenome | biome: human gut; feature: human-associated habitat; material: faeces | place: Denmark | collected 2008/2010 ... | reverse complement strand
TATGTCCCATACAGATGGTCCCCAATTCTTTGTCCAAGAATCGGGGACCACATCAAAGTCGGGAGGCTTTTTCATGCCGGGAATGCTCGAAAAGCTGCTCGATCAGTTGGCGCGCGTGAACGTGATGAGCGGGATTTCGTTGAAGGTGCCGCTTCTCACGGGGAAGCCCGCCCAGAAGCCCGCGCCCTGGGAGACGTAGAGCTTCATGCCGCCCAGCTCGTAAAAGCCCTTGACGAAGCCGTTGTTGGCAAGCGAGGCGAGAATCGCGACGGGACCCGTGTGGCCGCCGTGGGTGTGACCCGAAAGCTGCAGATCCACCTTCCAGGCAGGGTTCGCAGCCTCGGGAGCCGTGCGGGGCTGATGGTCCATCAGGATGCGGAGGTCGTCGTCGGCGAGATTGGAGAGCGTACCCGCAAGGTCGTGACGGCCTGCGCCCGTGCGCTCGGCCGCGAGGTCGTCCACGCCCGCCACCGTCACGCGGCGGCCCTTGACGGCGATGGAGACGGCCTCGTTCTCGAGGATCACGACGCCATGGCGCCTGATGATCTCAAGGAGCTTCTCGCGCTCGGGACGGATGTACTCATGGTTGCCCGTCACGCCGAAGATGCCGTAGGCGGCCTTGAGGCCGGAAAGAGGCGCGAGGTCCGCGTCGCGCTGAAGAACGGCAGCCTCCCTGTCGAGCGGACCGTCGGAGAAGTCGCCCGTGATGAGGACGAGGTCGGGCTTGGCCTCATTGACGGCCTTCACCACGGCTTCGGTGCGGGCGGCGGGGAAGAGGTTCGAGGCGTGCAGGTCCGTGATCTGGGCGACCTTGAAGCCCTCGAGCTCGGGCGGAAGGTTCCTGACGGCCACGGTCATCGGCTCGACCGTAGGCTCGGAGAGCGCGTTCCAGGTCGAGGTGATGCCGAAGAAGATGCCGAAGACGGCCACGAAGCACGTCGAGACGATCGTGAAGAGGTCGCGCTTCTCGACGGGAAGCCCCATCTTCCTGCGCACGAGTCCGCGCACGCCGCCGATCACGTCGCGCGCGAGCGCCAGCAGGAAGAACCAGTAGGCAAAGCTCACGAAGAGGCCCGTGACGGGCAGCGTATCGACGATGAAGGCGCGCTCGAAGAGGTCCGTCATGTCGAGAAAGGCGAAGTGCGAGGCGCCCGCAAGCGCAAAGAAGGCCGTGACGGCAAGCTTCGAGGTCGTGCCGAGATGGGCGATGCGGATCGTGCGCCAGATGCCGTAGGCGGCCATCAGTGCCGTGACGAGCGCGCAGATGAGATAGACGGTGACGTGCATGGAAATGGAATCGGTCTTGTGGTCTGGTGGTTTGGGAGACTTCTGCGGAAAGCCTGAGGGAGACCCGTCCGAACGTGAAGCGGCAGGCATTGTACACGGAGGCGCAGGAATACTGGTGCTGCAAGGCGTCGAATTCTTGCGCAATGTCCTCATCTGCGGACGGCTTTGCCTTCCCAAGAGAATGGCTGAGGAAGGAAGACCGGATGCAGCAGGGCTGCAGGTCAGGAAACTAGGCAACCTCGCCGCTGAATCGGGAGGGACTTGTGAAGACCATGGCCGCCTGTTCCTCCTCGAGCCTGCGGCTGTGCTCGCGTTCGAGAAGTTGTTCGCCCCAAAGGCGGCAGAAGGCGAGGAAAGCCTGGAGGTCGGAGGAGCGGTACTTCTGCTTGTGCATGCAGAAGGAGAGCTGCCTTGTGAAGGTCTCGGGACACTTGACGCGCCTGAGGTGCGGGCCGAAGAACGGATCGTGAAGGATGCGCTCGGAGATGAAGGTGAGGCCCATGCCGTTGATGATCATGCCGACGATCGCCTCGAAGCTGTTGACGTTCGCGATGATGTTGTGCTCGGAGAGGTGAAGGCCGATCTGGGCGTCGAAGAAGATTCGGGTGCTCGAGCCCTCCTCTCGAAGAATCCAGCGCTCGCGAGAGAGTTGCTCCCAGGTCGCGACGCCCTGTGTGAGACGGTGGCCCTTGGGCGCCACCACGACCATTTCGTCGGAAATCCACGGCTCGGTGATGAGGTGCGGATTTGTGACGGGGCCCTCGACGATCGAGATGTCGGTCGAGAAGTTGAGGAGCGATTCGGCCACCTCGGCGGTGTTGGCGATGCGCATTTCGGGCATCCAGCCCGCGTGCGCCTGAAAGTCGCGCATCAGGTCCGAGAGCATGAAGGAGCCGATCGTGAACGTACAGGCAAGCCTGAGCTGGCCCGTCGTGCGACCCGAAAAGAGCGACTCGATGTCGTCTGTGCGCTCCATGAGCTCGTCGGCGGCGGGCTTGAGGCGTCTGCCTTCGGCCGAAAGAAGGAGTCGGCCGCGGGTGCGCTCGAAGAGCGTGACGCCGAGGCGCCCCTCAAGCTCCGTCAGGGCCTGGCTCACCGCGCTCTTGCTCATCGCAAGATCCTGCGCCGCAACCGACAGGTTCTCGGTGCGGGCGACTGCAAGAAAGACCTGCATCTGGCGAAGCGTAATCTGCATGACTGGGTCCTCGTGGGAAGGTTGGCGGGAATGACGGTCCGGCTCCCTCGAACGAGGGACCGTCTGAAAGCCGGCATTCTCAAACGATGATTATGGCACGCGCGCTCCGTGATCCGAAGCCCCAAGCGGGTAAACCCGCGAGGGAATCACACGCCGGGCTCAGACGACGGGCCTGCGCCTCTCCCTCGAAAGACCGAGCAGAATCCGCATGTCGGAGCTGAGCTTCACGTCGTGCAGGACCGAAGGGTCTCCGCACCAGACGACGTCCTCGGGCGAAAGACGCCAGGCGGCGTGCCTGATGAAGCTCTCTCCTAGAAGTGCGGCCGCCCTCGGAATGCTCATCACGTCGACCAGTCCGATCTCGTAGTCGGGCCAGTTTCGAGGGCCGCCCAGAAGCAGTCCCGGCGTGAAGTGCCGCCTGCAGTACGGCCTGTTGCGCCCGATCTCGCGGTGAACCGCCATGCCCGTGAAGAGGATCGTGTTGTGCGTGCGCTGGCGCGTGGGCTCGATCTCGGCCGAAGTGCGGTAGCGGGCGAATACGCATCCTGGAAAATCAACCTCCATCGAGGGCGGCACGGGCCAGGCCACCTGCTGACGAACCTTCTCGGCCGCATAGTCCGAGGACCAGTTGCCGATCGCCTCGCGGGCCTCCTTCGCGAGGTTCTTCACGACGTTCCAGCGGGCGAGAATGCGGCGGGGCTTCGCGGCGCCTTCCTTCGTCTTCACGTTCGTAAACCTCAGGCGCTTCTCCTCCTCAAATTCGGCCCTCAGGGCGTCCGGGTCGGTCGCAAAAATCGAAAGCGGCACGACGACGCTCATCACGCGCGTCTCAACATTGGCCTCAATCCACTCGGCGGCGTCCTCAAATGCAAAAAGGTACTTCGCCTGCTGCGCCGCGTAGTCGAGCCCCGCCACCTCGACCGCACAGGCCGAGCGCACGCGGTCCGAGAGCAGAAGCCTCGGCAGGTCGACGCCGGCACCTTGATTGAAGGCGCTGTACGACGCCCAGGGCCCGATCGAGATGAGCTCAGTCATCGGATGCCTGTAGGTTCGCAGCCACTCGGCCGCCTCGACGGGATCCTCCGTCATGATGACGCTCCTTCGCCTCAATTCCGCCTGACGCCTTGCAACGTCCACCGCCAGAAGCACCGTTCCCGGGGCCGTCTCCTTGTCTTCCATGTCCATCGCGCAGTTGCGGGCGCTGCCACGGGCAGGCCCTATCCTTAATATTGAATGTTTTATAGAAGGTATATTCTATTCGAAGAAGCCGAAAAAGGCCTCCCCCTGCGGAAGACCTGCAAAAAGTCGTGAGGACGCAGGATGTCCAGACTTTCGGTAAAGCCGAACGATTGAAGTTAGGTCGGTCGCATTTTCCGAACGATCGGTTCTGAAAAAAACGACGCCTCCGAACGAATTTTCTGCCAAAATAGCCCCGCAAACCAAGGGTAATCCCGCCCTTTTCTTGAGAATTCCCATGTTCAAAAAGCTTCACTACAAGGTTCGCGGCCTGCCCACGCCGCTCGCCGGTCTCGCGCTCGGCATTGCGAGTCTGGGCTGGTGCCTCGAGAACGCCCTGCCGCTCGCGGGCTGGGGCCAGACGACGGGTGCCGTGATCGGCCTCGTCATGATCGGCTTTCTGGTGCTTCGCTTCACGGCGCACCACGACACGCTCTGGGCCGACCTGAAGCATCCCGTCGTGGGCAGCATCGTCCCGACGTTCGCGATGTGCCTGATGGTGGTCTCGAAGACCGCGGGCCACTGGATGCCCGAAGCGGGCGTCGTGCTCTGGTGCGCGGCGGTGCTCCTTCATCTGGCGGCGCTCGGCATCTTCGTCGTGAACCGCCTGCAGGAACCTAGGCTCGAACTCATGGTGCCCTCCTGGTTCGTGCCGCCCATCGGCATCGTGGTGGCCGACGTGACCTTCCCCGAGGTGGCCGTGCTGCTTCCCTTCGCGAAGATCCTCTTCTGGATGGGCGCCGCGGCCTATGCCGTGCTCCTGCCGCTGATGATCTACCGCCTCTTCTTCCTCCCCGAAGTCCCCAACGGCGCCAAGCCCACGATCGCGATTCTGGCCGCGCCCGCGAGCCTGCTGCTTGCAGGCTATCTCACGGTCGAGAAGGATCCGTCGCTTCTCCTCGTCGCGCTCCTCTTCGGCATCGCGATCCTCATGACGGTCGTGATCTACTTCGCCTTCTGGCGCCTCCTGAGGCTTCAGTTCTCGCCGGGCTACGCGGCCTTCACCTTCCCGATGGCCATCGGCGCGACGGCGCTCTACAAGCTCTCGAACCTCGTGGCGGGCTTCCCCGGCGCCCTTCACTACGCGCACCAGATCCGCTTCCTCGCCCACGTCGAAGTGACGGTCGCCGCCGTGGTGATCCTCTATGTGGCGGCCCTCTACGCGAAGAACCTCCGCGGCATGCTCCCGAAGCTCCCCGCCGCAGCCTGAGTCTCCAGGCATCACGCCCCGCACAAACCTTGAACCAAACGGCGTCCCGCTTCATCCGGCAGGGCGCCGTTTTTCATTGTTCTCTTCATCTCGTCCCGCGCACGACATTCGGGAAACGGCGATGCCGTTCTCATAATGTCGCGCATGGATGACGACCTACTCCAAACGCAGGCACCATGGGCGATTTCGCCCGTTTGTTGCGTTTGCGCAACAGTATAGGGGTTATCACCGCATTCCGGCCGGATACCCTGTCCCGCAGGCCGATGCACTAAATATGAAGGTCGTCCGGAAGGGGAGCTTCTTGCGAATCGCCCCCTCTTGTCCCAGAATCCTCCCTAGCCACGCGAAAAGCAGTGACTCCCAAATTTTCCCTTTTGTTTGGATGACCAGATTATGTTCAAGAAGTCTCTTATCGCTGTCGCCGTTCTCGGCGCTACCGCTTTCTCCGTTCAGGCCGCCGACGTTACGATGTACGGCAAGGTTGACACGGGCCTCCAGTTCAAGACCAATGAAGTTACCGAAGGCAACCAGACCGTGACCGATACCGACACGTTCTCCAGGGAAAACGGTCTGACCTCCGCCTCCCGCTTCGGCATCAAGGGTTCTGAAGACCTCGGCAACGGCATGAAGGTGAGCTTCCAGCTCGAAAACGGCTTCAAGTCCGACTCCGGCGTCTTCAAGACCGACGGCAAGCTCTTTGACCGTCAGGCCACCGTCGCCCTCTCCTCCGACTTCGGTACGCTCACCATGGGCCGCGTCGGCGGCATCGGTTCCGGCGCCGGCTTCGACCTCGTCTACGGCTACGGCGACGCCTTCGACGGCGGCTCCCCCAACGTCCTCGGCCTCGTCAAGTCCGACCGCTACGACAACATGATCACGTACCAGACGCCGAAGTTCGCCGGTCTGCAGGCCACGGTCCAGTACTCCTTCAACGAAGACAGCACCGACAAGGACCGTGAAGGCTCCTCCGCCGTCAACCGCTACGCTTCCGCCGGCCTGACGGGCAATTTCGGCGCCCTGAATACGGTTCTCGCCTACGAATTCCAGAACTACCAGTCCGTTGCCGATGACGCCCGCAGTGAAGACGGCCACATCGTCTACCTCGGCGGCAACTACGACTGCGGCTTTGCCAAGACCTTCGTGATGGGCCAGTACTTCAAGGGCATCAAGCTCAGCACCGTCTCCTCTTTCGGCATGCTCAGCGAGGCTGATAAGAAAGTAGCCGACGGTGAATATGACAAGGGCACCAAGGGCTTCGGCGCTCACCTCGGCACGATCGTTCCGATCAGCAACGGCGACCTGACGGTCGGCGCCTACTATGTCGACGGCACGGCTGAAACGTCCAAGACCGACGTTGAAGAACGCGACTTCGACTACCTCGGCTTCGCCACGAAGTACGAATACCGCCTGAGCAAGCGCACGTCCGTCTACCTCGGCGCTGGCTTCTACAAGGCTACGGTTGACGCTACGTCCGGCCAGAACAATGAAATCGAACAGAAGGTCGGTGAAGTCTACACGGGTCTGACGCACGCTTTCTAATCTGAAACGCGTCACCGGCTGATGAAGCGGTCTTCCGACCGCTGAATCGGACCTGAACCCAAGCCCCCCGCGGATCCTTCCGCGGGGGGCTTTCCTTTGTGCGGGTCCCTCCCCCGCTCCGTCCGTCCCCGCTCCCGAAAGACCGTCCCGAGCCCCTCAAAACCGCGCCCGAGGGGCACTTCAAGTGCCCGCGGTATTGACGATGCGGAGCCGATCCGTGATAATCATCCGATTGATCAGGAAGGCGGAGACGGCGCCCGCCGCGCCCCCCGAAGGGAAAGCGCAGCACGGAGCCCCGATCCCACGTCCGCCCCTCCAACTATTCGAGAGAGAATTCTAATGGCAGAAGACACCAACTACGTCACCCTTGAAGTGGCCATCGATTCGTCCCTTTATGACAATCTGATTCATGCCGCCGCCAACCGCGGCCAGTCCGTGAGCGAGTTCGTCGAGTCCGTGCTCGACCGCGAGGTCGAACAGGCGCTGAGCGAAACGCCGGTCGAGGTCCGCGACCCGCAGGACGAGGAGTAAGCCCCGCAGGGCTCTCCCAACAGACACCAACGACAGGGATTCAGGATCAGGAAGAAGGAGATAAGGCGATGACGACCTGTGCACGAAAGAAGGTTTTGCTCATGATTCTCGATGGCTGGGGCATCGGCCGCGGCGACAGGGCCGACGTGATCGGCAGCGTCAGGCCGCAGCGCCTCGGCGAGTTTGCGGCGAAATATCCGCACGCCGAACTGCGCACCGACGGCGAAAACGTGGGCCTGCCCGACGGCCAGATGGGCAACTCCGAAGTGGGCCACCTCAACATCGGCGCCGGCCGCGTCCTCTACCAGGATCTCGTCAAGATCAACCGCGCGGTCGCCGACGGCTCGATCGGCGACAATCCCGAGGTGAAGGCCCTCATCGACCACTGCCGCGAAAAGGGCTGCGCCCTGCACGTCATGGGCCTTCTCTCCGACGGCGGCGTGCACAGCCTCAACAGCCACATGTACGCGTTCCTGCGCCTTGCGAAGGCCGCGGGCCTCGAAAAGGTCTACGTGCACGGCTTCCTTGACGGCCGCGACACCGACCCCAAGAGCGGCGAAGGCTTCGTGAAGGACCTGCTCGCCGAAATGGCCAGGCCCGACACCGCGGGCGAACTCGTGAGCCTTGTGGGCCGCTACTGGGCCATGGACCGCGACAAGCGCTGGGAGCGCGTGCGCCGCGCCTACGACCTGCTCGTCAAGGGCGTGGGCAATCCCGTCGCCGACATGCCCGACGCCGTGCGCGTCTCCTACCGCCAGGGCGTCACCGACGAGTTCCTCGAGCCGCAGTACCTCACGGACGCTCACGGCGTTGCCGTGGGCCGCATCCGCCCGCACGACGCCGTCGTCTTCGTGAACTTCCGCAACGACCGCGCCAAGGAGCTCACGACCGTGCTCACGCAGGAGGCCAGACCCGATTTCGAAATGGAGCCCTTGCCGCTCTACTTCTGCACGATGACGCCCTACGACCCGACCTACAAGGGCCTGCACGTCCTCTTCCCGAAGGAGAACGTCGTCAACACGATCGGTGAATGGGTCTCCGCCCAGGGCCTCAGGCAGCTGCGCATCGCCGAGACCGAAAAGTACGCCCACGTCACGTTCTTCCTCAACGGCGGCCGCGAAGCCCCGTATGAAGGCGAGGACCGCATCCTCGTGCCGAGCCCCTCGGTCGCGACCTACGACCTGCAGCCCCAGATGAGCGCCCCCGAGGTCACCGAAAAGCTCGTCGAGGCCATCGCCACCGAGCAGTACGACTTCATCTGCCTCAACTTCGCCAACGGCGACATGGTGGGCCACACGGGCGTCTACGACGCGATTGAAAAGGCCGTCGTCACCGTCGACGCCTGCGCGGGCGCCGTCATCGACGCCGCGCGCGACCACGGCTACGAAGTCGTCCAGATCGCCGACCACGGCAACGCCGACAACGCCGTCAACGCCGACGGCTCGCCCAACACGGCCCACTCGCTCAACCCGGTCCCCATCCTCGTCGTCTCCGACCGCGTCGAGCGTGTTGAAAACGGCGTCCTCGCCGACGTCGCCCCGACCGTGCTCACGCTCATGGGCCAGCCGATCCCGCCCGAAATGACGGGCCGCGTCCTCGTGACGATGCGCTGATCCCGCACTGGTCCGGTTCAAGATCAAAACAGCGAGCCCCTGCAGCCTGCCTGCCGGGGCTCTTTGCATTCCGGCCTTCCTCGTCCTCAGGAGCCCTGAAGCGTTCGCCTGTATTCGCCGGGCGTCATCCCGAAGACCTGCCGGAAGGCGGAGATGAAGGCCGAGGTGTTCTGGTAGCCCGCCGTGAGCGCCGCCTCCTCAACGCTCGTCTCGCGCGCGAGCTGTCCGAGGGAGACGAGGAGCACGTGCTGCAGACGCCAGTTGCGGAAGGTGAGTCCCGTCTCGGCCTGCACCTGACGGCTGAGCGTGCGCACGCTCATGCCCGCAAACGCAGCCCAGTCCTCCATCGTCCACTCGGCCTTCTCAAAGGAGGGGAACTCCATGGCGATCGCCTGAAGGCGCGGGCTTCTCGGGGGTGGCGCAAAGTGCGGCGGCAGGCGCCTTGCGAGCCTCACCTCCTCGATCGTCGCGAGCGCGAGAAGGCGCCTTGAAGCTTCCGGGCGCCTTCTGTCGAGCCCGCGGGCCGCAAAGAGCACCATCTCGACGGCCATGGGATTGAGCATCATGCGCACGACCTCGTCGGGAAAGCCCTCGAGCTGCGAGGGACCGACGTGAAAATAGACCGAGCGGCCGTCGAGCCCAAGCACGCCCGTGTGCGGGACGCCGGGCGGCACCCAGATCGCGCAGAGCGCGGGAATCGACCAGTAGCCGCTCTCGAGCTGCAGGCCCACGAGCCCGCCCACGGAGAGCGCGAGCTGCCCCGTCGGGTGCGTATGGAGCGGAAGCTGCGGCGAATCGGCGCTCACGTCGACATGTTCGTCGACGACGGCGGCGATCGACAGGACGGTCGGATCGTCGGGATTGAAGGCTGCGGGCCACTTGGTGGCGTAGGAACGTGCGGTCATGCCGGATGGAGGGGGTGGCAAGGATCGAAGGGTCGCGATTTTTCAAGGATAGGCGAGAAAAAGGGCCGCGTCTTCCGTCTGCGGGAAAACGCGGCCTCTGCGTGTGCCGCCTCACGTTGTCTGAAGCCGCCCGGAGGCAACGGTGAGCGGCTTCAGACCGTGAGACTACGGTACCTTGTACTCGAAGAGATGGCAGCGGCTGCACATGTTGACCGACTGTTCGTGGCCCTTGTGGCACTCGACGCAGTTGAGGCCGAGGCTGTGGTTCACGTGCGGGTCTGGCGACTGGGCGTTGCCGCGGGCGTGGATCTTTTCGGAGACGGCGTTGAGCGAGACGTGGCAGGCAAGGCACTTCTGCGTGTCGACTTCGGCGCCTTCGGCCGGAGTCTTCACTGCATGGCAGGCGGCGCAGTCGACCGAGCGCGCGGCATGGCGGTCGGCGGGGGGGCCGGGCGGGGCGGCCGTGGCGGCCGCGGCGATCATCGCAAGGGCGCCGGCAAGCGCCAGTTTCTTCATGTCGAACATATTTCCTTTCCTCCCGATCAAGCCTTCTTCGCACGAGCCGCGGCGTGGCGCGCGGCAAGGCGTCCGAACACCATGCAGCCGCCGAGCTGGCTGCCCGAGACGTCGGCCGCATACCAGATGCCGCCCGCTGCGGCGCCCGCAGCGTAGAGCCCCGGAATCGGACGATCCTCGGTGTTGACGACGCGCGCGTTGGCGTCGATCTTCGGGCCGCCGAAGGTGTTGGCGATGCCGCCCACGGCGGGAACGAGATAGAAGGGACCGGTCTTGAGCTCATGCGGATGCTCATTGAGGTACGGCGGCACCAGCTCGGCGGTCTTCCCTTCGCGCACGGCCTTGTTGTACTCGGCAACCGTCTCCATGACGGCCTCGACCGGCAGGCCCGCCTGCTTGACGGCCTCCTCGATCGTCTTGCCCGAGGCCACCTTGAGGCCGAGCTTCTCGAAGCGCGTGAGCGTGTTCGAGAGGATGTTGTTGTTCGCGTCGGCGTCCTGACCGATGAGCAGGTAGCTCATGTTGTTCTTCGTCAGGCTGGCGATGCCCACGGCCTTCTCGATCTGGCCGAGGTGCTCCTGCACGAAGCGCCTGCCGTCCGTGTTGATCTGGATGCCGTAGCCCGCATGCATGAGCGGCGAAGGGTTGCAGTGACCCACGGGCGAAATCGGACCCGCATAGAACTGGTCCATGTTCACCATCCTGGCCATGACCTGTTCGGCCATGCGGATGTTTTCACCGGTCGCCCAGGGCGCGCCGCGCACAACCATGCGGGAGGCCCACGGGCCGATGTACTGGCCGACCATGGCGTTGTTGCCGGCAAAGCCGCCGGTGGCGAGAATCACGCCGCCTTTGGTCATCAGTTCGACGCGGCGGTGCTTTTCAATGCAGGAGACGCCGAGCACGTTGAAGCACTCGTCGGTCACGAGCTCGACCGCCTTCGTGTTGTAGCGAACGGGCACGCCCGCCTTCTCAAGCGCCTCGAGCATCACCTTCACCATGTGGGCGCCGCCCGTGAGGCCGTTGACTGCAGGCACGATGTGGCAGCGCATGCGTTCGGGCGCGTGCTGCTTCCAGATCTTGTACGTCATGCCGTGGTCGCC
>ERZ779924.882-NODE-882-length-11145-cov-2.32399_pt1 | contig 11145 bp, 8 predicted proteins | sample MGYA00511955_ERZ779924 | MGnify/ENA primary metagenome ERZ779924 (study PRJEB29588, sample SAMEA1969417) | human gut metagenome | biome: human gut; feature: human-associated habitat; material: faeces | place: Denmark | collected 2008/2010 ... | reverse complement strand
ATTTTCCTTCATTATCTTCTTCCTCCTATAACATCCAATCGCTATCTGACTATCATCTTGGAATAAAATTACAGCTTTATTTACAAGCTTCGAAAACAACTCAGTCAGGAAATTAACCATTAACTCTAATTTCTTCCACAAATATTCAATGATTTGCACAGATTATCTCTACATTTGCGATATATATATATATATTAATGTATTGACTATGAACTGGACCCAGCTATTATCCGGCAAGCGTTTCGGAATGGAAGAGTATCACGAGCGGAAACATGAGAGAACTGATTTCCAACGTGACTATGACCGTTTGATTTTCTCATCCCCTTTTCGAAGACTACAAAACAAGACACAGGTGTTCCCCCTTCCGGGAAGTATCTTTGTACATAACCGACTTACACATAGTCTGGAAGTATCATGCGTAGGACGTTCATTGGGTAATAACGTAGCGAAAGGACTTATGCAAAAATATCCGGACGGCAGTATCAACTTCCCAGAGATAGGTTCCATCGTATCAGCCGCTTGCCTTGCCCATGATATGGGAAACCCTCCATTCGGGCATTCCGGAGAGAGAGCGATCTCCGCTTACTTCTCCGAAGGGAATGGGCGAAAACTAGAAGAGAAAGTACGGAAGGAACGGGGACGCTGGGAAGACTTCGTCCATTTTGAAGGTAACGCAAACGCCATGCGGTTGTTGACCCATCAGTTCATTGGACGCAGAAAAGGGGGATTTGCCTTAACATATAGCACATTAGCCTCTATCATCAAATATCCTTACGCATCCATCTATTCAGGAAAGAAAGGGAAATTCGGCTTTTTCCAATCGGAGGAGGGAAGTTATCTGCAAATCGCCCAAGAGCTAGGGATCGGACATAGCCCGGAAGCCCCAGACAAATTTCTTCGTTACCCGTTAGTTTATTTAGTAGAGGCGGCAGACGATATCTGCTATCAAATAATGGATATAGAAGATGCTTGCAAACTGCATATCCTGACCACCGAAGAGGCCATACAGCTATTATTGGGATTTTTCGAAGGAGAGCGGTTGGAGCATATCCGCAAGGTCATGCATATGGTAGACGATACCAATGAGCAAATCGCCTATCTGCGTTCTTGTATTATCGGGCTATTAGTGGATGAATGTTCCCGTGTCTTTTTAGAGAACGAGGAAAGCATCCTCAATGGTACCTACAGCACTCCGTTAATCAGTAACATATGCGATCAAGCCAAACAGGCTTACGCTAATTGCTCGGCTACAGCATACAAGAAAATATATAAGGCAAAAGAAGTGCTCGACATTGAATTAGCCGGTTATCATATTTTCAGCCATCTGATCGACAGCTTGACCGAGGCCGTGATGAACCAAGAGCATGCTTACAGCAAACTGCTCTTACAACGGATACCGGAGCAATACGACACAAACGCTCCTACTACATATGGCAAGATACAATGCGTACTCGATTATATCTCCGGCATGACCGATGTATATGCGCTCGATCTATACCGTAAAATCACCGGTATGAGCCTGCCGGCCGTTTGATGTTATAATAATGTGTTAGAATTCTTCCCGGTACTTGCTTTCCATGCGATCATCCAAGATACTTAGATAGCTTTTATAGCGGGACTCGCTGATTAGCCCATCGTTAACGGCCTGAATGACGGCGCAGCCCGGTTCATGACGGTGCGTGCAGTTATTGAAACGGCATTCTTCCGAGTATTTAAACAACTCCCGGAAATAATGGGAGATCTCAGCGTCCGCCATCTCGATCGTTCCAAATCCTTTGATACCCGGAGTATCGATCAAATAGCCTCCCCCGGGAAGAGGAATCATCTCGGAAAAGGTGGTCGTATGCATACCTTTGTTATGATATTCGGAGATATCACCGGTACGGAGATTCACCCCCGGCACCAGTTTATTGATAATCGTGGATTTTCCGACACCCGAATGGCCGGACAAAAGCGTAATCTTATCTTTTAGATCCGCTTTCAAGGCATCCAAACCTTCCTCGGTCCGGGCACATAGCGTCGAACAGGGATAGCCAATCGAGGTATACAACTCGATTAAATTCTCCAACGCCCTTTGATCCTCATTATTATAACGATCAATCTTATTGAAAACTAATTTAACAGGGACACGATAAGCCTCGGCGGTCGATCGATAAATATCGTTGTTGTTATAGGATAATTCACCGTAACGATCAGCATCGCCTGATCCAAATTCGTGGCGATAATATGCGCTTGCTTCGATAAGTTAGAGGCACGGCGGATGATATAATTCTTACGCTCCTCGATCTCTGTAATAAAAGCGGTTCCTTCTTTATTAATATCGATTACGACACGGTCTCCTACCGCGACCGGATTGGTACTCTTTATGTCTTTCAGACGAAAGTTCCCCTTGATCTTACTCTCTATATCTCGCCCGTACGGACCGTATACCAACTACCTGTGTTTTTTATTACCAGTCCCCTCATGAGAATTGAAAATTGAGAATTGGAAATTGAGAATTGGAATAAGGACTCAATGGGGTTCCTTAATTCTCAATTCTCAAGTTTCAACTTTCAATTATTTAAACGGTCATTACTTCTTTTTCTTTAGCGGCGTAAAGCTCATCGATCTTTTTGATAAACTTATCATGGATTTTCTGAACCTCTGCCTCGGCGTCTTTCTCTACGTCCTCGGGAACCCCATCAGACTTGATGCTTTTCTTCAAAGCCTCAATAGCGTCACGACGAGCGTTACGAACGCTGATCTTCGCGTTCTCCGCCTCCTGCTTACATTGTTTCACCAATTGACGGCGACGCTCCTCAGTCAACGGAGGAATACCTAAGCGGATCACCTCACCGTTATTCTCCGGCGTGATACCTAACTCAGAATCCAGAATACCTTTCTCAATATCGCGGATGATCTTCTTCTCCCACGGAGTGATCATGATAGTCCGTGCGTCCGGAACCGTCACCGTAGCCACGTTAGTAAGAGGAACAGGCGCCCCATAATACATTACCTTCACACAATCGAGGATTTTCGGATTAGCCTTACCAGCCCGAATGTGAGACAATTGCTCGTCCAGATACTCAATGGCGAACGTCATCTTCTCTTCCCCTGCTTTGATCAATTGTTTCGTATCTATCATAAATATACGTTTTTTGTTTGCGAATCTTTTAATTAACAAAAGTAATAAAGATTTCCAACTTCGCAAACATATAATTAAAATACTCCCTAACAAAAGATTTATAATACCGTATAAAAGCTTATCGCCGTCACTGTTTACTTAACTTAGGCGTAAAGAATAGTAAGTAGGCTACGCCCACGCACAACACCAGCACTGCTCCTACTTGAGAAACCAACATATCGGATGCCACGCCCATAAAGATCGGGAAGATCGTGCCGCCAAACAGTCCCATAATCATCAAACCGGACACCTCATTCTGCTTATTCGGCATAGAAAGCAGGGCTTGGGCGAAAATAATGGAGAAGACGTTCGAGTTTCCAAAGCCGATCAAGGCGATACAAGCATAGATGATCTCTTTCGAATGAAATAGCAGCAAACCGATCATCGCCAATAACATCAAGAAAACACTAAAGGCGAAGAATCCTTTCGGAGAGACTTTTCGCAAGATAAAAGCCCCGGAGAAGCATCCCGCCGTACGGAATATGAAATAGAGGCTCGTGGCGAAGCCTGCGTCGGCCAACGTCATGCCTAGACGTTCCATCAAGATCTTCGGGGCGGTCGTATTCGTCCCTACATCGATCCCCACATGGCACATGATACCGATAAAGCAAAGCAGGATAAAAGGCTTGCCCAGCAAAGCCAGACATTCGCCAAAGGTGGAGGGCCGCCCCTCCTCTTTGGTCTCGTGGATAGTGGTAGCTCCCAATAGCAGGATAGCGATCACGGCGATCACCATATAGACCGGAAACAAGACACGCCAACCGAGTTCCATCGACGGTATCGCTTGGGTAGCACCCCACATGGCGATATAAGGCGCCAAGAAGGAGGCGATCGCCTTCACGAACTGGCCAAACGTCAAGGAACTAGCTAGCTTATCCCCGCTTACGATATTCGATAATAACGGGTTCAAGGAAGTCTGCATCAAAGCGTTGCCGATACCCAACAGGGAGAAGGATATCAACATGACCATATATGCGTCGTCGAAGATCGGGATCATTAGCGAAAGAAACGTTACGATCAAGCTCAATAACACGGTCTTCTTCCGCCCGATACGGTTCATCAACATCCCCGTCGGGACGGAGAAGATCAAGAACCAGAAGAACACGAGCGACGGGAAGATATTCGCCTCCGAATCACTCAAGCCTAAATCCGCTTTCAGGTAATTAGAGGCGATTCCCACTAAGTCCACGAATCCCATGGCGAAGAACGCCAACATCACGGGAATCAATTTCAAGGATGAAGTCTTCTCGCTCATGGCTTATAAATCTTTAGGGTAAGCAGGCCATGCGCCACTCTGCGTACAAACATAAGCGGCTACTTTTACCGCTTTCTCATGTGCCTCACGTAAAGGTTTTCCGGTTAAGATCGATGAAATAAACGCCCCGGAGAAAGAATCGCCGGCGCCTACCGTATCTACCACCTGTACCTTCGGGGTAGGAATCGTAGAGACCTCCTCCTCGGAAAAGATCGTACTATACTCCGCCCCGGCCGTAAGTACCAAATAGCGCAAACCATATTTCTTCATGAACCAGCGACACATATCCTCTATCGTGCCTTCCAGACCAAACATCGGACGAAGCATTTCCAATTCCTCATCATTGATCTTGAATACGTTCGCCAATTCGAGCAACGATTCGATCAATTCCTTCGAATAGAAATGCTGACGGATATTGATATCGAAAAAGCGCAAGGCATGACTAGGCATATAAGAAAGTAAGGTACGAAGCGTCTCACGAGATTCCGCGGCACGTTGCGCCAATGTTCCGAAGCATACGGCGTCCGCACGTTTCATCAAATCGATAGACGCTTGGGTAAAAGGGATATGATCCCATGCCACACCTTCGATGATCGTATAGGAAGGGATGCCGTTCTTTAGCTCTACCATCACGCTTCCGGTCGGATATTCCACCGTACTGATATAATTACTATCGATACCGTTCTTATCCAATTCCTGAATAATCTCGGTTCCGAACACGTCGTTGCCCACGGCACTGATCGCATAACCTTCCGCTCCTAATTGGGTAGCGTGATACACAAAATTAATCGGCGCTCCACCGGCTTTCTTCACTTCCGGGAAAACATCCCACAACAATTCACCAATGCCTACTACTACAGGTTTACTCTTTTCCATGATATATTTTGTTTTTAATTATTTGAAGGGATAAATGGTTAATGACGTAACCGTGAACGCTCCTCCCTTCGCATTGAAGCTAATGCGATTATACGGCTCTTCCGGGAAGACTAGGTTGGTCATGACAAACTCTCCATTCCCGTCGAAGGCCTCTATGCTACAATTGTCTACCAACAAACGTAAGGTATATTCCTTAGCGGCGGAGATCGGGGCCGAGGTAGCCGTGGCGAATGTCTTGCTAAAATCCGTAGCCCCGCTGTTACGGCGATCCATCGTGAACGTATTATCCAGAAGATTATAATGCATCTCCACTTCCTCACCTTTCGAGTTAAACAACTGGAAACTCATGATATCGGCTCCGTTATTCTTAAACTTGATCTCGATCTCATAGGTTCCCGTATGATCGGAAAGTATCGGATTGACCTCATGGGAACGGTCTACCTTGAAGGTTCCTTTCTTCTGGGCTTTACCTCTCAATTTCAACATTTCGGGAGACGGGGTACTGCTCAAATACGTCTGTCCGTTTTTCGTATAAAGAGCCAAGTCGCGAGGAACCGAGTTCGCGCTCCGGTATTGCAAGGTCGGCACGTTATTCGCATATTCCCAATTGCTCATCCAAGCCAAGGCGATCTTCCGGTCCTCCGGAGCGTTACTCCAAGTTACCGTAGCGTAATGATCCTTGCCGTAATCCATCCATTTGGTCAAGGCCGGAGATTCATTCACGAACTGTTTCCCATCGAACGTACCTACGAAATATTGGGTAGCGGAGCCGCCAAACGGACCGCCGGGATTGATATTACAGATCAAGACCCACTTCTTCAATTCCGTACCCTTCACCGGAAGCTCGATCAAGTCCGGGCATTCCCAAACGCCCGCATGCGCTCCTTGTCCTTCCCCGAAGCTGCTCTCATACGTCCAGTCCTTCAAATTGGGAGAAGAATAGAGTTGCATCTCCTGCCCTACGGCGAGCACCATGATCCATTTATTGGATTCCTTATGCCAGAAGACTTTCGGGTCGCGGAAATCACGTTGCGTAGAAGTAAGGATCGGATTCCGGTCATATTTCTTGAACGTCCGGCCGTTGTCCAAGCTATAGGCCATACTCTGCACTTGCCGGTCGCTGGCCGAGGTATAGAAAGCCACGATAGCGCCAGCGCCAAAACCGGCGGTATTATCCTTATCCACCACACAGCTACCGCTGAAGATCGTACCCAAGGCATCCGGAGCGATCGCCACCGGTTGATGCTCCCAATGAATCAAGTCCTTGCTGATCGCATGCCCCCAGTGCATATTCCCCCACATCGAGCCATACGGATTGTATTGATAGAACAAATGATACTCACCATCCTTGTATACCATGCCGTTCGGATCATTCATCCATCCCCAAGCCGGCGAGAAATGATAGGCCGGACGGAATTTCTCCCGGTTAGACGAATCAAACTGATCGGATAGCTTCATCTCTTTCCAGCAAAGAGCCGATTCCGGGGCAAGCTGGAAGTTGAAGGAGATATGCTTATCCGCATACCCTGATAGATCTACCGGAACGAAATAATCCACCTTATTCACCGCCAAACGAACATTAAAAGTCCGTACCACGTCATTATCGACAATCATATATAACTTGGATTCCGGCGAGGACTCCTCGACCGGAAGCAACAAATACTTGGCTTGCGCATCCACACGGACAATGCTTTGTCCTTCGCCCAGATGCTTTATATCTATAGTACGTTCTGTCGCATATCCGGCCAACGGATCGACAGCGCTTAATAAAACGACACCGACAGCCATACATAAACTCTTAAGAAGTCTCTTTGTTTGTTGTTTCATAAACGAACGGATTAAAGGATAATAATGTTTGATTCTCCGCCAAAATTAATAGGATTCTTCCGGATAGAAAAACACTTATGCCCTAAAGATGGGGAGATATGACATTTGTGATAAAGATCGTACAAATGTTATTGATACTCGGTAGGCGTAACCCCGTAAACCGCCTTGAAACATTTAGAGAAGTAAGCGGGTGAGGAGAAACCGGTTCGGTAAGCGACCTCACTCACCGTATACGCATTCTGCCTCAACAACTGGGTCGCCTTATTCAAGCGATAGGTACGCAAGAACTCGACGGGGGCGGTTCCGGTAAGCTCCTTGATCTTCCGGTGAAGGTGTCCCCGGGATAATCCCAAGGTCTCGCTTAGTTTCTCCACATTATATTCGGGGTCCGCATAAACCGCCTCGATCTGTTCCGCAAACTTACGCAGAAAGGCATCATCGATGCTCTCCACCTTTTCCGGCTCGGACAGAAGGAGCTTATTATCCCGCAGCTTCTCCAACAAACGTTCCCGTAACTTCTGGCGCTCTTGCAATAGGTGGATAATCTTGATCTTCACGTAATCCGTATGGAAAGGCTTCTGTATATAATCGTCCGCCCCGCCGGTAATCCCGAAAATCCGTTGACGCTCATCGGTCAAGGCGGTCAATAAGATCACCGGGATATGGCTAAAGAGAAGTTGCGACTTGATCGTCCGGCAAAGTTCGAAACCATTCATCTCCGGCATCATCACATCGCTTACTACCAATGATATCTCCTCCTCTTCCAATACCCGCAAGGCATCTTTCCCGTTTGCGGCCGTCCGGATCTTGAAATGAAGGCTAAGCTCACGCTCCAGAAACCCGCGGACCTCATCGTCATCCTCGGTGATCAGTATCGTATAAGGATAGGTCTTGGAAAGTATCTCCTTGGTTTCCGAATCGTCCAACCGGGAGGCTTCGTAGGCTTGATGGGATACGGACGTTTCCATCAGGTCGCTATCCTCGAAATGCGCCTTTCCTTTCCGTAGGCAAACCGTAAAGGTAGTCCTTTGTCCCGGCTCGCTCTTCACATGGATCTCCCCTCCATGCATATGTATATATTCCTTTACCAATTGTAATCCGATCCCGGTTCCCATCGACCGATCCTCCGTATAGAAACGGTCAAACAGATGCGGAAGGTTACCGGGTTGGATACCACTTCCCGTATCGATAACCCGTATAAAGACCCTATCTTCCTCTTCTGTCAGCTCTATCCGCACGCTACCTCCCTCTGGCGTAAACTTAAAAGCGTTCGAGAGAAGATTGACTAATACCTTCTCCAATAAGTCCGGATCAATCCATAGTGTACATTGCTTCATCGAAGAAGTGAATGTATAAGAGATCGCACGTACCGAGCCCATACTGTCAAAATAAGATTTGATCTCGCCAACGAAAGGAACCAAATCGATTTCCCGTACCGCTAGTTTCTCTTGCTTGCCTTCCACCTTCCGGAAATCCAATATCTGATTGATCACACGCAACAAACGGTTGGCGTTCTTCTGGATCAGTCCTAGATCCGAGGCGTAAGGAGATTCCCGCAACGAGACAATCAAGCGATCCAAAGGGGCGAGAATCAAGGTCAAGGGCGTACGTACCTCGTGGGAGACATTCGTAAAGAATTGGAGTTTCTGCGCCGTCACCTCTTTCATCTCCGCATTCAAGGAGATTAGCTTACGATTCGCCTGCCTCATCTTCCGGTTTATGTAAAAGGCATAAATGGAAAGGGCGATAAAACCAATCATCAATAAGGAGATCACCCCTAAAGAGTTTCGCAGGAAATAAAACCGGTCGGACAAACCGTCGATACGGGAACGCTGCGCCTCGATACGTTGCTTATATTTCTGGAGTTGGTCCGCTTGCAACAATAAGGTGCGGGCAGACTGATGATCTACCGGAGCCGTACGAAGAGGGATAAACTTATCCACCGGCTCCCCCTGAATGATACGCATAGCCGTGCGAATCACTTGCTCCCCTCCTGTCGGATAGAGGAAAGAGGCGTTGATCCGTCCATCTTCTACGGCTTCCAGACCGGCACCCGCCACAGCATCCACGCCGATAATCCGCAAATCCCGTCCTCGGATGGAATCCCATGCCATAAAGTATTCCCGAGCTGCTATGGCCATCATGTCGTTATGGGCGTAAACGAAATCTATCTGCTCGGGATGCTCTAACTTCCGAAGCTCCATCCGGGCCGTATCGACCAGCCATTGTCCTTCTATCTTACGGAAAGAAAGATCCTCCCTTTCTCGCAAGGCATCGACAAAACCTTTATGTCGCTCTTGCGCCGGGGAGGTTTGCGTGAGTCCCCATATCTCTAAGATAATAGCGTTCGGGGGAAGATAATTGGCGGCGTAATTGCCTGCCGCTAGTCCGATCTCATAATTGTTCGCCCCGACAAAAGAGGTGTATTGATCGGTATTTACCTTGCGATCTGTAATGATCGTCGGGATTCCGGCACGGTACGCTTCCTCGGCAACTGCCGTGATCGGCTCGGATTGATAGGGGGAGATGATCAAGACATCCACCTTTTGGCGGATCAAGTCTCGTATTTGTTGTATTTGTGTCTCGTTATTGTTTTGCGCGTCCTTTATAATAATTTCCATATCATCATAGTTAGACGCTTCGATACGCATATCGTTAATCATAGCTTCCCGCCAAGCATCGTCCAGCATACATTGGGAGAGGCCGATAACGTGCCTCTTCTGTTTCCCCGAGCTCGTGCAACCACACAATACGATCAAGGTTAACCATACTAGTAAAAAGGGATGCTTCATATACAAGAATAAAGGTCTAACGTATTTGCCACAGGGCTGGCACAACCTTGCCATGCCTGTGGCACGACAGTACCATACGGATGGCACTGCCATGTCATCGGTTAATGGCACTAATTATGCACCAGTGTCCCGATATTCTCTCCGCTCATCACTTTCTTCAAGTTGCCGTTGGTATCCATATCGAATACGATGATCGGGAGGTTGTTCTCTTTACACATCGTGGTAGCGGTCAAGTCCATTACCTTCAGGCCCCGGGTATAGATCTCATCATACGTAATATCGGAGAACTTGGTAGCCGTAGGATCTTTCTCCGGATCAGCGGTGTAAATACCGTCCACACGGGTACCTTTCAGCATGACATCCGCCTCGATCTCGATGCCTCTCAAAGAAGATCCGGTATCCGTAGTAAAGAACGGATTACCCGTACCGCCGGACATGATTACCACGTTGCCTTGTTCCAGCAACTCGATCGCACGCCATTTATTATAGAACTCGCCGATCGGTTCCATACGGATAGCCGTCAGTACCTTCGCCTTCACGCCTTGAGCGACCAAAGCGGAGCTAAGCGCCAAGCTATTGATCACCGTTGCCAGCATCCCCATCTGGTCTCCTTTTACCCGGTCGAAACCTTTGGAAGCGCCGCTCAACCCGCGGAAAATATTACCTCCACCGATCACGATACCGATCTGTACACCCATCTCGGCGATCTCCTTGATCTGTGCCGCATATTCATTCAAGCGAACCTCATCGATCCCATATTGTTTACCACCCATCAGCGACTCCCCGCTTAATTTTAATAAGATACGTTTGTATTGAGCCATGTTTTGTATATATTTAATATGTAATTCCGCAAAAGTAACGAATAATCCGATATTCGCATAAAAAAGATCGCCCCAACCGGTGTCGGGGCGATCTAAACACTAATCCCGTGTTTTGTAAGCTGCGAGGATTAGCTAAAATTATATGAAACGTTACTGGTTACTTTTTATCTAAGATCTCCAAGGTATCGGCAGCGATCATGAATTCCTCATCCGTAGGAACGACGATGATAGTCACCTTACTGTCCGGAGTGCTGATTACCATCTCCTCGCCACGCATGCCCTCGTTCTTCTCAACATCGATCTTCATGCCCATGTATTCCATGTTCTCGCAAACCGCACGACGGGTCGCCCATTGGTTCTCACCGACACCACCGGTCCAAACCAAGATATCACAACCACCCATAGCGGCGG
>ERZ779924.880-NODE-880-length-11158-cov-3.22102_pt1 | contig 11158 bp, 10 predicted proteins | sample MGYA00511955_ERZ779924 | MGnify/ENA primary metagenome ERZ779924 (study PRJEB29588, sample SAMEA1969417) | human gut metagenome | biome: human gut; feature: human-associated habitat; material: faeces | place: Denmark | collected 2008/2010 ... | reverse complement strand
CGCCTCGAGCGCACCGAGCGGACAAACTTCGGCGATGCTGCCGATGCCGAAGGACGACAGGGTGCCCCAGCCCGTGTGCCAGGCGAGGCCGATGCCCGTCATGACGATGAATGCGGCTGCGGTGAGGCTGCGAAGGCGCCTGCTTCCCGCGTTCTTCACGGGAGCGTGCTTCGAGGCGCCGCGTGCGGACGTTTCATTTCTCTTCATCTCATGCCTCCTCTTGCGTCGCCCTCTGCATCGCCCTGACCGCCGGCAGAAAGCGGGCGCACGACGATGCCGCGCAGGCGGCCTCCCCTGTAGGCCTGATAAACGTTGGCGGGGCAGATCTGCTCGCACTTGCCGCAGCCGTTGCAGAGTCCAGGATCGACCACGGGCCTGTTCTGCGCATCAAGCGTGATTGCGTCATAGGGGCACGCCTCCTCGCAGGCCGTGCAGGCCGCGGTTCTGAGCGCGATGCAGGTCTCGGTCACATGAGCAAGACCTATCTTCTCCGTTTCGGGATCAAAGTCCCTGATGGCGCCCGTCGGACAGACTTCGGCGCACTTGCGGCAGAAGTCGCAGAAGCCGCCGTGGAAGTTCATGACGGGCGTTCGCATGACGAGGAGCCCCTCAGCGAACCCGCCCACGCCGATGACGCCCGTGTGGCAGACGCTCCGACACCGGTCGCAGCGAAGACAGAGCGCCTTCATGCGCTCCTCCGCCGATCCGGGAGGCCTGACAAGAGGCGGCGTCTCGCCTTGTGCGGCGGCCCCGAGTGCAAAAAGACCGGCCACGCCGGCCGCCCCTGCAATGAAGCCCCGGCGGTTCGTCGTCCGGTCCTTGAGTGCCGGCGTCCGGGCCGGTTCCGGATTTCTTCTTTTCATAAGCCCGTCTCCGTCATGCGCGGACGCGGGTCGGACGCCCGCGCATGTCCTTTCCGTATTCCGCAGCTGGGACTTCGGGAGTCCCGTCCGCCGCGGACCGCCGGACGTCGTCTCAGGCCTTCAGGTCCTCGAGAAGTCCGCCGTCCATGCGGATGAATTCGTCCGTGACCTTTGCGAGCCCGCGGTAGAAGTCCGTGAGCGCAGTGACCGTCACGTCGGCCGTGAAGCGAGGCACCCAGTTGAGGAGATGCTTCGTGAGGAATGCGTGCTGATCGGCAAGCGACGCCTCAAGCGCCTGCTCGTCGTCCGCCTCAAGAGCCTCAAGAGCCCTGCCCGCAAGAATCGCCATGAACTCGCATTCAAGGCCGATCTGGTCCTCGTGCATGTCGGCCTGCTCGCCGCGCTCGAGCCCGTGCTCACGGTAGATGCGGCAGACGTCCTCCCAGGCGTCCTGCATCACGAGTCTTCCGGGACTCGTATAGACGGATTCGAACGGATAGGAGACGAGGCCGTCGGCAATACCCGCACCGAGGAAGGTGTGCGCATAGTCGACTGCGAGTTCCGTCACGGGATCCTCGGACTTCGGGTCCCGGAGCCAGTCCGCGATGAGCCTGAAGCCCTCGCCAAGTCCGCCGTCCTCCTCGGGGAAGCCCGCTGCACCAAGCCCGTCAAGCAGGTCCTTGTCGGCCTCGGTCTTGTAGAGGCGCGCGAGCAGCCTGTACATGCTTTCCCTCTGGGCGAGGATTTCGCGAAGGGCCGCCTTTTCGTTCTGATTCATGATGATGTGCCTTTATGTGTTGTTGATGCGCCGGGTCAGCGTGCGAAGAACTGCCAGGCAGGAAGGCCGAGGCACTGCACGGTCCACTGCAGGAGCACGGCACCCGCCGCAATCGAGATGAAGCCGCAGGCCGCGGGGAGGAGTCTGCCGCGCGAAGGAACCGCGCAGACAAGCGGCACCAGTGAGCCGAAGACGACGGCGCCCGCGAAGAGCCCCGTCAGATCGCCGCCCGCCACGCGCGAGAGCACGGGCGCAGCGCCGTCCGAGACGACGGTCGCGGCAACGTAGGCCGCGAGCGCCGCCAGACTGAGGAGCGCGGCGAATGCCGAACGCTTCCTTTCGGAGGGTTCCGCCTCGTCCGAGACCTCGCTGAGAACCTCGGCCGCAAAGGCTCCGCCCGCCAGGCACCAGGCCGCATAAGGAAGCACGATCGCGATCGTGTTCCAGCCTGCGCGCCATGGCATGTAGAAGGCCGAGCCCACGGCCGCGGCCGTGCATAGCGCAAGGAGCGCGCCCGCACGGGCGAGCATGTGCGTGGTGCCCGCCTCGGCCCTGCGCAGCAACGCGACGAGGTAGGCCGCGAGGACGACGGCCGTGAGGCCCGTCGTCACGAATTCGCGAAAGATCCCTGTCGAGGGATGGGCGAGCGCACCGAAGATGAGCTCGGGCCTCCCCAGATGGAGGACGGCGCATGCGCCGCCCGCCGCGAGGAGTGCGAGAGCGACGGCGGCCGCCCACGCCTGGACTGCGATCGGCAGGGACTTACGCTCCCCTGCAGCGAGCGCAGCGGCAAGGCTGGTGCCCGTCAGGACGAATGCAGCAAAGCCGATCAGCAGCCAGTCGTTTCCCATGTCAGATCCTCCCCTCGGGCTCAGTTCTCGACCATCTTCGGCGGATTCACCTGCCATTCGCCAGTCTTCTTGTGAAGAATGTAGCGCACGGTCGGGTGGTTGCCGCTGTCGGGCATCGAGTGGACGTTCTCGGTGCCTGCGGCGGCGAGAACCTTCGAGACATCGCTTTCGGGATCGTCGACGTCGCCGAAGAAGCGCGCCTTCGCGCAGCAGACCTTCACGCAGGCGGGCTGGTCGCCGACCTCCTGCAGGTGATGGCAGAGCGTGCACTTCTCAACCACCTTGGCCTCGGGGTTGTAGGAGCGTGCGCCGTACGGGCACGCAGCCATGCACATCTTGCAGCCGATGCACTTCTCCTTGTTGACGAGGACCTGTCCGTCCTCGGTCTGGTAGGTGGCGCCGGTCGGGCAGACCTTCACGCACGGCGCGTCCTTGCAGTGCTGGCAGACGGTCGGGAGGAAGTACTGCGTGAGGTCCGGGAACTTGCCCATCGGGCCGATCGAGAGTACCTTGTTGTAGTGGACGCCGAGCGGGACGTTGTTTTCCTGCTTGCATGCCATTTCGCACGCGAAGCACCCGATGCAGCGGTCGAGGTCGATTACCAAAGTCTTGTGTGTCATGATTTAGAGCTCCGGATTCTTCGTCGTGTCGGTGGGCTGCGGGAGCCAGGCCTTGAACTGCTCGGGCTTCATCCAGACGCCCTCGGGCGCGCCTTCGGACGCCTTGCGGATGCGGATCTGGAAGCCGCGGAGCGTGATCGTGCCGACAATCCTGTTGAAGGGCGCGTCATTCTTCGAAAGCATGTTGACGTTCATCTCACGCCAGCCCTGCGTCTTCGTGTTGAGGGTTTCCGGGAACCAGAAGCGCTCCATGTAGACGACGCCGACGGGGATGCCTTCAGTCACGCGGCACTTGCCGCGGATCTTGCCGCGCTTGGACTCAAGCCAGATCCAGTCGTCATGGGCGACGCCGTACTTCTTCGCATCGACGGGATTGACCCAGGCCTCGGGCACGGGATAGAGCTCGCGCATGTAGGGGTTGTTGCGAAGCGTGCCGTGGTGGAACATCGGCAGGCGGCCGTTCGTGAGAACGAGCGGGAACTCCTTGGCAATGTCGCGCAGCGGGCTTTCCGCAGGCTCTGCGTACCAAGGCAGCGGATCATAGTCGACCGAAACGGGCGGCACTTCGTCAAGCGCGTAGGGCTTGCCGGTACGGCCGAGCTCGATCCAGACCTCGCCGTAGAGCTCGAGCTTCTTCGAGGGCGTGCCGAATCCCTTCGGAAGGCCCGTCTTCTTGTCGGGCTGCTTGTAGACGTAGTACGTGTTCCACTTGTCGTAGGGCATGTACGGGAACGGCTGCTTTTCCTTGAACTCCTTCCAGGTCATGCCGATGTTGGCGAGGCGTCCGTCGAGGAGCTCCTCCATCGAATCCCAGTACGCGAGGTCCTTCTTCATGAAGGCGGGATCGCAGGCGCGCCTGGCATTTTCGTTGCCGAGCTCGGCGCACTTCTTGATGAGCTTCGACCAGAAGAGTGTCTCGTCCTCGGTCTCCCAGACGTGGGCCACGGGCTGGCGCGCGAAAACCCAGTTCATGCACTCGACGAGCATGTTGGTCTCGAGCCATTCGGTGGCGGGCAGCAGGATGTCGGCGTAGCAGGAGAAGGACGTCGGATAGAGGAACATGTGGACGATGAGGTCCACGTTCTTCGTGCCTTCGATCCAGTCCTGAGCGTGTCCGTTGACGACGAACTTGTTGCCGGAGCGTTCGAGCCAGACCTTGATCGGATACGGCTTGCCGGTCTTCATGGCCTCAAGGACGGCGCTCGGCTGTGCGGCGTCCCACTGCATCAGACCCTTGTGCTCGTTCGAGCCGAGGCGCTTCTTGAGCTGGCCCTTCGGAAGGAGGTACGAGCAGCGGGTGGCGAGGGAGCCTGCGGGGACGATGTTGGTGGAGGGGTTGCGCTGCATGAGGGCGCCCGGACTCTCGACGTTGCCGCGCAGGGCGTTGAGGATGACGCTGCCCATGGCGGCCTCGACCGAGTTCTCGTTCTGGTCGGTCGCCACGCCAAGCGCGACGCCAGCGGGGCCCGAGCAGTAGAGCTTGATGGCCTCCTCGATCTTCTTCGGATCGAGCCAGCAGACCTCGGCCGCCTTTTCAAGCGTCCAGGGTTCGCAGCGTTCGAGCAGGAGGCGCCAGCCGGTCTTGTACTCGACGCCCTTCCAGGTGAAGGCGCCGTCGAGGGCGGGATCGAGCGCATCGTCCCACGGATAAGCGATGGGCTTGGGCGAATTCGTCTTCTTGTCCCAGACCACGTAGGTCTTGGCGTCGCCCATGCCGAGGTCGGCGGCGCGCACGAGCAGCTTCGTCTTCACGTTGACGAGATACGGCAGGTTGGTCCAGCGCATCACGAATTCATGATCGTACAGATCCTTCTCCATGATGTACTTGGTCCAGCAGAGCATAAGCGCCACGTCGGTGCCTGGACGGATCGGAAGCCAGACGTCGGCCTTGGCGGCGTCGGGCACGAAGCGCGGGTCGATCGAGACCGTCTTGACGCCCTTGGCGCGCAGGTCCGAGAGCGCACGGCCGCCGCCCGCGGGGCAGCTGTAGGAGACGTCCGTGCCCCACATGACGAGGCACTTCATCTCGGTGTTGGGATTGTAGACCTCACGCGCCTGTTTGTCGGCGATCGACGTCGTCGGGCCGCCGTACATCATGTGGTAGGCGAGCGTGCGCGGCAGGAAGCACTGGGCGCAGCCCGGCTCGTAGAAGTTCGGCGTGCCGAAGGCATTCGCAACGCGCGGAATGCCGCGGAATGCGGGGTTGCCGCCACCGCCCGTCGAGAAGAGGACGGATTCGGCACCGTATTCGCGACGGACCTCCTCCATCTTGCCGGCGATCGTGTCGATCGCCTCCTTCCAGGATATGCGCTTCCACTTGTTCTCGCCGCGCTTGCCGACGCGCATGAGCGGATACTTGTTGCGGTTCGGGTGATAGAGCGCGCTGATGCCGGCCAGGCCCTTGGCGCACATGGAACCGTGGCTCATCGGATAGTCGGGGTTGCCCTCGAGCTTCACCACGCGGCCGTTGCGCACGTGCGCAAGAACGGCGCAGTTGTGAATGCACGCGCGACAGCAGGTCTTGACGATCTTCGTCTCGCCTTCGATCGTGCGTGCGGCGGGGGTGGCCTTCGTCTTCACCAGGCCTTCAGCGACGGAGGATTCAACGGCGGCGGCAAGCCCGGCGGCGGCCGAAGCCTGCAAGAATGTTCTGCGGTTGAGTTTGGAGAGGTCCATACTCTTCTCCTTCTGGGGTCTCGATCGGGGTGCCGGCCTTCGACGGGTATCGGGGGTCTCTGCCGGCAGTCCGGACGCGGGCGCATCGCCCTGCGTTCACTGAAAGTTTCACCTTCCGCCATGCCTGCAAACAGTCTAAAATTGACTGAAACCTTGCATTTTTTCCAAATTCCTGAAATGAACAGCGGAGCAGACAAATGCAGCCTCTGCACGTCACGATCCCGAAAACCCTTTCCCTCTAGGCGATTTCGGCCTGTCTCATCCGAAAGGACAAGACGGCCTCGTCCGAAAAGCATCAGGGTTTCCACCTGAATTTTCAGGGATATTCCCATATGAGGAACATGGTCATGGCCGAGCTCAGAAACGATCTTGCGGCCTGGCGCATTCTGCTCGCCGCGGTGCGCACGGGAAGCATCAGGGAGACCGCCCTGCAGGCCGACCTTCCCGCCGCAAAGGTCTCCCGCATCATTTCGGAGCTCGAGCGCGAACTCGGATTCGAGCTCCTCGACCGCTCGACGCGTCCGATGAAGCCCACGCCCAGCTGCAGGGACCTCGTCGAGGGCATGACTCCGCTGCTCGCGGGCTTCGACCGGATGTGGGAGCATTTTTCGAAGAAAGAGGCGATGAGGCACGTCTCCTTCGCCGCCCCGATCGACCTCTGCCGCCTCTACTTCTCGGCACTCGTCGCGAAGTGGGCCGATGCGCATCCGGGAATCACCTTCGACATCCGTCCCGAGGCGACGGCCGACGACGTGCGCAACGGCCTCGTCGACGTGGCCGTCATCAACTACGTTCCGCTTGATGCGACGGGCCTCGTGCTGAGGCGCTACAACTCGAGCCGCACACCCCTCCTTGCGACCCCCGAGTACATCCGCGCGCACGGCGCGCCCTCTTCACCCGAGGACCTCGCGCAGCACACGGGACTGCTGCTTGAGACCGTCATGCATCCGCCCACGCAGATTTTGAGAAAGAACGGCGCGGCATCTCCCATCCTGCGCTGGAAGGAGGTCTTCACAACCCACGACCAGATGACCCTCAGGGAGCTCGTCCTCTCCTCGCTCGGCATCACGGTCGACCTCTATGCCGGACACGTCCTGCCTGAAATCCGACGCGGCCGGCTCGTGCCGATCATGCCGGGCTGGCGACGCGAGCCCTGGCAGATGTCCGTCGTCACCCGCTGGGAGGACGAGGCGCGCTCGAAGGCGCTCTCCGACTTCGCCGCCTACGTTGCGCTTGAGGCCGAGGCCACCTGGGCGCCCATCCGTGAAGAGACCAACCGTGTCGTCGAAGAAGCCTTCCGCCGCCGTCTCCGGTCCTGAGTCCACGTCATGAATGTTCTCGACAACCTCAACGCCTGGCGCGCCGTCTCAGCCGCCGCACGCACGGGCAGCGTTACCGCTGCCGCCGAGCAGCTCGGCATCGAACTCTCCAAGTGCTCTCGCCTCGTCTCAGGCATGGAGCGCGAGATGGGCTTTGCGTTTTTCGACAAGAACACGCGCCCCTATCGTCCGACGCCGCAGCTGAGGGCCTTTCTCGCCGCGTTCGAGCCCGCGCTGCGCAACCTTGAAAACGCGCGCGCACTCCATCAGGCGACGGGCGAGAAGTGCGCATCCGCTTCGCGGCTCCGATCGAGATCTCCCGCCTCTACTTCTCGAAGGCACTAGTCTCCTATGCACGGGAGCACCCGAACCTCTCGTTCGTGCTCCAGCCCGAGGCGACGCTCGCCGGGCTTCGCGCCGGCGCCGTCGACGCGATCGTTCTGAGCGACGTGCCCGCCGTCGCCGAGGATCTCGTCGTTCGCCTCTACCACGTCACCTCCACCTGCGTCCTCGCGACGCCCGCATACCTGAGGCGACACGGCACGCCGCAAACACCCGCCGACCTTGCGCGCCACACGGGACTGCTGCTTCGCACCGTCAACCTCAATCCCGTGAGACGCCTCTACAGGGACGGGATCGAGTCGGAGATCCTCGAATGGAAGAACGTCTTCATCACGCACGACCAGATCGCGCTCAAGGAACTTCTCCTGGAGGACAGAGGCATCGCCGTCGACCTCTCGCTTGCGCACGTTGTCGAGGAGCTCGAGTCGGGGCGCATCGTCTCCGTGATGCCTGGCTGGGAGCGTGCTCCCTGGCGCATGTGTGTCGTCACGCTCAGAGAACGCGAGGAGGCCTGCCCGCCGCTGAGACTCTTTGCGGAGGCCGTCGCCCTCAGGACGGGCGAAGACTGGATCGCCTACACCGAGCGCGGCCGCGCAGCCATTGCACGCGCTGGCACGCCCTGAGCAAACGACGGATCACGACCGCCCTCGCACGGTGGAAAAAATTGGGGCCCGCTCTTTCGAACGGGCCCCGTCCCCACTCCACCTGTCCGGATAGACTCACATCCGGACCGGAAGAAACTGTTGCAATCCGCTGATGCTTACTGAAGCGACGTCACCTCGGCGGACTTTTTCGCGAGCATGACGGCGACTTCGGCGCCCTTGTCGAGCGACTTCACGGGAATGCATTCATAGACGCCGTGAAAGTTCATGCCGCCCGTGAACACGTTCGGGCAGGGCAACCCGCGCACGGAGAGGCGCGCGCCGTCGGTGCCGCCGCGGATCGGCTCCTCCTGCGGCTCCATGCCGCAGGCGCGATAGGCCGCGCGCACAATCTCGAGCACCTTCGGGGCCTTGTCGAGATAGGGCTTCATGTTCTCGTAGCTGTCCTTGATCTCGAGGGAGAACTTTGCCTCGGGGAACTCGGCGCTCATCTCGTCGACGAGCTTCACGAGGAAGGCCTTCTTCTCCTCGTAGAGCGCACGGTCGTGGTCGCGCACCAGAATGCGCACGACGGACTCGACCACCGTCCCCTTTGCCATGTTCGGATGCAGGAAGCCCTCGTGGCCCTCGGTCGTCTCGGGCGCCTGATCGATCGGCAGGCGGTCGATGAGCCTGGCGGCATAGCGCACGGAATTGACCATCTTGCCCTTGGAGAGGCCGGGATGGACGCCCACGCCCCTGATGGTCACGAGCGCGGTGCCCGCGTTGAAGTTCTCGCTCTCGAGCGTGCCGATTTCGCCGCCGTCGAACGTGTAGGCATAGGCCGCGCCGAAGAGCGGAATGTCGAAGTTTTCCGTGCCGCGGGCCACTTCCTCGTCGGGGGTGAAGCCGATGCACAGGCGCGCATGCGGCACCTCGGGATGGGTCTTGATCCAGGCGACCATCTGCATGATCTCGGCGATGCCCGCCTTGTCGTCGGCGCCCAGAAGCGTCGTGCCGTCCGTGAAGATCACGTCCTGGCCCTTGTACTTCAGGATGTCGGGGAACTGCCCGACACTGAAGACGATGTTCTTCTCGACGTTGAGCGTCACGTCGCCGCCGTCGTAGCGCACGATCTGAGGCCTCGCGTTCGCGCCCGGGGCGTCGGGAGATGTGTCCATGTGGGCGATGAAGCCGATGGCGGGATTGGCCTCGCAGCCCGGCGTTGCGGGAATCGATCCGTAGACCACGCCGCCCTCGCCGATCCTCGCGTCCTCGACGCCGAGCGCCTTGAGCTCGTCGACGAGGAACGCCGCAAGCGCAAGCTCCTTCTCGGCGGACGGCGCGGTCGTGCTCTCACGAACGGACTGCGTGTCAAACGCAACATACTGCAGGAAGCGCTCGGTCGTGCTCATGCTCTCGACGGTGCTCATCGGATAATCTCCTGAGGGTTGAAAGGGGTTCGAAAAACTGATGCCGTGCATTATTCCGACACGGCCGCCGTTTTTTTAGGCGGGTTCTCCCTTACCTCCTCAGTGGTACAAAAACGCGAATTTCCCGATCCTGCGCAAGATTCGGAGCCGTCTTTGCAAAATAATCCGCAAAAATACGTAAGGGTAATCACATAAACCTTCCTCATAACTCCCCATGGCTCAAAAACGCGCGGATCACTAGGATTCAGAAAATCCCCCCAACCGTTCTGGAGACACAACAAAATGACGATCTACGTCTGGGGCGCCATTGCGGTCGTGATTCTCACGCTCGCCGCGCTCATCCGCCGCTATGACACGAAGCTGGTCCTGCTGATTGCGGGTCTGGCGATGTGCTGCCTATCGATGAATCCGATGGCCGCCTTCCAGCAGTTCGACAAGTCGATGACGAACTCGGCGCTCATCATCTCGATCTGTTCGTCGATGGGCTTTGCCGCCTGCGTCACGATGACGAAGTGCGACCTTCATCTCGTTTCCCTGCTCACGAAGCCGCTCAACAAGCTCGGCATCCTGCTTCTGCCGTGCTGCATGATCGTGACGGGCATCGCCTCGGTCGCCATCGGCTCTCTCGCCGGCCTGTGCGCCGCCATCGGTCCGACACTCGTGGGGCTGATGATCCGCGCGGGCTTCCGTCCCGCCATGGCCGCCGCCGTGATCATCTCATCGACGCTCCCGAACTACTGGTCTCCGGGCTCCACCGACAACATCTACGTCGCCAAGCTCGCCAACATTCCCGTGATGGACATGGTCACGTACGTCGCCCCGACGACGCTGATCCTCTCGGCGCTCTCCATCGTCTTCGTAATGATCGTCTGCCTGCTCTTCAAGGACTACCGCAAGGAGGGCTTCGGCTCGACGGGCGTGCATCCTGGTGAAGACATCCAGAAGAAGCTCCCCGACCTGCCTGAAAAGCCGAACCTGCTGATGGCCTTTGCGCCGCTCCTGCCGGTCGTGCTCCTCTTCGTCATCTCGCTGTGCTTCCCCGGCGTGAAGATGTCGGTCGCCACCGCCATGCTCATGGGCCTCATCTACGTGATGATCGTCACGCGCCTCAACCCGCAGCAGCTCTGCTCGAAGTTCTTCGACGGCATGGGCTCGGGCTATGGCAGCATCCTCGGCCTCATCATCGCCGCGGGCGTCTTCGCCGCCGGCCTCAAGAGTTGCGGTCTCATCAGCCTCTTCATCGACTACCTGAAGAACTCCTCCGACGTCGCCAAGCTCGGCGCCTCCTTCGGCCCCTACCTGCTCGGCATCATCACGGGCTCGGGCAACGCCGCCGCGTTCGCCTTCAACGAATCCGTCACGCCGCACGCCCTCGAGTTCGGCATGAAGATCGAGGACCTCGGCTTCATCGCCTGCGTCTCCGCCACGCTCGGCCGCGTCTCGTCTCCGCTCGCCGCCGGCGTCATCCTGATCGCAGGCATCGCAGGCGCCTCTCCGCTCGACGTCGTCAAGCGCTCCATCCCCGTCATGCTCTGCACGATCGGCGCGCTCTACTTCCTCGTCTGACGAATGCCTTCTCTCCTTCGGGCGCGCCTCGCTGCGCCCGAGGTCTGAAGTCAGAAAAAAGCCCCGGGCGGTCCTGATGTGGTCCCCGATTCTTGGACAAAGAATTGGGGACCATCTGTATGGGACATA
>ERZ779924.859-NODE-859-length-11454-cov-6.03807_pt1 | contig 11454 bp, 9 predicted proteins | sample MGYA00511955_ERZ779924 | MGnify/ENA primary metagenome ERZ779924 (study PRJEB29588, sample SAMEA1969417) | human gut metagenome | biome: human gut; feature: human-associated habitat; material: faeces | place: Denmark | collected 2008/2010 ... | reverse complement strand
AAGTAAACGGAACAGCTTATACCGTGGAACTGGAAAAGAAAGCCGGTCCGAAAACCAAACCGGTAGTTCGTCCGGCAGCTACTACGCCGGCAGCTCCTCCTCCAGCAGTGAGCCGTCCGGTTGTGGCAGGCAGCAAGTCGGGTATCAAGTCTCCGCTTCCGGGTGTCATTCTGGAAATCAAGGTGAAAGAAGGAGATACCGTGAAACGCGGACAGACATTGCTCGTGCTCGAAGCCATGAAGATGGAAAACGATATCAAGGCCGACCGTGACGGTAAGGTAACCGCTATCAAGGTGAGCCAGGGAGAATCAATACTCGAAGGTACAGACCTTATAATCATTGAATAATTATGGGAGAATTTGCTAGTTTTTTACAGAATAACCTGGCCGATTTCTGGACCTATACCGGCTTTCATAACGCCACGCTCCAGCATGTGGTGATGATTCTGGTCGGTATATTCTTCATCTATCTGGCCGTGGCAAAAGAATTTGAGCCGATGTTGCTGATTCCTATCGGCTTCGGTATCTTGATTGGTAACATTCCCTTCAATATGGAGGCCGGATTGAAAGTCGGACTTTATGAGGAGGGTTCCGTATTGAACATTTTGTACCAGGGAGTCACGTCCGGCTGGTATCCACCCCTTATCTTCTTAGGTATTGGTGCCATGACCGACTTTTCGGCCCTGATTTCCAATCCGAAGCTGATGCTGATTGGGGCGGCAGCACAGTTTGGTATCTTTGGTGCGTACATGATTGCCTTGGCTTGGGGCTTTGACCCGATGCAGGCTGGAGCTATCGGTATCATTGGTGGTGCCGACGGTCCGACTGCTATCTTCCTTTCGTCCAAGTTGGCACCTAACCTGATGGGAGCTATTGCTGTGTCGGCCTATTCCTACATGGCCCTTGTGCCGGTGATACAGCCACCTATCATGCGTTTGCTCACTACCAAGAAAGAAAGACTGATTCGCATGAAAGCACCTCGTGCCGTGTCACACACAGAAAAGGTGATGTTCCCAATCGTAGGTTTGTTGCTGACCTGCTTCCTGGTTCCTTCCGGTCTGCCTTTGTTGGGTATGCTGTTCTTCGGTAACCTGTTGAAGGAAAGTGGTGTAACCCGTCGTCTGGCTGAAACAGCCCGTGGTCCGCTGATTGACACCATTACCATTTTGTTAGGACTTACGGTAGGAGCTTCTACTCAGGCTTCTGAGTTCCTGACTGTGGATTCTCTTAAAATCTTCGGTTTGGGTGCTTTGTCATTCGTTATCGCTACAGCTTCAGGTGTGATTTTCGTGAAGATTTTCAACCTGATTCTTCCGAAAGGTGACAAGATTAATCCGCTTATCGGTAATGCCGGTGTATCTGCCGTGCCCGACTCAGCACGTATTTCTCAGGTAGTAGGTTTGGAATATGATCCAAGCAACTACTTGTTGATGCACGCCATGGGTCCGAACGTAGCAGGTGTAATCGGTTCGGCAGTCGCTGCCGGTATCCTGTTAGGATTCCTGATTTAAAAAATTGTGTTTATAAGATAGAAGGAGGGATGCATCGGGTGATGTATCCCTCCTTTTTTATGCTTAATGAGATACGTGTAAAAAACGCAAGTGCGTTTGCTTTTAAACGCAAGTACGTTTTACTTGAAACGCAAGTACGTTTGACCTTAAACACAAGTGCATTTTGGATTGAACGCAAAGGCGTTTGATTTGAAGCACAAATACGTGCTGAGGTGTACTGAGATTTCTCTTTTTCTTCATTAGACTTTATCTCACTTTATAAATTGGAGCTGGTGTTTCATTGGTATAGAATGACTACTCTTTTTTAGGTATCTATCAAATGCTTGATAAGGTAAGTCAGCAGGCTGAATCGTTCTTAAATTTTGTATATATTAGTGAATCAATGACTTATGCGATCTGCCTCTTGAACTATAAAGAAACTTCCTTCTACCTATAATTCAGTATCTTTTTGTTCGTAAAATTCGTAATTTTTAGGTATTGATATCCTTTTTTGTGTAGTCTACCTTTGCGATGTTTAAAAATCGCAGAGAAATGGAAAAAAAAGTTAGTTTATTTTTAACCGCTCTTTGCTGTGCCGTAGGAACTGTTTCGGCCAGTGAAGTTGATTCGGTGCAGGTGGCTGAAGTGCGTGGAAATGTAGCAGCACGCAAACAGCATACGGACAATGATGAATATACCCGTTTTCGTGTGGGAGGCTATGGAGAAGCTGTGGCCAGTTTTAAGGATTATGGCATCAACCGTTATTACGGTAACCCCAATGGAAATACCCGTGATCATCGGAACACAATTTCTATTCCGCGCTTTGTGCTGGCAATGGATTATAAGTTTACTCCGAAATGGATTCTGAGCGCAGAAATCGAATTTGAAGCCGGAGGAACCGGGTCTGCCATGGAGTTGGAGAACTCGGAAAACGGCGAGTATGAAACGGAAATGGAAAAAGGGGGAGAAGTGGCCTTGGAGCAGTTTCATATCACCCGTCTTATTCATCCGGCTTTCAACGTACGGGCAGGACACATGATTGTGCCGGTGGGACTGACCAATGCACATCATGAGCCGATTAATTTCTTCGGCACAGTGCGACCGGAGGGTGAAACCACCATCCTGCCATCTACCTGGCATGAAACGGGTATTGAGTTTTTCGGTACGTTGGGAAAAGGATATGCCACTTTCGACTATCAGGTGCTGGTGGTGGCCGGACTGAATGCCAACGGATTCGACCGGAATACCTGGGTAGCCAGCGGCAAGCAGGGTTTGTTTGAGGAAGATAATTTCAACTCTCCGGGTTATGTGCTTCGTGTAGATTACCGTGGAGTGCCGGGGCTGCGTGTGGGAGGTTCTTTTTATTATTGTGCCAATACGGCAGGGAATTCCGACAAGTCCAATTTCTACGAGGGACAGAAAGCATCGCTACGGATTTATTCAGGCGACTTGCAGTACAAGAATGACTATGTGACCGCACGGGCCAATGTGGTCTATGGTAACCTGACGAACTCCAAATTTATCAGCAGCAAGAATGTACGTTTGTCGAACAACGCTTCTTATAGCCGCGTGGTTCCGGTAGCTAAAAATGCGGTCAGCTATGCCGGAGAAGTGGGTGTGAACCTGCGTTCCATTTTCAATCACAATCCCAAAGTTCCTGTGATTTATCCGTTTGTTCGCTATGAATACTATAATCCGCAAGAAAAAGGAGAAGCAGGGCAGACCATGGACTTGCGCAACAAGGTCAGCATGTGGGTGGCCGGATTGAATTGGTTTGCTTTGCCTAATCTGGTAGTGAAGGCAGACTATACTACTCGTCAGATTGGTACAGGAAAGATGTTCGGTACCGGACCGTATACCAGTGAAAATGAGTTTTCCATTGGCTTGGCCTACATCGGCTGGTTTTTCAAGAAATGAATCATTAATTCCTAAAACTATTATGTATATGAAAAAGAATTTCTTTTATGCGGCAGCCTTGGCAATGGGGCTGACCTTTTCGATGACAGCGTGCAGTAACGAAGACACACCGACAGAACCGACTGATGCGGCCAACATTGACTATACGTCGGAAAACGCGACGAGCTGGAACAACTACATGAAGGCAGTGGTTACCTTGCTTCGTAAAGATGCTTCCGACTTGTACGGCTACTGGGCTACCAGTTACAAGGGAGGTGAAAGTTATGCCGTGACCTTTAAAAATCATGGGGCACCGTTCAACAGTGCAGGTTCTTGCGTGCAGCAAGTGATAGACGGTTGTGTAGATATTGCCAATGAGGTGGGAGAAACAAAAATCGGTGACCCGTATTCCAAATACCAGGCAGGGAAGGTGACAGAAGCCCTCTATGCCGTGGAATCCTGGTATAGCTGGCATTCGCGCGAAGACTATTCCAATAACATCGTATCTATCTGTAATGCTTTCTGTGGTGTGCGCAGTGAGGCTTTGATTAGTGGAGCCGCTATTGATAAAACTCAGGTGGCCGCACAATCCTTGTACGCGGTATTGGTGAGCAACGGGCAGCAGGAACTGGCAGATAATACTTTGTCGGCTATCAAGAATGCTTACGATAAGATTTTAGCCATCCCGCAACCGTTCCGTAACCATATTAACAGCGAACAGAGTCTGGCGGCTCAGGAGGCCTGCAGTGAACTGAGTGTCTTGCTGAAAGATGAGGTAAAACCGGCTTGTGATGCATTATCGGAAGCAGTACTGAGTCCGGTGGTAAAGAACTACGTGGATGTAGTGGTATTACCCACTTATTCAGACTTGAAAGACAGAGTGGCTACTTTGTATGATAAAGTGAATGCGCTGGCAGCCAACCCAACCAACCAGGCTTTCAAGGATGCTTGTGATGCCTGGATTACTGCCCGTGAGCCATGGGAAAAAAGTGAGGCTTTCTTGTTTGGCCCGGTAGCCGATCAGGGGCTTGACCCGAATATGGACAGCTGGCCGCTTGACCAGGCTGCCATCGTGAATATCCTGAATTCAGGAGATTACAGCCAGATGGAATGGAGTGGCGACTACTCAGAAGACAGTGAAGCCATTTCTGCCGCACAGAATGTACGTGGTTTCCATACCCTGGAATTCCTGTTGTTCAAAGACGGACAAGCACGTACGGTAGATTAAGCATGAAGACAAATTTTTGATGAATGACAGGCAGGGGAGTAAAGAAGGGGAAGCCCTCCTTTGCTTCCTCTGTATGTTTCCGAAAATGAGAAGAATAAATGAGAATAGTAAAACTTTTGTTATACGGGCTTTTTCCCTGTCTTCTATGGAGCTGTGAGAAAGAAGGAACTGACCAACAGTACGTGGAGGTGCCGGAAGGCTTTGCACTGTCAGCCGGTACAGCTACCAATTTTCTGACTTCTTCGAAAGCTTACGACTTTGAAGCGTCGTGGCTGTCGGGTATTTACAGCAGCCGTTTCAACGACGGAGATGGATTGTATGACGATGTGCGTACCAGTAGTAACCAGGATGGCGGATTGGGTCCCGTGTATGCCGGTTATTCCTGTGGAAGTTGTCACCGGAATGCAGGACGTACCAAGCCTACCTTGTGGAGTGAAGGTGGTTCGGGAAATTACGGTTTTTCTTCCATGTTGGTATATATCACCCGAAAGAACGGAGCGTTCTTCCAGAACTATGGGCGTGTGCTTCATGACCAGGCTATTTATGGGGTGAAGCCGGAGGGTAAATTGTCTGTGAAGTATGATTATCAGACATTCGAATTTCCCGATGGAGAAACTTATGAGCTTTGCAAGCCAACCTATACCATTACGGAGTGGTATGCCGACAGTATCCGTCCGGAAGATTTGTTCTGTTCTGTCCGTATACCGTTACGTCATGTGGGAATGGGGCAGATGATGGCGCTCGACCAGAAAGAAATTGAAGCATTGGCTGCCAAAAGTAATTACCCCGAATACGGCATTAGCGGACGGTGTAATTATATCAGTGAGCGTGGAGTAACTCGTTTGGGACTTTCGGGCAACAAGGCACAGCATGCCGATTTGACGGTGGAGTTAGGATTCTCCAGTGATATGGGGGTGACCAACAGCCGTTATCCCGAGGAGATATGTGAGGGACAGATACAGATGGACCAGGGCAGTATGATGGGACTTTCGTACGACCAGTTGGACGTATCGACCGAGGACATGGAGGATGTGGATTTGTATATGCACTGTCTGGGTGTGCCGGCCCGCCGGAATGTGAATGATCCGCAGGTACAGAAAGGAGAACAGAAATTCTATGAGGCGAAATGCCATCTTTGCCATGTGACTACTTTGCACACAAAAGTAAGAGGAGCCACACTGCTGAACGGTACGGAATTGCCTTGGTTGGGCAATCAGACCATCCATCCGTATTCAGACTTTCTGCTGCATGATATGGGGTCGGAAATTATGGGTGTGGGTTTGAACGACAATTACGTGAGCGGACTGGCCCGGGGTAATGAATGGCGTACCACTCCATTATGGGGTATCGGCTTGCAGGAAGTGGTGAACGGACATACCTATTTCCTGCACGACGGACGCGCACGTAACCTCGTAGAGGCTATCATGTGGCACGGAGGAGAGGCGGAAGCTTCGAAAAACTTGTTTAAGCGCATGAGTAAGGAAGACCGTGATGCCTTGATTGCGTTTCTAAATTCACTTTAATCATTAAGTATAGAAACTGATAACTTATGAAAAAAATACTGACTGCCTTGTGTCTGTCTGCGGTAATGCCATTGGCAGCACTGGCACAACATGAAGAAGATACGGAAAATGGTATCGTGTCGCTGGCTGGAAGAGAGGGATTTACCATCGCTTCCAAGAAAGGAGATTTTGTGTTCAAGCCTTATCTGTTAGTGCAGACAAGTGCCAACTTCAACTGGTATGACGATGAAGGGCTGGACAAGGCCTATAATCAGGACAATGTGGCTAACTCAGGCTTTGCCATACCTTATGCCGTGTTGGGGTTTACAGGAAAAGCCTTTGGCAAAGTGTCGTTCAATCTGTCACTGAATGCGGCGGCTACGGGCGCAGCCTTGTTGCAACAGGCTTGGTTCGATGTGGAACTGAAAAAACAGTTTTCTATCCGCGTAGGTAAGTTTAAGACTCCTTTTTCGCATGCTTACCTGACTACGTTGGGAGAAACCTTGATGCCTTCCTTGCCGCTGTCGCTGACCGCTCCGGTGATTCTGCCTTATTCGTTGAATGCCGTGACTCCCAATATCGGAACGGGATTCGACTTAGGAGTGGAAGTACACGGTCTGCTGGCAGACAAGTTTGGTTATGAAGTGGGACTGTTCAACGGTACAGGTATTTCGGTGAATACGGCAGGAAAGACGTTCAGTGACGACTGGCACATTCCTTCCTTACTTTATGCCGGACGCTTTACCTATATGCCCAAAGGAGTGATGCCCTCTACGCAGGGAAATCCTAACCGTCTGAATGAAGACAAGCTGATGCTGGGAGTATCCACTTCATTGAATGTGGAGAGTGAGAACGAAAGTACGAACGATTACCGTGCCGGACTGGAGTTTGCCATGTTGAAAAGAAAACTCTATCTGGGAGCGGAAATGTATTACATGCACGTGGGCTTTACCAAACGGCAGAAGATTGACCAGGGGTATCACTATCTGGGAGGATACGTACAGGGAGGCTATTTCGTGACTTCCCGTCTGCAAGCTACGGCACGTTATGATTTCTTTAACCGCAACGGAATGGATACAAACGGGTTCATGAATATGCCGGCCGTGGGAGTAAACTACTTCTTTAAAGGCTGCAACCTGAAATTACAGGCTATGTATCAGTTTGTAGGGCGCTGGGGGCACGATACACAACTTGACCGCGATAATGACGACTTGGGAATAGCGACCCATAATGCCACGGTGATGCTTCAGTACACGTTCTAAAGAGGAGGGTGTGATGAAAAGAAAGGTGTATGGATGGATACTCTTGGGGCTGGGAATCCTATGCTTGGTTTCCTGCGACGAAGGACGTATCTATGAAGCGGTGCCTGCTACGGCAGAAGGCGGACGTACGGTGAAGTTCACCGGAAAGGTAACGGGTATGGATACCTGGCCTTCCGGATATACGGTAGCCGTGGCCGGTTTTGATGCGAAGAGTGAATATGCACTGACTTCTGCCAATGTGATGCCTTCGCAGGCAGGAGAAGATGGTACGGTGCAGGTGGTGATGTCGGGAGTGACCGATGAAGTCACTCAAATCGAATTGTGCGTGATTAACCGTATTCGGGAGCGGGTAGTGACCTTTGCCAGGGTCGATTGCTCGGAAACGGCAGAAGACACGATTCGTATGGACGTGGGTGAACAGCAAGTCGGCATGTTCCAGGCTGTGCAGCAGCAAGTGTTTGACTCCCGCTGTGCCAGTTGCCATGGAGGAAGTACTTCAGCGGCAGGACACTTGTTTCTGACAGCAGGGAAAAGCTATGAGCAGCTGGTAAATGTCCCGTCTGTAGTGAATCCGGAAGTCATGAGGGTGAAACCGGCAGATGCGGAAAACAGCTTTTTGTATCAGGTACTGCATGAAAACGGTCACGTGCACCATGACCATCAGGATATTCTTTCGGCTGAGCCGGTATTATTGAACTTGATAGATGATTGGATAAATGGAGGTGCCAAACCTTGAATATTAAAATAGTATGAATATGAGCCACAAACAACTACGAAACCACAAGTCACAAGAAAATACATTAGTAGAAATTTCACGTTTTGAACCGGCTGAAGGAGTCGCTGAATATCATGTGATGATTCATGTTACTCGGCCTTCTTTGACGTATCAGGAGCAATTGGATACTTTGCTCGATACGTATTATCAACTGTTGGAGAATGAGTTGAAGGGAGCTGTTGCCGTGTTCAAGCGTTATTTTTTAAGCGATGCCGCCAATCAGGCCGACTGGCTGGCGGTACAGGTGCCGGAAAGCTCGGTCTGTGCCTGTTCGATTGTGGAACAGCCCCCGCTGAACGGAACAAAAATAGCTTTATGGGTATATCTGCAATCCGGTGTGCAATGTCGTGCGCTGGAAAGCGGGTTGTTCGAAGTGTCACACGGGGCTTACCGCCATCTGTGGGGTGGCTCGGCTTCTAACCGGGCGGCCAATTCAGAATACCAGACTCGTTTGCTGCTGAATGATTATATCCTGCAACTGATTGCACAGGGAGGGCATCTGGCCGAGAACTGCATTCGTACCTGGTTCTTTGTACAGAATGTAGATGTGAATTATGCCGGAGTGGTAAAAGCCCGTAACGAAGTGTTTGTGACGCAGGGGTTGACACCACAAACACATTATATAGCCAGTACCGGTATCGGCGGGCGTCATGCCGATACACAGGTGCTGGTACAGATGGATACGTATGCCGTATTGGGTATCCGTCAGGAGCAGATTCATTATTTATATGCACCGACTCATCTGAATCCTACGTATGAGTATGGAGTAAGTTTTGAGCGTGGTACGTATGTGGATTATGGCGACCGACGTCAGGTTTTCATATCCGGTACGGCCAGTATCAATCACAGGGGGGAAGTGGTGTATCCGGGTGATATCCGGAAACAGACCGAACGCATGTGGGAAAACGTGGAGACCTTGTTGAAGGAAGCAGAAATGTCGTTCGATGACATCGGACAGATGTTGGTTTACCTGCGCGATGCGGCAGATTATGCCGTGGTGCGGGAGATGTTCGACCAGCGTTTCCCGGAAATGCCAAAAGTGATTCTATTGGCTCCTGTCTGTCGTCCGGGTTGGCTGATAGAGATGGAGTGCATGGGCACAAAAATGATGAAGCATACACCGTATCCTGATTTTTAGTTTGTATGAAAGAACGTCTGTGGAAAAACGTCTGGGTAGTTCTTTATGTGGTGCTGATGGGAGTATTGGCCATAGCTACTTTTTTAGATCATGCATACGGAACAACTTTTGTCCAGACACATATATATCATGCTTGTTGGTTTTGTGGCTTGTGGGGTGCGCTGGCTTTCGGGCTTGTGCGGGCATGTGGCAAATGCCGGCTGTGGAAGCGTCTCCCGGTCTTGTGGTGGCATGGCTCTCTTTTAGTGATACTGGGAGGGGCCATGCTTACCTACCTGACAGGTGAAAAAGGGTATGTACATCTGGTGCAGGGGCAAGAAGTGAAGAGTTTTATCCGGACTTCCGACCAGCAAGCGAGGATGTTGCCTTTCAGTCTTTCTCTGGACAGCTTCAGGGTGGTTTATTATCCGGGAACGGAAGCCCCTTCTGATTACAAGAGTTACGTGAGTTATAAAGTGAATGGAAAATGGAAAGAAGAGGTAATTTCGATGAATCACATTCTTTCTGTAGAAGGTTATCGTTTTTATCAGTCATCATACGACCCGGATTTGTCTGGAAGCTGGTTGAGTGTAAACTATGACCCTTGGGGAATTGCTGTAACCTATGCTGGTTATCTGTGTCTGGCTTTCTCTTCCTTGTGGCTGTTAGGCAGCCGGAGGGAGACTTTTTTCCGCTTGTTACGTCATCCGCTATGGAGAAAAATGGGATTGGTATGGCTGGGAGTATGCGCTTTCCAGTTGACGGCTCAAGCTCGTCCGGTCAGTGTCCTGGCCCGTCAGGATGCGGAAAAACTGAAAATGCGGCAAGTGATATATCACGACCGTGTGGCACCCTTCCATACCCTGGCCCGTGACTTTGTTATCAAGTTGAGTGGAAAACCTTCTTATCATGGTTTGACACCGGAACAGGTGGTGGCCAGTTGGTTACTTTATCCCGAAGAATGGCAGCACGAACCGATGTTTCGGGTGAAAAGTGAACGGTTGAGGCAGGAATTGGGATTGAAATCGGAGTATGTCGCACTCGTAGATTTATTCGACGGAAAGACCTATCGGTTGGAGAGGTTGTTGCAGAGATTACAGGACGAAGTGCGAAATACGCATGAGAAAGGCTGGTTAGAGAACCGTCAGGCAAAAAAGTTGGAAAAAGAAGTGTTGGAACTGGATGAGAAGGTCGGTATGGTACTGATGCTTCAGAAAGGTACTTTTATCCGCCCTTTACCCGAAGATGGAAGTGTCACTCCGTTATCGCCATTAAGAATACGGGCAGAGATTTTCTATCATGCGGTACCGTTCACTAAAATTTTGTTTATGGCTAATCTTTCTTTAGGTTTGCTGGCTTTGGGCTGGTGGATCTATTCCTGTGTGATGCAAGAAGGCGATAAGGCAAGAAACTGGAGGAGTAGGTGGCGACGGATATGGGTGTGGGCTGTATGGATGGCCTGTCTGTTTCATTGGACTTCTTATTTGCTTCGTTGGTATATTGGAGGACGGATCCCTTTGGGAAACGGACATGAAACGATGCTTTTTTTAGCGGGATTTCTGTTATTGTGTACTTGTATATGGCAGCGGCGCTTCTCATTTTTACTTCCAGCCGGTTTATTGCTTTCCGGTTTTACCTTGCTGGTAGCTTATCTGAGTGAGATGAATCCGCAGATAACCCCGTTGATGCCGGTATTGCTGTCACCCTGGCTGAGTCTGCATGTCTCATTGATTATGGTGTCGTATGCCTTATTTGCTTTGATGTGTCTGTGTAGTATCCTGGCATTGAGTATTCGGCGGCATACATGGCAGCGGCAACGGCTGACTTTATTTTGTCGGGTCTTGCTTTATCCGGCAGTGTTGTGCTTGGGAATCGGAATTTTTATCGGTGCGGTATGGGCCAACGTGTCCTGGGGAAGCTATTGGGCCTGGGACCCGAAAGAAGTCTGGGCTCTGGTTACTTTCATGCTTTATGGAATGGCTTTTCATGTGCAAAGTATCCCTCGTTTCAGAAATCCGTACTTTTTTCATTGGTTTTTAATCGTCTCGTTCTCTGCCATACTGATGACCTATTTCGGCGTAAACTATGTACTCGGAGGAATGCACAGTTATGCCGGATAAGTGATAGCTTCACGGCTCTTTCATTTAAGCTTAGATAAAGGCACATAATTCCCCCACCCACTTCT
>ERZ779924.857-NODE-857-length-11471-cov-2.07814_pt1 | contig 11471 bp, 16 predicted proteins | sample MGYA00511955_ERZ779924 | MGnify/ENA primary metagenome ERZ779924 (study PRJEB29588, sample SAMEA1969417) | human gut metagenome | biome: human gut; feature: human-associated habitat; material: faeces | place: Denmark | collected 2008/2010 ... | reverse complement strand
GTGGCCTCGCTCCTTACCTAGTCTGGTCAACTGTTTGATTGAGATTGCCCCCAACTTCTCCTTAAATACATCATCAATCAGAGTATCCCCATAGACGATAACAAGTTTGGTCAGTGCATTCAGTATGTTGGCAGAAAACGAACGATCTTCGCCTTCCCATGTTCCAATCGTCAGCCGCAAGACCCGGTCCAAAACGTGGTACCCATATCGCTTGTATATTTGTTCTACAGTGGAAACAGCGCAAATCAATCCAGGGCCTGTCTTGCCGCTTATTCTCAAACCATACGACTCCACTAAATCTCGAATGATAAGTTGGTCACTATTTCCGGCCTCAATATTTGCTGAGAACACCTCATACGGCAGGAGCTGCTTAACAAATTTCATTTGATTGGCAAATATATCCGCCTCATGCTCATAACACAGATCTTCATAGATCATGCACCAGACAGGGGTATCACGTGATCCAGATGCAAGCGCCACAATTTCTATCGTGTGCTGACCATTGAAAACATAATTGATTCCGTCTCGCCGACTTACTTTAACGGGATTGATTTGAAAAATGTCAAAGTGCGCGGCAGCTCGGGCGATATGTGCCTGAGATAGATTGCGCTGATAATCTTGGTTTGAAACGAGGTTGCGGATGGGAATCTGCTCAAAGTGGACATTTGGAACAAATTTACTATAATCGTTCATTTACTCCTCCTTGATTGCTTCCAACATGGCTTTAATCTGAATGTGCAAATCAAGAAGAACCTCTGCTAGTTTTCCCTTCGCTTGAGAGGAAACTATGCTGAGATCTGTTTTTGTCTTTAACCGCTGAAGCGAACTAGACCATGATGGGACAGTTAGCGTGAGCCCAGTTATTTCTGCATCAGGATCAAATTGGGGCATGTCTTTGACAGAAGGCTTAACTGGTTTCTGTGGTGCATGGCGTGGAACACTATTCATCTGAGTGATAGTTTGGCGCACCTGATTGTATTGGACAAATGGCTGCTGTGAATTCTCCATTTGCTCGCAAAACTGCCGAATTTGAGAAGGCGTCATTTTGGACAATTCTAGCACATGGTTGTGTGAGATTTTGTAACGTCCGGATAATATCTTACTAACGATTTCCTTGTCCTTCTTCCCCAATTCATCAAGTGCACGGGAATAAGTAGCATATTTTTCTACGGTTCCATGTGAAATATGATTCGCTTCTGCAATTCGCATTGCTGTCTTTACTCGTGTAGGAACAACTCTTTTCAGCGACTCCGAATCGGCGCGCTCTTCAGAGACGGTACTGTCTTGGCCAACATACTGATTGATACCAAGGGCATTTTTTTTGGAATTCACAATTTTTTCAGACTCATATTGCATACCAATCAAGTACTTCCGTGTTTCCTCTGTGAGATTCCTCCGGCCAAGTTGATTTGCACAGATCCAAGCAATGACCTCTTCCTTGCACTCAAACTCCATTTCCTCTACTGAAAAAGGGATTAGATGCTTTCTACATAACTCGTAGCGGTTATGACCATCAATAATGACACCATGCCATGTTGTTAGCGGATCTCGGCAGCCATCCGAAATTAAATTCTGTTCTAACTGCAAGTACTCTTGCTTAAACAGAGGCCGGATGAGATTTTTGAATTCCGGATCAACCACCAACTCATGTATCGCTTTCTCTGTTATCAATTTACTTTTCTCTCCTAATTTCTTCGAATTCACGCAGCGAGAACACCGCGATGCGTTGTTCCGGAATTACTTCCCCAGCCACCCGGTATGAACTTCCCAGTTTTACATCCTGTATCTCCTGGCACAGTTTCCGAATGAAGAAGCGGCTATAAATCTCGACTGAGTTTGTAGATTTGAACCGTGTCTGATTGACTTTGTGTGTCTGATCCCCTCGCAGTGTATGGTCAACTGAGCGTATGACAACAGCCATATCATCCAAATTAACAAGTATTTGAATATACTTAGGATCACCAATGAGGTGAAGACACGCTTTATGAATCCGAATGCAGTATTTTTTCAGATCAATGGACATAAAAACGCGAGATCCTACTTCATCATTCATCGGTGATACCTCCTTGTGTGGCAGTCGCCAATGATGTGTCTGGTATCTGCTGCTCAGCAAGGCCATTGTCCTTGATAGCATATACTGCGTATCCATCAAAAATATTGACCTGCATGGTCTGCTTATGTTCATAGTATGGCAGGCCAAACTGATCCTTCCATTCGGCAGGAAATACTGGCACTCTGGATACCCGTGTCTTTGAATTATCTGTTACTGTTTTTTCATATACCTCGGGGGCAGTCAGATCAAATGCAATAAGATAGGTATCCCGAGCATGGATGATTTTACCCATGATCTTGTAGCGGTGTTGAGGGGCCCACTCCATAAGCGTGAACAGCTTGTAAGTAAACAGTTTACAGGTAACTTGTTTAGGCTTTGGCTTTCCGCGCCCCTTGATCGACCAGGGGACCGCATCCCGTGCTCCCTCTTCACATGGCAAAAGTACGAGAACTTTCTTTTCCTGATTGACTAGAGCCTGAACATAATCAACACCTGGAAATCGATGTAAGCAGGCTGCATTCACATAGAATTTGCAGTTATAAAATGTGACTGCTGGCTCAGATAGGTGTGCAAAGAATTCACGGCGTACTACTTGGTAATTATCAAGAGAGAATTGTTCTCCCGCTTCAAGAATCTCATCGCTGTCGGATAGTTTAGGTTCGAAGCAGGCAGCCTTTTCTCCTTGATGAAACTCTTGCACCGACCTATTGTTTATGTCTCTAAGGATGGAATCTAGTACTTCGTGGCTCTTCAAATCCGGCATCTTATCCCTCCTTAACAGGAGCTGCACTTAGTTCCTGCCTGATGTACTGTCGCAGTTCCTCATAGCTTGTCATATTCAGCGGGCGACCTGTAGAAAAAAGCTGACCTTCAATGTAGAGTTTCCAATCCTGCTCACTTTGGTTTTCCAACTCATGAATCGATCTCTCGCGAAGGTAGAACGGAACGCCGAAACTTCGTGTCCATGCTTCTGGAACTGCACGGATAATATCAGCCTGCTCTGACTCTGGAATGGTTGTATCAGAATCAATTTCTTCCGTGACCAGATAAGACTTAATATAAACTTCCGCATCAGCCGCATTAAAGATGTAGGCTTTTTCTTCTGCATTTTCATAAAGAGCCCCAAAGATTCGGTATCGACACCCAGTTCTCCAAGACATGAGCGAAAAAAGCGTGTCAGAAAATGCTGCTGTGGGAATTGTTCGTGGACCATATACTCCATTTATACTTTTCGAAAAACAGATGCCATTGCGATTTTTCTTATCAGTTGGCCTGATTGCCAGTTTTCTCTCTAGCGGGTTAATCAACAATTCAATATAGTTTTGTGCCTCAAACTTACGAACGCATTCAGTGCTGAAAGTCATCTTTTTATCAACAACAGTGACCGCCGGGCGATTTTGATGATCAAAGAGTTCATGTCGCGCAATTTCAAAACCTCGAAAATCAAAGTCGCCGGCATTAACTTCAATCTGATATACTTCGTTGTCTGAGGTGTGTTCATCATCCTCGCTATTCTCTACACAGTAGACACTTTGTGCTGCTTGAATGTAATCATTGACCTTAAACCCTGCCCAGCGAGGATTGACGCAGACGAAGCCTTTTAGCATTCCACTCTCAATGACTCGCAGTTCGGGAAGAAACGATTTATTTCCATACTTTGCGTTGTCGAGCAGCTTTTGCACAGCAATAAAATCGTCACGCGAAACGATACTATCATGGTGATCAAAATACCTGCTTTGTGGGCGCTCTCCACGGTTCTTACGAGCAAGATGAGTATGATAGTCAGGCGTGAATGTTTTCCTAGTAAGAACATCCCCGCAATATCGCTCATTTCGCAGAATTTGGATAATGGCATTTGAGGTCCATTTTACATTTCCCAAGTATGTTCGCCGGCCAAGCGCCTCAAAGGTTTCTGCGATCTGCTTGGTTGAATACCCATAGAGGTACATAAAAAAGGCCAACTTTGCAGTTGGAGCCTCTTCCGGGTTAACAACCAATTCACCATCTGCGTTGTGGCTGAAGCCAAGCAGCTTCGGTGTAAGTGGAATACCATTATCGAGCCGCATACGAAGTGATGTTTCCATGCTTCGGCTTCTGGTATGCGACTCCTCCTCTGCCATAGTAGCCTGAAAGGATAATGCCATCTGCGAGTCGTCATTCAGTGAAAAAATACATTCTGACTCAAAGAATACTCCTACCGGAGGTCTGAGCTCTGCGAGTTCACGTACCATACCAATCGTGATGATGACATTACGAGCAAATCTAGAAACACTCTTAGTAATGATAATGTCAAATAGCCCTGCTTTTGCGTCGGCGATCATCCGGTTGAATCCATCGCGTTTCCGCAGAGATGTTCCGCTGATTCCCTCATCCTGATAGATGGCCACAAGGACCCAGTTAGGGTGTCTGGTCACAAAGTCCTCATAGTACTTTTTCTGAAGTTCAAAAGAGGTGGTCTGCTTTACATTGTCAGTAGAAACGCGGACATATATTACCACGCGCAAATGGGCCTCGTTGTCATAGTAATCCAGAGTCTGTTTTGCCGGGATGTACTCATATTTTGTAGGATCTACTTTAACCTTCATCCGGCGACGAACGCGCTCTTTTTCTTCTCGCTTTGCCTCCTGGATGCTCTTATCAATCATCTGTCAAACCTCGTTCCTCGGCCCAGTTTTCAGGAAGTCCCTCCAAAGATTGATCAGGCAGAAATCCTATGTCTCGAAGGTCTTCCTGATAGTAGGATGCCAAGGTAAAGAGGTCTTCCGAAATGAAATAAATACCGATTGGATGCCTCTGAGCAGCAAGGAGCCGGGCACAGATCGTGATTTCAGGCATCTTCTTCGATACATTCGACACTTTTTGTGTGATGATGAGATCTATTTTCCCCGCCATACAATCATTCAAGAGGTTACACCATGCAGGTGCAGATTCCATATTTGGCGGGGTAGATCCCTCATCAACATAGAAATCAACAAACTCCCAATTGGGGCACAGGGCAATACAGTCTAAAAACTGCTTTTTGTGATAATCCAGATAGTTCTCATACTTGGTCTGGTTGAAATATCGGATGTAAATTCCAATTCGGTAGTGTTGAGCTGTGCTTGGCCTCTCATGACGAATACTATTGAGCCAGAGCCTATGAGCTGCTATCTTTCTCCTGCGCGCGGCTTCCTCTGGGGTTGCGAACGATACTTGTTGGATACCGGCAACTTCCCCCATCTTCTGAAATACATCAATCTCATCCATCCGTGTACCTCCACAAGTATCGATTTAATTGAGTTAGATTATATCGATTCTTGTAGGATACTGGAACAAACCGAGAGTCATGGACTTGACTCCCGGTTAATAATTCACACGTTTATTTCGTTTTTTCTATTATGAGTATTCAAGTATTACCCAATCGAAGGGATTCTTTTTCCTATCTTCCCATGATATATTTGTAATATAGAGCCGCTGTAAGCGGAGATCTACATGAGTAAAACGGAACCACGACTCCTTAATACCAACACCAATGGAGGTAGTATCCGATGGGTGAAGAAAAGCGAATTTTTGGATACGCCCGAACTGTGACCTCTGATCAGTTAAACGGGCAGTTGTTGATAAAAGAAGACGAAGCAGTTGTCGTTAAATATATATTCTCCAAACTCAAGGAGTATTTAGAAAACCCGCCTAAAGATCTAATTCGTGCAGTTCTAGAAGAGCATGACACTGAAGATCTGACTCATGAACAAGCAGCAAAAATGGTTACTTTTGAAGCTGTTTTGCATCAAATCGCTGATGAGGTGAGTGAGAAGTGGCCCAATGCTGGTCAGAAATTTGCGCAAGCGCAGGGTGGAGGGATTCTGTCGTTGATCGATAAAACTGTATCTTCTTTTTCTGCTTCCGCGCCCATTATACCGGAGGAGACGTTCAAAATGGCGCAGCAAAGACTTCTGGATCGGTAATAACAAAAGATGCCGCTTGCATCATTGCAAGCGGCATCTTTATTCTTCGTATCGTTTCCTTTGTGCCCGCATGGTATCCTTCAGCTCTCGAACAATTCTCAAAATTGCTTCAATCTCATCGGGCGTGCAGTCATCCAATACATCTTCAAATTCGCTCTTTCCGAACGCCTGTCCCCTGGGTACGTTTAAGCGGAGAAGTTCGTCTGCGGATGATTGTAATGCCTCAGCTATGCGAGCAAATGTATCCAGGCGCATTCTCACCTTGCCCTGCTCCACATAACTGATCCGAGGTAGGGACAGCATAGCTCTATTTGCCAAGTCAGCCTGACTCATTCCTAATGCAAGGCGAGCTGTACGAATTCTCTCGCCGATTTTTTTGTAGTCTAACTGCCCCTGTTCGCTCAAATCCTCACCTCAGTTCACTTATCCGCTATATTTCCCTGCCAGTATATCGTTTATAGGCTATTTAAGATATAACCGTAAGGTGATATACTAACTTATACGATAGAATGAAGCCATCTTTTTTAGGAGGCTTCTTTTATGAAAATGAACAACTCTCTTGTCGGTAAACGGATTGGCCAACTGCGAAAGAGACGTGGCCTGTCTCAGTTAATGCTTTCAGAAATGATTGACCGCTCTCCTACACACCTGAGCTACATAGAAACGGGCGCAAAGAGCATGAGCCTAGAAACCTTTGTCCGAATTGCAAATGCCTTGAATGCAAGTGCCGATGAGCTCTTGATAGATCTGCTCAACAACACCAATGTGGCATCAGCACATGCGTTTTCCTCGTTGCTGTCTGACTGTTCAGAATATGAAAAGCAGGTGCTTTTGGATACTCTTTTGGCCACTAAAGGTGCCCTGAGAGCCCATCTGCATCTTCTAGGTAAGCATTATGTATAACGTAACGAATCCAAAGATAAAGTGCAATCGACTAGGAGGGAAGCCATTGACTCTCAGTTTGCGCGATGTGCTAAACGCTCCATCAGTTTATAGAATATCATCGCTCATTCACCACTCAAATTCTCTTTTGTTTGAGTGATGACGGGTGATGCAGGTTCATACTACATTTTCCAAAAATCCATTTACATTTTCAGCATTTTCAGGACATTCAATGCGATGTCTGATATAATATTCTTATTTTAGTGAGGAGGTCTGCAAAACATGGGTATCTGCTATAAGAAACTATGGAAGCTGCTCATCGATAAGGATATGAAAAAGAAGGAGCTCTCTACTATCGCCGGCATTAGCCAGGCTTCCATCACTAAAATGGGCCGCAATGGTCATGTTAGTACAGAGACGCTTATGAAGATCTGTTCTGCTCTGGGTTGTGGTATTGGTGACATCGTAGAAATCACTCCTGAAGTATAGCTGCTTCGTTAATTGATGCTGCTATTGGGAAAGGGGATGGAGTACATGAGAAACGCATTGAAAGCTCCACAAGTAAAACACTATATAGACTGGCTGAGACGAATCGAATACCGAAGCGCAACTTGCCAATTTAGTTACGACGATTTGACATATCAAAAAATTGATGAGCTATATCGATTACTGGACCGTATTAAGCCAAATTGTGCTAACGGAGCTGTGGAACTATGGCTCCAAGTAGATCGTGGCAGCATAGACGATTTTGGAAACTATGAGGAATTTCATGCAACAGGTGAGGTTGATACCTATGAGGAGTTCTATTCATGGTGGACAGCAGAATTTCCAGATGAAGTGGAATGGATCAACTTCACCGCTATTGAAGATCGGGAAATTGGCTATCGAATGATCTACCTTGGGCAGCATTCTATACTCGAAATGGATTCTCGCAAAGAGAAGTCCTTTCCTCATGATATTTCTGAGTTCAGTTGCTGGTTAGTGGATGCTGTTTCACAAGCGATTCACCAAATCGAGGCCGGCACATATAACGAAATGCTGGAGCGGAATCTTCCACCGCAGCATCGAACTGGTACAATTAGGCGATCTAAACTATGGGAAGTGTGGCCTGAACATAAGGCAGACTTTTTTGAAGACCTTTCTCAAAAGGACATAGATGAGTTCTTATCCGTGGCATCGGATTTCTTGCCTGCCGGCAGCCAAAGGCTGTCTGAAATGACCGCCAATTACTTTTTCTCCTGCTGTGCATTAGGGTATCATGCCAATCAGTATCCGGGCGGGGACAAACTCCCAAGAGATCAGTACCGACAGCACGCCGATGGTAGAGACGATGGGCTCCTTGATATTACTCCTGATTCCCCACGCGCATTTTCACTTTGGTACCATAATAGAGAAAAAATCGGTGGGCATCCCTGGGAGGTCTGCCGTGGTGGAAACTCCACGCACATTTCACTCTATGTACAGGAAGATGCGTCCGGTTATTCGCTTCAGTTGGCTGGTTCCTCCTGGACCAGAACAATTGAGACTGTTCGTTTCTTTCTTGCACTATATCGGGCTGGCTGCCCGGTTACAATCCGCGAGGCTGAAATGCTCAAGTCTAGATTGACTGGTAGTGAACAAATCGGTATCGTTCCAAAAGGTATCGTTCCATGTTACTGCCATTCCTTATTTGAAGGAGAAAAAGTCATTGACTTCATGAATCTTCCAAGCGAAGACCGCGACGTATTCGCTGCTCAATGCGTGTGGAAGCCTGTTAAGAAGGCATATCTGAAAGACGAGGTAGTTGATGGTTTACTTCACAAGTGATCTCCACCTAGGCCATGAAAATGTAATCAAGCTCTGCAATCGTCCATTTGATAGCGTTGAAGAAATGGATGAGGCTCTTATCCGCAACTGGAACCGTAAAGTGACCAACGGGGATACCGTATATGTTCTCGGGGATTTGATCTACAAAAGCAAAAAGCCGCCAGAAGAGTACCTTCGGCAGCTGAAAGGAAAAAAGCACCTTATCGTAGGCAATCATGATCGCAGTTGGTATAGCAAGTGCCAGTTGGATAGTTTCTTTTTGAGCGTTAACAATCTTCTCTATATGACAGACGGAAAACGACAGTATACTCTTTGTCACTACCCGATGATGTCCTGGCCTCACATGGCTCGGTGCTATATGGTGTTTGGACACATTCATGGAAACACAGATGCAGAGTATTGGCCTTTGATTCAGCGCTCTGACCTCATGCTGAATGCCGGGGTCGATGTTAATGATTTTGAACCCGTTACATTTGATGAGATGTTAAACAATAATACCCGCTTCAAAAGATCTGCTCAGTTGGCTGAGCCAGTGGAGACAATATGAGTAACAAGAAACAATATAGCCTTGAGAAGGAACCAATCATTTATGATAGAATGGCGTTTTCCTCTGACCTTCAGAACACGAAGAAATGGGACGGATTGTTTAGACTCCGAATCAACAATCATGCCGATATTTTAATTTGTAGCAAATCATATCTTGCTCCTATCAATGATATGGCTCTACCGCGCGTGATCCTGAGCGCAATCCGGTATTCTCTTGGACGATACACTTATATGCCAAGTGTAACTACCTGTTTTACAATTCGTCACCTAGACTATCTTGATCCTACAATACGGGCTCATGCAGCAGACCTTATCAACAGTCACCTTACTATATGTGGAAAACATGAGCCACAACCTGAACTTTGGTATGAGTTGTTAAACATTCTATCTGGGGATTTCAACATGGGGAGGCATAAACAAATGAGAAAACTACAACCAGTCGATAGCATGGAACGGATCTCCAGACAATATCTTGTGGAAAACATGGATGAAATTCTGGATCGTATAACCAATGAAGATATAGGAATGGTGATCACTGAAGACGGGAAAGATAACCTTGTGATTTGTCCGTACTCCTGGTACAGCCCATACGATGATGATGACTTCGGCTGCATTGTTAACAGTGCGCTTCGGGATGCGATGCACGCTAAGAATGAAGACCAGCAAGCAGTCATTCAATTTATGAAGCGTCATTGCTGCGAATTTGACAGGAAAACATTGGATGTTGCCGTACAGGACATAATGCGCGAAATAGAACGACCTCTAACGCCGTTAGATGAACCACAGGTTTGGCAAGAACTCCTGATTTTACTCCAGCAATGCCTTCAGGCACAGGATTCAGAACAGGAAAGGAGTAGTCCAAATGCGTGAAACGAAATATGAAACAGTTGAGATCGTGGTCGATACAGAGTTACTGGAGCAGTTAAAGCAGATCATTGAGCCTATGGGCCTTACGCCCGAGATTCTGGCTGTACAGTTTATAGAGTGGTGTGTGGCACCGGAAACACAGAACGAAGCCATCTCACTCCTTATAAAGTGGAAAGAAGAAATGGAACTGTCTTCTCGTCAAAGTAGGTAGGTGTGGTGAAGTGCTATCTAAAAAAACATTTTGTGAAGCGTTGAGGAAGATACAAGCGCAACGTGAAATAGATGAAAAGTTCTCCGCGGCCCTACAAACTGTTGGAAATGGGTACTATGTTTTCGGATCAGAAAATCTTTGTCTCGCAGCACTTCGGGACGTCTTAAAAGAATCAGTTAACGACCAATATGACTACATTGAATGGTGGCTCTACGAAGCTACCCCTGACTATTTAGTATGGTCAAGTGATGAACGAAGTAAGTGGTGCCTCAAAGAACCAGAAGACCTATATGACTTCATCATGGATCAATGCCAAGACAGATAGACCTGCTTTATCGAGATGAAAGGAGTTACTATGTCAAAATTATATACTGCGAAAACTAAGGAAGAATTAGAGCGCGTCTTGGGTATTATGAAACCTTACATTGATGAGTGCGTCTGTTACGATGTGGTCTATTCCCCAAAATTCGGATATTTGCTTATTGATTTACCTGGACATGATACGATGCAGAAGTCGTTCCACTGGATGACGCAGCTACTCTACTTCATAAGTTGTTTATCAATCTCGCCTACGACTTCATGGAGAAAAATGGCCACTGTACCGACTATATTGAGGCCACTGACCTTGAGAAATACGCATTACGCATCTGGATGAAGAAGTACATTGATCAGCTCCCAGAGTACCGCTATATTCTGGATGATATTCTAAGCCAATAACTCCGCATCATTGGTAAGCACATTTTTTCGGATTTCACATACCGATTTATGTTTGCTTATTCATGTAATTTTGCCGTTTATTCACCTGTAGCGACGCAGAAAAATCGCAATCAGACAATATGGCAAAAATTTACTGGGCTCATTTTGAAGGGAAATTGATTTTCAAAATCCGCAATCCATTGCAGCGCAATGGATTGCAGGTTTTGAAGGTCTAGAAGTACGGCCTCAAGGCCGCCCGTCGGGCTCCCCAGTTCTCCAAGCGTTGATTCTTCGATTGCACTTTCAAAAATCCCGCCACAGCAATGTGGCGGGATTTTTTCTTGTACTCCTGCAGCCCCTGCACAACGGAGCGGCACTTGCCTTCACGCCCTCCGTGTGCTACTATATCCCACAACGGCAAATTTCGACAGGAGGTTTTTATGCAGACAAAGGATCTATTGGATTG
>ERZ779924.854-NODE-854-length-11489-cov-10.1955_pt1 | contig 11489 bp, 6 predicted proteins | sample MGYA00511955_ERZ779924 | MGnify/ENA primary metagenome ERZ779924 (study PRJEB29588, sample SAMEA1969417) | human gut metagenome | biome: human gut; feature: human-associated habitat; material: faeces | place: Denmark | collected 2008/2010 ... | reverse complement strand
ATGCAAGAAGAAAGTAGTTGATAAAATTAGTCTTGCTTGTCATCGATTTGATTTAATATTAAAATTATAAATTTATAGGACATCTATTAATAATGTTCAGTAATGGGGCCTTCTCTATCATCTATTTCTTCTATATTGCTTGTTCCTTCTATAATATCTCCAGTTGCAAAATATTTTGAGAAGCTGAATTTTATATCTGGATTATTTTTATTTATTAGTTCTACATAAAGATGGATAAGTAAATCATCCTTTTTTATTGGGTAATGTGCATGAAAATGTTTATCACTGGAATCCCCTTCTAGAATATCAGTGCTAAAGCTGGAACCTCCCCCATAATACTTCATTTCATTTATATAGCCAAAAGGAGGGGCAGATGCATAACTGTTTGATTTGAAAAGTAAATTAGCTTTGGAATACACCCTATATTCTTGAGAAACAACAGGATTAACAAGAATTTCGTAATCTCCTACTTCATATTCATAAGTAAAATATCCGGCATCATAATACATTCCGATTTCTCCTTCGACATTTCTGATTATTTGAGGAGATTTTTTTAGATTCCACACACCAAGGGGAAAGTTATAAATGGGTACATCATTATTGTTGTTTGTGGTTCCTGCTACTGGAAATGACGAAATACTTCCCCAACCAGTTGTTGTTTGTTCACTTTCAAATTGCATTTGTGTATTTGTATTGATTTTTAGATCAATTTGTCCAATTGAAGGCTTACTTTTGTTGATGCCAATAATGGAACCTGCTAGACCTTTTAAGGCACTTACAGCTGCAGAGCCTCCTGACGTAACTAATGCTTTTAACCCGTTTTTAATGCCACTAACAGTTGCACCTTTAATACTGTTTCCAATACTTTTCCAAAAAGAATCTTTCTTAGTTATTCCGTTTTCAATTTCTTTACTGACTGTATTAATAAACCCTTCTTGATTAACTGCAATAGAAGTTTTTGAATTATTGAATGTATTGGCAAGATTGAAATTGAAGTTAGAAATATTAGTGGTGTTCATTACGATAGTACCTGTGATATCTCCACTTGTTTGAGCCATACCTGTAGTTTTTATTTTATTAACAGCCCAACCTCTAATTTCGAAATTAGCTAAGCTTTGTGTATTAAGATTAGGATCATAAGCACACTCTATTTCTAATCCATACCAATTGTTTGCTTTATATCCAGAGCTAACAAACTCGTTTCCTAAAAATGTACCTTCTGTACTTGCTATATATGAAGATTTTTCTGAACGATTTATGGGTATAGAAATTTCTTCCATAAAGTTGAATAGACTGGTAGTTTTGTCTGTACGGATTCCCCAAAAGGCCTCTGAACTACCTAAGCCTGCTGATGAAGCTATTTCATAAAAGAAAAAACGGAGTAATCCTGTATATTTGTGGTATAAAGCAAAATATTTTGTAGGAGTACTTTCGGTTATATTGCTATAAATGAGTTCCCAGCCATTTTCTCTAGAATAATATCGATTTGCATATATTGGATCAGAAGCATTCTCGTCTAACCATGTTGAAGGAATTCCTAGATTATTGCTGCTACCTTTTTTCCATGGAATTCCCATGGTAGTTATGGTATGTGTAAATGGGTTTATAGTTTCAATGTCATTTATACGGTCCCAATCAAAGTAATTATCAAAAGCAGAACGATTACTTGGTGGATTATTGGGGTGGGTGGTTATTATGTCATTGGTAAAGGTGTCATCACAACTATTAAATAAACATGAAGCAAAGATGAATAATAATAAGGATTTTCTCATATCTTTATGTATTTTATATAGTTAATTTCTCTTTAAGTTAGGGAGTGATAATACTCCCTAACTTAAAGAGAAGGATTTATTGATTTGGATTTTATCAATTTGTGTTGACTATTATTTCAGATATTCTGGTGTTTGTACAATATTAGAATTAGCATTAATTTCTTTTTGAGGAATAGGTAATATTGTACGATAATAGTTTCTGTCGAAATCCATAGATGTTTTTTCGTCAGCGAAATGCACTACCTCTTTCATCATATCATCTGTTTCGTTAATACGAGTTACTCGTAAGTTATTACGTAATAAGTCAAACATGCGGTGCCCTTCACCAATGAGTTCTTTCCTGCGTTCTTCTAGAACATCATCAAGGGTAACCTTTGCGGGCATCGTATAGTCCGGATTTCCTCGGAGTGCAATGGCTTTCAGGTATTTTGCAGCTTTTGTTGCATCTCCGTTTTTCACGGCTGCTTCGGCTGCATTTAAGTAAGTTTCGGAAAGACGTACTATAGGAATATTGGCATCCATAATATTTTCTCCAGGTTGTGGTTGATACTTATTCAAATACATTACTTTTTTGTCTTGATTAACTAATAACTTAATGCGTACATCATTAGGCGTTTCTAACAGATGGTGATAAAAACTGACTGTAATGCACATATCTTGATATCCTTTTGGAGAAGTTAGATATCCCATACTTTCATTGCCGGGGCTTTCGGTAGTAGTATTGACTATTTCGAAGAGAATTTCTCCCGGATTTGCTTCGGAGGCTTCCGTACCCCATACAGTGGGATATTCTTCGGTATTCCATAATTGGTATTTATTGGCTTCCGATCCTTTTATTGCTTCTTCTGCAGCTTGTAAAGCTTCACTGTTCTTCCCCATATACAGATATGCCCGACTTAACAAAGTTAATGTGGCCCATTTACTGATTTTACCTTTCTTATTTAAGGATAAATCTTTTTGATTCAAACTAGTACCTGACCATGAATATGTGGGTATCATTAAACTAGCCGCATTCTTTAAGTCTTTGATTATTTGATTATAACATTCAGCTACAGTGTTACGTGAAGGCTTACTGTCGGCAGTGGCTGATGCTGAAGTGATGATAGGTACTCCTAAAGAGGCTCCGTTATCTTTTAAATAAGTATATCCGAAGAAGCGCGTAAGGTCAAAAAGGGCCAGACCACGTATTGCTAATGCTTGTCCTTCCAAATCATTGCGGAAGATATGCTCATCTTCATCGTTTGGAAGAATTTCGATATTGTCAATGCCGTCTAAAATTACATTACAGTTTTGAATGATGGAATAAAGATATGACCAGTGTGTACTTGGTCCATTTGCAGGTAACCAATCCATTTGGTAATAGTGGGCTGTTCTACAAGTTGATTGTACAGCTTGCATGTCATCTCCTGTTACATCTCCGTAGTAGATTAAACGCCCGGAATACGCATAGGCATTACGCATTGTCGCATAAATGGCGTTTAGTGAATAATCAATGTCGGAGAGAGATTTGATACTCGTTTCTGTTGGAATTTGTGTGGACGGTTCTAAATCCAACCAATCGTTTCCACATGAAGTAAACAATCCGATGGATAAGACTATTGATAAAAAATTATGTAATGTTCTCATATTGTTGTTTTTTAGTGGTTAAAAATTGATGTTGAGACCAAAAGTAACGGTTTTTAAAGGCGGTGTGGTTTGAGTTGCACTACCGGCACTAACAGCTTCAGGATCATAATTGTCATAGGCCGCCCATGTCCATAAATTGCTTGCTGATGCATAAAAACGAACATTTCCTATATTGATTTTATTTGTCCATTCTTTAGGTAACGTAATGCCGAATGTGATATTTTTTAAGCGGAAATAATCAGTACTGTGGATACGGCGGCTACTTGTTATTTTATGCATTGATACAGAAGATGATTTACCCGGCATATATACTTCTATATTGGTTTGATCACCTGGCTTTTTCCAGCTATCACGATAATAAGTCGGAATGTTTGCATAGGAATCGTAACCGCCATGTTCTGTCTTTTGTGCCCAAGTATCATAAGAATATCCTCCGAATTGATAGGAGAATAAGAAATTTAAATCAAGCCATTTATAACGCAATGAATTAGAGATACCTCCGTTAACAGTTGGTTCTGCATGTTTATAAGGAATGAATTGTGCATTTTTAGAGTTCTCGGTAATTTCTTTTATATAATTTCCGTTCTCATCCAATTCATTGGTATAGAATAGAGGATTTCCTGTTTCAGGATTGATGCCCGCAAATTCTTGTACATAGAATGTACGATAAGAACTTCCTACTTTGTGTATTTGGGTTCCACTGACAATTTGTGTCTGTTCGCCATCTAATTTTACAACTTTATTGGAGTTATGACCTAAATTGAAAGTTGTATTCCAGTTAAAGTCTTTTATTTTAATATTAGTGGAATTAATAGTTAATTCAATACCTTTATTTTTCACTTCACCTATATTCATTAAATAACTACTAAATCCTGTTGTCATGGATACAGGACAGTCCATTAATAAGTTTTTAGTTGTACGGGTATAATATTCAATCGTGAAGTTCAGACGATCCCAAAAACCAAAATCCAAGCCAATATTCATATTATAATTGGTTTCCCATTTCAGATTAGGATTTGCAATTTGGGACATTTGAATACCGGGTTGCTCCAAGTAACCACCACTAATGGAGCTTAATCCCATATAGCCGAAATAATCAGAAGGAAGAGTACCGTTTACACCGTATGATGCTCTTATACGCAAGTCTGTCAACCAATCTTTTACAGGTTGCATAAATTCTTCTTCAATAGTACGCCATGCTCCGGATACAGACCAAAATGTTCCCCAACGATTGTCACGGTGCAAACGTGAACTGCCATCAACACGAAAACTAGCTCCTAGATAATATTTATTTTTGTAATCGTAATTCAAACGGCTTAAATAGGATACCAGTCTGTACCTTGAATCACTTCCCCCTACAGATACTGTTTTCATTCCATTACTAATGGCATGTTTGTCGGGAGTTGTAAAATTGTAAGCTTCCCCTGATAAATAGTCATTGTAGGTATCATCAATTTCATATCCGGCAAGAAAGTCCAAATGATGAATGTTGTTGAAAGTAGTTAAATAGCTTAAGGTGTTACTCCATACCATTTTTTTATATTCTCTTATGCGTTTTACTACTTCTCCATTTTCATCTTCACCGTTGGAAGTACGTGGGTCATACCATTTCTCACCTTTTACAGTAGTGTAATCATAACTGAATGTTGTTTTGAATTTCAGATTTTTTATGATTTCGTATTCGGCATAAAGCGTATTGAATGCGCGTAGCATTTTTTCATGTTTATAATCGTATTCAGCTGATAATTTGGGGTTGCGGTCATTGGCTTTACGAATAAATTTACGATTCCAACTGCCATCTTCATTGTAGACCGGATCTGAAGGAGTAGCCCAATTACGTGAGGAATAGAAAGGAGATGTATAAGTGAATCCTTCGTCATAAACACTCTGATTTACATTTGAGAAAAGTATCTTGGCGCCTACAGTCAATTTGTCTGTTGCACTGAAATCTGCGTTCAAACGCCCTGTTACACGTTCCAAACCGGAACCTTGTACAATACCGTTCTGCTTCATATATGATAAAGAAGAGTAATATTTAAATTTATCGCTGCCACCGGCTAGTGATGCTTCATAGGTAGAATGATGTCCCTTTTGGAAAAGCTCTTTATTCCAGTCTGTGAAACCACACCATGGAATTGGAGCATATTTATCGATTTGCCCATCTGCATAAGTTTTACTTTGTGACATTAGCTCTTCCTCTGATATATTAGGATTTTTATCAGCTAGTTTACGTTGTTGATATAATATCAATCCATTGTAAATATATTCACGTCGTTCTTCTCCCCCCATAACTGGGCGATAATCCATTGCGAAATCATTGCTACCCCAGTCTGCTTTTAATGAAATTTGTGCTTTTCCGCTTTTTCCTTTCTTGGTGGAGATTAAAATAACTCCATTTGCAGCACGTGAACCATAAAGGGAGGCTGCTGCAGCATCTTTTATTACTGTAATATTTTCAATATCCGAGTTGTTTAATGTAGACATTATGTCAAATCCGGAGTCGGAGCTGGTAGCAGCAACAGAACCGGATTGGACGGGAACACCATCGATTACGTATAGTGGAGAATTGCTTGCATTGAAAGAACCCATACCACGAATACGGATAGAAGTGGAGGCACCAGGCTGACCTGAACTGGAAGTGACTTGTACTCCGGGAGCATTACCTTCTAGCAAACTGGAGAATGAAACTACGGGTAAATCTTTTAATTCTCCTGTCTTCACAGTAGAAGCAGAACCTGCGTATGCCGATTTCTTGAAAGTACCATAACCGGTAACAACCACTTCTTCCATAACATTATTATCAGGAGCCATGACTACTTTCAGTATCTTTCCGGCAGTGGCTTTTATTTCCTGCTTGCCATAACCTATATAGGAGATAATCAAAGTGGCAGGTATACGGTCTACATCTAATGAGAAGTGCCCGTCCAAATCTGTAGTAGTTCCATTCGTAGTACCTTTGACTAAGATATTCGCTCCAATAATAGGTTCTTCCGTCTCATCCAGTACTGTACCGGTTAATGTTGTTTTCTGTTGAGGAACAGCAGACTCTTTTTCTTCAATTTGCTTGATAGCAATAACGCCGTTGTGAACTGAATAGGTCAAACCGCTATTCATAAGACATTTATCAAGCACATTGGCTATTTTTTCGTTATTTACATTTAGGTTTTGGACTTTTATTTGTTTTACATCATTGGTGCTGTATACAAAAGTAAAGTCGGTTTGTCTTTGGATTTCCCAAAGAATTTCACTCAACGTGGCATTCTTGAATGAGGCTGTGACAGTGGCTTGTGCAAACACTTTGTTGGCAGCCTGCATAAAACCTGTGGTAATGATACAGAAAAATAGGAACGTAATCCACAAACGTTTACTACTTTTACCGTGATTGGTGTAGTTGTGTTTTTTGTCCATAATACATCATTTTTATTAGTTATAGAATGTGATTGTTTTGTTATTGACTTTTACGTGTACTTTTTGAGTCTCTTCCAACAAACGTACAAATGGAGTGATTTCTGAATACCGATCTACATTGCATCCAAAGCGTAGGTCTTTTATTTTCTCATTGGCAAAAATTACTTCCATGTCATACCAGCGTGATAGTATTTTCATGATATCTTCCAATCGCTGGTCTTTGAAATGAATTTTTCCTTTTATCCATGAAGTATAAAATCCGGCATCTACCATGCGTATCTGTATGCTGCTGTTTCCGAGGCTGATGGTAGCTTGCTGGGAAGGCTTTAAAATACAGCTTTCTCCAGTTTCTGTATTTACTTTGACAGAACCGTTTACCAAAGTTGTCTGATACTCTTCCTGTGGATAAGCAGAGATGTTGAATGTGGTTCCCAACACTTCTACTTGCATGCCTTGAGTGCATACTATAAATGGTTGCCCTGTTTTGCAGACTTCAAAATAGGCCTCGCCTTCCAGTTCCACTTTGCGTGGACCGTTATCAAATGTCACAGGAAAGCGGAGACTGGTCATTGCGTTCAGATGCACTTTTGTTCCATCACTTAACAATAGAGCATATTCTCCACCTCGTGGAGTTTCCACTTTATTATATACAGGCTTGTTTTTTGGGACTGTTTTTGATGTTACTTGGTAATTCAGCATTGTAGAGTCCATGTGGACTCGGGCTCCGTCTATTTTCTCAAGCAGACTCTCTGTTTCTTTATTTATATGGATTGTCTGGCCGTCCTCCAATGTCAGAATAGCTTGGGATTCCCCAGGTAGAATGGATTGTGCGATGAACTGTTTGTCCGAAAGAGAAACGGGCGAGGTGAATTTCATGGAAATACTTACAAAAAGGACAGGTAACAGAATGATTGCGGCATAACTTACTATTTTGATATATCTGCTTCTGTTATTATTTCTTTTGATTCGCTTTTCCACTTCTTTCCATCCGGATGAAGGATTGAATGCCGTATTTTTCCGGAAATGTTGCTTTTGGTTTTCTTCATCACAAATTTTCTTGAATAAAATCTCGTGCGCTGTAGATTCTTCTCTCCAAGCAGTTAGTTTTATTGTTTCTTCCGGGGTTATTTCTTCCGACAGATACCTTGCTATGAGGTTGGCTATATAGAAATCTTGTTTTATCATATTTTGACCTGTTTTTTATCTCTTTTATAATAAAACAGGTCTGTTTGAAATTTGGGTGAATAATAAAACGACTTTTTTTGAAAAAAAACAAATTAATGTCTTTTTATATAAAGAACAAGAGGAAGTAATAGTAGTCTTTCAAATTCTCTCTGAGTTTCTTGTAGGCTATTTTCTTTAATGTATGGACTGTTTCTGTAGATATGTTTAGTCTGTCTGCTATTTCTGCGTTTTTTTTCCCTTCCAGAGATAGTTGCATAATGGCTTTCATTTGGTCAGGTAATTTATTTATGGCTTCAGAAACGATACGATAAGTTTCCTCTTCAACGATTGCATCGTGAAAAAAGGAATCCTTTTTCTTTTCGATGACATTTTGAGCGTATTCATATACTACTTTTGAATGCTCCAGTTCGTTGAGTGCTTTATTGCGTACAGCTGTATATAAAAATGCTTTTACCTGATGCAGATAAAAAAAATCTTCTCTTATTTGCCATAGTTTGGCAAATGAATCTTGTACAATATCTGCTGAAGTTTCTTGGTTTTCTGTATATTGATTGGCAAATAAGCATAGAGTTACATAATATTTATTGAAAATATCATGAAACCCTTGCTCATTAAGCTTAATACTTATAGTTGTATGAGAAGTTCCCGCTGCCACCTTTGCTTTTAATTTTCTCTAATTTTAGTGCGAATATAGAGAAAATTAATTAAAAACAGCCTCTTATTCTATTAAAATATTATTTTAAGTCTACTACAGTAATACCTGCCCCACCAAATTGTACGTGTTCGTCTTGATAGTGTGCTACTCCTGGAACACTTCCCAAATAGCTGCGAATCAGGGTGCGCAGTATGCCTGTACCTGTTCCGTGAAGGATACGTACACGGTCTATTCCCAATAGTATGGCATCATCGATAAAATAAGTTACTGCCTGTATCGCTTCATCGCCACGCATACCGCGTACATCAATATCTTGTTTGAAATTTAGTTTCTTTTCATATACCCGATCTTGTGTTTCACTGCTGACGAAGGTACTTTTTACCATTGTTTTCTGGGTGGGCTGTATTGGTGTGCTACGTTCCAGCTTATCCAGTTTTACATTGGTTTTTATCATTCCGAACATAACTATTGCATTTTTGCCATTAATTCCTAGTACTTCTCCGACACTGGATTGACCTTTGATCTTTACAGTGCTACCTACAGTGATAGGCTGTTCTTTGGGTATTGACAGTTGGGAAGATTCCGTTTTGGCTTTATCCTTTTTGTTTTTTTTCCGCTCTTGTTTTTCACGGAGTTTTTCCATTTTCCGGATGATTTCATCTTCCTTGTTCTTTTTCTCGATATCTTCTATCTGATTTTTAAAATCAGTCAGTTCCTGACGTGCCGATTGTGTACGTTCTTTGTCGGCTTGTGCTTCCTTGATGATACGGATGGTATTTTCAATTCGGGCATTTGATTCCTGTATCAATTTTTCCGCATCTTCTTTGGCCTTTCGTAAAATCTCTTTACGACTTTTCTCCAGTTCCTGTAGTTCTTCTTCGTATTTGGCGATGGTTTCTTCCATCTGTTTTTCTCGTTTGCGGATGTTCTGACGCTTGGTTTCCCAATAACGTTTGTCACGTACGATATCTTGTAGATATTTATCAGCATTGATATATTCACTCCCTACAATTTCGGATGCGTCGGCTATTACTTCTTCCGGTAAACCTATTTTCCTAGCTATTTCTACTGCAAATGAACTTCCCGGATTTCCTATTTGTAATTGGAATAAAGCTTGCATTAAATGCCTGTCATATAACATGGCACCATTAACCACTCCTTCGTGATCTTCGGCAAAATGTTTCAAATTTTGATAATGAGTGGTGATAACGCCGAATGTGCCCTTTTCATTGAAACGTTTCAACACAGCTTCAGCTATAGCTCCTCCAATTTGTGGTTCTGTACCTCCGCCGAATTCATCAATGAGGATAAGGCTGCGTTCGTTACAGCTTTTCATCATTGTTTTCATGTTGGTAAGGTGTGAGGAGTAGGTACTCAGATCGTCTTCGATACTTTGTTCGTCACCTATGTCTATAAAGATACTGCCGAATAATCCGGCATGGCTACGTTCATGCATCGGAACCGGCATACCACATTGTAACATATATTGTAGTAATCCCACAGTCTTCAGACAAACGGATTTACCTCCGGCATTCGGTCCGGATATAATTAGAATGCGTTGATTTTTAGTTAGTTCTATATCTAGAGGAACAACCTTTTTATTATGCTTGGCCAGCGAGAGTTGTAATAGTGGGTGTATGGCCATGGTCCAATCCAAAATCTGTTTGTCTTCCAATGATGGTTTGGTGGCGTTCGTCTGAATTGAAAAATGGGCTTTGGCACGGATAAAATCAATTTCTGCCAAAAACTCGTATGACTGGAGGATGGCGGGGACCTGTGGACGGACTATGATAGAGAAATCTGTCAGGATACGGATGATTTCCCGGCGTTCTTCTCCTTCCAATTCCCGTATTCTATTGTTTGCTTCCACTACTTCGGCCGGTTCTATGAAAACTGTTTTGCCAGTGGATGATTCATCGTGTACAATTCCCTTGATTTTCCGTTTTAATCCCGGTGCAACAGGGATGACGAGTCTTCCGTCACGCATGGTAGGAGTTACATCTTTATCAACATAACCTTCTGCTTGAGCGTTGCGTAGAATTGCATTCAAACTGCGTGATATGCTTCCGGCTGTCGAGGCCAACTCTCTGCGGATGCGTAATAATTCGGAAGAAGCGTTGTCTTTGATTTTTCCGAATTTGTCTAAGATGTTGTTAATACGCGTAATGAGTTGAGGAAACACGATAATATCTCCTGCCAGTTTTTGTAGGGCAGGGTAGGGGGAGTTTTCTTTTTCTTGTTCTTCGTCATTCGGGGTCAGTGTCAGAAAATGGATGATATCACGAATTGTTTCTAAAGAACGGCGTAAATCAAACAGTTCTTGCTCATCCAAATACATACCTTCTACGCGGATACGTTTTAGTGATGGTCGTACATCAAAAAAATATTGGTCGGGAAAACTGTCTTCCTCTTGTATGATGCGCATGAATTCCATCACCTGTTCCAGCCATTCATTAATATCCTTAAAGGATTCTGAGAAGTTCATTTCATCTACTCTTTCTTGACCTAATGTGCTGAGACATTTCTCTTTTAGTAAATGACGGATGGAATCGAAACCTATTTTCTGTTCGAAATTCTGAGGGTATATCATGATTTATTTCTTTCGTTTATTATTCGTATGCAAAAATACGATTTGAAAATTTTATAGCAAAAAAACTGGTAAACTATTTGCTTATTTAAAATAAAGTCGTACCTTTGCAGCGCTTTCAACGGAAAGTACTTCTGAAAAGGAGTCTTGGAGAGGTGGCAGAGTGGTCGATTGCGGCGGTCTTGAAAACCGTTGTACTGTGAGGTACCCGGGGTTCGAATCCCTGTCTCTCCGCTGAACGTGCTGGACAGAAATG
>ERZ779924.820-NODE-820-length-11893-cov-2.60694_pt1 | contig 11893 bp, 12 predicted proteins | sample MGYA00511955_ERZ779924 | MGnify/ENA primary metagenome ERZ779924 (study PRJEB29588, sample SAMEA1969417) | human gut metagenome | biome: human gut; feature: human-associated habitat; material: faeces | place: Denmark | collected 2008/2010 ... | reverse complement strand
TCTTTTAGAGCATACAACACCGGCAGCCAGCTTGTATTTTTTATACTGACGGACTGCAAAGTGATTCGGCTTTTTCTTTTCCAGGGCTTCAAACATCAGATCCACCGGGTTCTGGAACTCCTCATCATCTTCCCGCACCTCCATTGCGTTCAGGAACTCAATCAGGGTGGAGAAATTCTGTTCCTCAACCGGAGCTTCATAGTGGATATATCCGATCAAGGCACAGTAGAGCAGCGTTTCCGCCTTCGTCCAGAACTCATCACCGGCTTTTCCATCACCCTTTGTGTTGGCAATCAGCGTTGTCACCAGTTTCAGAATGTCTTTTTCTGAATGGATATAGGCAAATGGGTTATAGTGCATCGACTTCTGAAAGTTGATGGTGTTGAAAATCTTGATGGTGTAGCCATGCTTCAAAAGGGCGTTGCCGCACTCAATCACGATGCTGCCTTTCGGGTCAGTGACCACATAGGAACTGTGCATCTGGAGAAGGTTTGGCTTCAACCAAAAGCGAGTTTTACCGGAACCCGAACCGCCGATAATCAGAACATTCTTATTTCGGGCATTGGCAGGATTCTTCGGGCGATTGCTCATCATCAGCCGCTCCGTTTTCGTCAGGATCACATTGTCCTCGAACTTTGGTGCAATAAACGGCTCAATATCTTTTGCCGTTCCCCAACGAGCAGAACCGTACTCAACATTGTGTCGGTACTTCTTTGCGTTTTTGCCTTTTAGATAGACAGCCAGCCGAAGTCCTGCGCCGCAGAGAATACCAATCAGCAAATCCAACGGGTGAAAGCTGGGAAACGGATTGTTCAGGGCTATCGGAAGGGCATGAAAAAAGCTGAGGATTTTCGCAGATGAATCTGCCCCCTCAGCCAATCTCCATGCTTCTCCTAAATTCGTAGCGAACAACCCTACCAGAAAATACGGTAAATTCAGAATCAGGAGCTTTTTCATTTTTCTCTTATCCATCACAGATCACGCTCCTGTTTCTTCTCTCGAACCTTCTTCGGAATCGCTGCGACAATTTCCTTGAACTTCTTCAGCTGCGCCAGAACGCTCGGCTTTTCATTCTTGGTTAATGCCCTTGCCTGATGTTCCTTGCAGATTGCATCCAAAGCATCTGCATCTTTAGAACGGACAAAAACAAGAAACCGGGGAGGATCAACGGACTTATCTTTTCTTACGGCAAAGTCCACGCCATACTTCTTGGCGAGCTTTTCAAAATCACGGATACTCTCTTTGTCGATCTCAACATTCGTAGCACCCTGATTCTGTCCCAAAAGCTGTTTCACGGATTGCTTTCCATGAACGGCAGGGTCTCGTGCCTTTTTCATCTTCACTTTTTCCCGGTGCTGCAAATACTTGCGGATACCGGCAATGATAGTGCGCCCCGTCAGCTTGGTTGTGCTGATCGCCAGGTTTACTGTTCTGTTTTCAACTTCTTCCTGCATGATTCATCACCTCCTGCAAGCAGTAGAGTGAACAGATTATCGTGCCATATCTCTGTGGTCGTAATACAGATTGCCCTTGGCAACTGCGGCATGGCTGATAATCTTGATATTGCCAGCTTTCTGGTTATCCAGAGCCTTCTGATAACCCACATCGCTCAAATACAGGCGATTTCTTTCGCCTTTCCAACCGACAGGCGATTCATCGGTCAGCACATCGAAAATAATCATGTGCTTGGTGGCGTCATCAAATCGTGCCAAGTCCATATAGGTATGTCCCTGGTACTCCTTGGCACCATCCTGAATCCGCTTTCGCTCCATCAGCTCTCCAATCGTCGAATTTCTTTGCATAAGAACCTCCTTACAGAACATCTCGGTCAGGGTTACTTTTGTGGGGAACCGAATCAGCTTTGACAGGTGCATCTTCTTTCTTCACCATGTCATCCGGCAGGGGAAGCGCCATAATGCTGCGCCCCATGCGTACAAAAGTCTCAGGCTGATGAAAGTGTTCCTCAAACTGCTTCATCAGTTCCGGGGACAGAGAACAAAAATCATCCTCGCCCAATCCCACAACCAGAAAATCACCGGCGATAATGTCATAAATATCGCCGTCATCATCACGCAGCGCACGGTTCAGTTCTTTGCCTACGAGTTTACCTTCGTCGTGCATCACCAGTGCAACCGGCTCATTGAACGGATAAGTTGCCTCAATATCGCCACCTACGGCTTTCTGCAAATCCTCCAGCTCACAGCCGATCTGCACAGCCTGCGGATACATGAACGGCTTTACCAGCAACACATTCATGGTATCTGCCTGTTCTTTCTGAACCTCCCGTTCCTCGGTCGTGCCGAACGCAACACCGGTAAAGTTTTCGGAGTCCAGAATGTACTCCGAATTGTAATAAGCGGCTCTAACCTGTTCCTCTGCCGCATCGTGAGATTCTGCTTGCACCGTAACCGTTTTCTCCAAGGTTTCGGTGATCTTCACATCGTATTCTTTCAAGTTTCGATACCTCCGTTTCTTTGGAAATAAGAAAAGCGACCATCCATGAACCTGTTACAGTTCATAAATAGTCGCATCCACATCGGCTAAAAGCTCGAACAAGCAAATATCGTCCAGTTCGCAAATCAGGGAACCCATGTCGAAGAAAATATCGTCCTCGCATTCCACCGTAGTAACCACGCTGCGGTGTTCGTTAAGACAAATGGCTTCTTCCTTGTCCATCGTGATCGTAGACATACAGGACACCACATAGAATGTCATATCTTCTGCTAACCACAGCTCCTTGCTCTGAATCGTGCGAACTTTTTCATCGCCGCTCATATCTTCTACATAGGACAGAAGCCGCACGGCTCTGCTGTTCAGAAGTACCTTTCCCTGATAGTCGATACCCTCACCAGCAGAGGACAATACTCGATACTCGCTAATCATCTCGGCATTTTTCTGAAACGACTTTGCCAGAAGCGCAGGAGAAATATCATCGAACTCCTCACTGTAGTTTACGAGCATATCTACCATATAATCAGGATCGCAAAGGTCGTAGAGTTCTTCCAAAGCGCCCTGAATGTTTTTGGGTGTAAACATTTTTTACCTTACCTTTCCATTGATTTTTCTCTTTTTTTCTGCCATTGCTCCAAAAGCTGAATGATTTTATCCTCCATCTGCTTGTTGGTATAGGACTTCGGGAAGTATTTTCGCAACGAATCCGTTTTGAAGGTTACTCTGTCCAGCTCTCCCTTCTTGATTTCATTCATAATCTCGCACATCGCATCCAGCGTACACTCGCCCTCCTGTGCGAGCTTTTTAATTCGCTGTGCTTGCGAAAGGGAAGGAGCTGCTTGAGCATAATCCATTGCAGAAAGAAAATCCTTCTGTTCTTCACTTGCCAGATAGGAAAGCTCCACCGCAGGATTGAATTTGATCTGACCCGTATCTACCATATCCAGCAGTTCCGGAATCAGTTCGGTCAGACGGATATAACGGTGTACCTGATTTCTGCTTTCTCCTGCCTCCTGACCGACTATATCCATTGCCTGCAACTTCATCCCAACTTGGGATGAAGTTAAATCGGTGCGTTGACCTTGATGTTTAATCGCATCCAGCTTCATCTTATAAGCAAATGCTCTTTCACTCGGCAGGATACTCTCCCTCTGCAAATTCGCATCAACCATCAAAATAATGGCTGCATCATCGTCCAGGTCACGAACAATCGCAGGCATGGTTTCCTTACCCGCAAGCTCCGATGCCCGGTGCCGCCTGTGACCAGAAACGATTTCATAACCACCGTCGGGGTCAGGACGGACAATCGCAGGAGTGAGAACTCCGAAATCTCGGACGCTCTCTGCCGTTTTCATCATTTCTTCATCATCAACCACACGGAAGGGGTGTCCCTCAAAGGGGTGTAGCTCAGAAAGCGGAATTTCCTGCACACGCTCCTGCTGGGCTTCAGCTCTGGATTGATCGGTGGAGAAAATATCATCGTACCCCTTCAAGCTGATGTTTGCGCCTTTTTTCTGCATTGTTTAACACCTCCTTCGTCAGAATTTTATAGGCTTCGGCAACTTTGCCTTTGGGATCATGCTTGAAGATACTGGTTCCCTCTGCGCTGATTTCCTCTGCACGGACAGAGCGGGGAATGTCGGTCTTGTAAACCTTCAGCTTTCCGCCGTAGCTCTCCCGAATCAGATTGCTGATGTCTTTGGAGTAGTTGGTGCGGCTGTCCACCATCGTCAGAAGAATCCCTTCAATCCTCAGTTTCGGGTTGATTTGCCTCTTGACCTTGTTGATGGTTCCAAGCAGCTGTTCCAGACCCTTTGCAGGAAGGTATGCTGCCTGAACCGGTATCAGCACATTGTCGGCAGCTGCCAACGCATTGACGGTCAGCATACCCAAAGACGGCATACAGTCAAGAAGAATGTAATCATAATTCTGTTTGACTGTATCCAGGTATTGCCGGAGAATGGTTTCCCGGCTCATGGCATTGACCAGTGCTACCTCCATACCTGAGAGTTCGATGTTGGACGGCACCAAATCAACGCCCTCCGGATGATGAAGAATCCCTTCATCGGGAGTAATAGGGTTTTCCATCATAATCTTTCCCATCAGATCGGAAAGTGTCGGAGACAGATCATCCGGGCAGGGATTGCCCAAACTGACCGTCAGGGAAGCCTGGGGATCGGTGTCTACCAGAAGCACCTTTTTTCCTTCAAGAGCCAAGCCAACGCCCAGATTCTCGGTGGTGGTGGTCTTTCCAGTGCCTCCTTTCTGATTGACCACCGCAATGATGGTTGCTTTTTTCGACATTTATCGTCACTCTCCTTCCTCTCGCTTCATTTTCAATTTCTTAAATCCTCCTTCCAAATATCCGTGTGACATATCGTGCCGAACAAGAGCATCGTAGTAGGTGTCTATTGTCGTCGGCGCATTGTATATCGTAGTCAGCATATACTGACGGATATTTCTAATCTTTGTGGTGTTCTCCTTGAAGCAGTCCATAACATATCGAATGTGTTCGGCATTCAGTTTCATAAACCGACTGCGGACAATTTCTGCCGGACGCTCCTCTGCACCAATGCGAATCAACGGTCGCTTCGTGCAAACTGTTTCAACGATCAACTCCAGAATGTTATCCAGCATTTCGGAATCGTAAGGGTAATCCTTCTTCAACAAATCCATACTGAGCTGATCCGAGAAATAATCAAAGTATTCTTGATACCGGTCATTCTCGTCCATCATTCCACCATTTCCGGAAGGAAAGATAGAATCAGTATCACTAAATTCAGTATTTTTAATATCAGTATTATTACATTGTGATTTCGGAAGTTCTTGAGTTGTGATTTCCATTGTTCCAGAATTGTGATTTTCACAATTCAAGAGTTGTGAATCCACAGCAGAGATAAAGTTCTTCACATAGATCAGGTTGGGCTTTCCCAAACCCTGGCGCTTACGTTCAATCAATCCTGCTTTCTTCTCAAGTTCACTGAGCAGCTTGATAGCCTTTTGTTCAGCACAGTTCAGAGCCATCTTCGCTTCGTCGATTGTAAAAATGATATACACTCTACCGTTTTTATCTATCCAACCATTCTTGGCAGACAGGCTCATGCGGTCAAGCAAAATGCCATACAGCATCTTGGCATCGGCAGAAATATTCCAGAACCTCTCGTTCGTGAACAACACCTTCGGAACTCGATAGAATGTGAATAGATCGGATTGCTGACCGTAAAAATAATCAAAACTCACACGGCTTCACCACCTTCTTTCTGCGGAAAACTTTCTGTTGTCAGCGGAATGCTGCGGAAAGTCGTATCCGTCTTTTCGTAAGGACATCGGGCAAAATAGTAGAAGCGGTATTCCTGTTCATACACATCCATATCAACGAAGCCCCACTTCACGCATAACCTTCTTCGTACACCAACCAATGCACGGGTGATCTCGCCCATAGGGACAGCCATCACATTCCGACTTGGGTTTCGGCGGCAAAGAGATTAAGTAGTAGCAATTATTTCTACCCAGACGGCAGCCCTTTCTGCCATTCGTCCAGAAGTAGCAGTAATGACAGTCGCTCGGCTTGTCTGCGGTATAAACAGGCTTGCTCAAATAAAACACCTCCAATCTCTTGTATTTGCCCATGGGTTTGGGCATAAAAAAAGAGCGCCTATCCATCCCCAATGCGGGGCAAATAGACGCTCTATGTACATAACGATATTTAATTTTATCTGCTATAACTGCATGGTATTCAAAACATCCGCCTTTTTTGATTAGCTGGATTTTTGGCACGATTTTGGGGCTGATTAGCAGGAAGGGCATTTTCATTAGCAAGAACAGCCCGTTTTCTGCTAAAAATTAGCTGGCGATTTTGTCTTATAACAACCGTTCGATTCTGGAGGGGTTGTCAAAAATCAAATTTTGGAGTAGAATTTTATCTCATACAGTGAAAGAGCTTTTTCGTAGCTTTTTATATAAGAAAAGCCGAAAACCCTTGAAAACAAAGGCTTTCGGCGTTGTTCACTGGCGTCCATAAGAGGATTTGAACCTCCGACCCCACGCTTAGGAGGCGTGTGCTATCCAGCTGAGCTATATGGACGTGTCTGATATATGATTATAGCCCGATCAAAGTCGAACTGCAATCCCTTATTTAGTTTTTTTTGAGGTGGCCGTTGTAACGCAACCTTAGGAGGCGCTTGTTATATCCATTTAACTATGGGAACAAATGCCGTATTTTCGGGCTTTTTCAGCCTTTTCGGTCACGGCGACCAACTTTATGAACTCAATCACTTTCGTGATGAATTATCTCTTTCCTATCTCTTCTGATTTTTCAGATTTCGCTTCCTTAAGTGACCCTCAAACGCTATCCTTTTTCTTCAAAAGGGTTCCGCCATGGTTCTACCTTAGGAGGCGAACGCTCTATCCTACTGAGCTACAGAGATTTATATGTTTCACGTGAAACATATATCGTCTTTTCATACTGCACTTTATTATAATTCATTTTCATGTGTTCCGCAACTATTTTCTCTTCCCACCTGCTCCGTATGCAATTTCTGTTCTACCGTCTCATTTGCTTTTATCTCCATCCGGACCTGAATCCGAGGATTTTTTATAGACCTTTACGCAAAATGAGCCGTTCCCATCATCCATATTTTTCCTTTAAACCGACGTCCCGGAAGCGGTTCTCCAAGCAGGTCCATCTTATTGATACCCACGCGGAAATACAGATCGTTGCATTCCACCTTGAGATCATAGATTTCCTCGCCGGTAAACCGGTTTTTCTTACATATAACCTCTTTGATCTCGCCTAAAATCGAATACTGATCGCACTCGATCCCGCTTGGCATAAAAGTTGTATCGACGATCGAATAAATATCCTCTCTCGTCGCCCGGCGCGATGCCATCGAATAGAGATCCAGATCCTCGATTGTTAAAGACTCCATCGCATCCTCGTCGCCATTTTTTGCCGCTTCCAAAAGTTCATCCCGGTTTTTCGCCGCCACTTTGGCTTTTTCAATCTGCAGAGCCGTCTTTTTGATCGGAAGAAGCACCTTGCCCCGATTGGCAAATCCTGCCAGGCTGACCGAAGTCACCTGTAAGCGCTCGCGCTCTTTCCGGTAACACTCCCTGTATTCGATCGGATTCAAGAGATAAAAGATCAGCGAAAGCCCTACCTTATACTCATCCAGAAGCCCCGCATAGGTTTCCTTCTCCGTATGACGCTGAATGGAACATTCTGCCCGCGAGGTTACCTCCTCGTTCAGGATATAGGGATAATAATACTCTATCTCCATCTCATCCTGCTCATTCAGCTCCCCATACATCGCCACGCCGATCCCCGGCGCAACTTCTGTCTTGATCTCATATAATTCGGTCTCCCTGTCAAGCTGAAGACAGCTGGAGGTTCCCGCCTCTCTCGCCAGACAGCGAAGCAGGGCACGGATGTCCTTCTTCTTCTGATACATACTAAATCCGGCAGCTCGCAAAAAACGATGCATATTGACTCCTTCTAACTACAATCCGCAGCTGCTGCCAACACATACAGCCGCCTCATTTCTATCCTTTATTTTCCTTACTTATACCCAAGCGCACGCTCCAGTGCTTCCTTCTCTTCACTTCCTAAAAGCACCTCGGTCTTGCCCTCTACGACATCCTTCAGATACAGGTAACAGCCTTCACGGCTGTGAACAGAATTCAGCACAAATCCCGTGTTGTTATCATCCAGCATGGCAATGACAAAACTCAGATTGCCGCCCATGCCCTTAAACGCATTGTACTTGACAATACCGGTTTTCTGGTATCCAGCCTGCGCCTTGGAGACAACCGAATCCACCAGGCGTTTTGTATCTCCGTCTTTTGCCCGCAGATACTCGGTCTCATCCACCAGTTCCATGATCGTGTCTTCGAGCGTCTCCGCATCTTTTCCCCGCATAAACATATCATATCTGCGATACAACTTCCTATACTGCGAAAAACAGATGACGGATGCAATAAATGATATGAGTGTCAGGATCGCCAGAACGATCACGATAATTCCCGGATCGATGCCAATCCCGCTAAAAATACTGCTCTCCATCTTTCATTCCTCATTTCCCATCATCCGTCCCCTGGGACGAATTTTGTGTGATTACTGTCTTAATGACTCCAAAAGCTCAATCAGACGTTCCAGTTCCGCTGATGAATAGTATTCGATCTCGATTCTGCCTTTATTCTTATCCTTGCGGTTGATCGAAACCTTCGTTCCCATAACCCCTTTCAGCTTCTCTTCCACATCCTTGAAAAAGACCTCCATATCGCGTTCCGGATCTGCTTTCTTTTTCGCCTTTTTCGGCTTCAAAAGCTCTTTCACCAAACGCTCGACCTCGCGGACGCTCAAATGATTTTCTACTGTTTTAAGCGCCAACTGGTACTGTTTTTCACCATCTTCCAGCGAAAGAAGCGCTCTCGCATGACCTCCGGTAAGCCGGTCCTGAATCAGCATCTCCTGCACTCTCTCATCCAGTTTCAAAAGACGCATGCTGTTCGTGATCGTCGCACGGTTCTTCGCTACGCGCTCTGCCACGTCCTCCTGACGCAGTCCAAACTCCTGAATCAGCATCTGGTAGGCTTTCGCCTCCTCAATTGGATTTAAATCTGCACGCTGTACATTCTCGATCAGGGCGATCTCCATCGTCTGCTGTCTCGTATACTCGCGCACGATCACCGGAACTTCCCGAAATCCTGCCAGTTTGGCAGCTCTCCACCGGCGCTCTCCGGCAATCAGCTCATAACGATCGCCCTTTTTCTGAACCAGAAGCGGCTGCAGCACGCCGTAACGGCGGATGGATTCTGCCAGCTCTCCGAGCTGTTCTTCATCAAACATCTTACGCGGCTGGCTGACATTTGGCTCAATCTCCGAAATATTTAGAAATTTCTCTTTTTCCACCTCGACCATCTTTACGACCGGATCCGCTTTTGCCGTCTGTGTCTTCGATTTTGCCGCCGTCTCCCCGGCTGTGCGGGTTTTTCCTTCTGCCGTCGTCTTTCCAGATGCCTTTGCAACTCCCACGCGGCTGCCTTTTCCCACTGTTTTCGCAGCTGTCTTTCCGGCAGACGCCGATTTTTTCTGTTTTTTAGATCCCGGAAGCACCATATCCAGCTCTTCCAGGCTCTTTTTCTCTATCTCCTGTTCCGTCTCACGAACGGAAGTCTTTTTTCCGGCTTCATCCGATGGCTTTGCGCTGCTTTTTCCCGCTTCTGCATCCTCGTAATCATTTCCAAAAAAAGCTCCCAGTCCTCTGCCAAGCCCCGTTCTCTTTGACATTTCCTTCCTCCTCACGAACCTCTCGACGCCCCGGCAGGCATCCTTTCTGAATTTCACTTCACCGTTATTTTCCTGCCTACAGCTCTTCTCCCCGGCTGATCCCCTCTGCTGCCAGCAGACGGTAGCTCTCTGCACCGGTCGAGCGGCTGTCGTACAGGTTGATCGGCATTCCGTGGCTCGGCGCCTCCGCCAGTCGCACATTTCTCGGTATGATCGTCTTGTAAATCCGCTCATTTAAGTTCTGTTTTACATTCTCTACGACCTGCAGGGAGAGATTCGTTCTCGCATCATACATGGTAAATACCACGCCCTCCAGCTCCAGCGACGGATTCATCTTTTTCCGGACCAGACCGATCGTCCGGAGTACCTGGCTCAGTCCTTCCAGCGCATAATATTCGCACTGGATTGGCACCAGCACCGTATCTGCCGCTACCAGCGCATTGATCGTCAAAAGACTCAGCGACGGCGGGCAGTCGATGATAATAAAATCATACTGATCGCGGATTGTCTCCAGATAACCGTTTAACACCGACTCTTTATTTTCCGCATCCAGAAGTTCAATCTCAGCTCCTGCCAGATTCGAATCCGAAGGAAGAACATCCAGATTTTCCTGAACATCGCGCATCAGGCAGTCCTCCAGTGTGCAGTCGCCCAAAAGCAGCTCATAGACTGTATCTTCAATCTGTTCTTTTTCCAATCCCAAACCAGTGGTTGCATTTCCCTGCGGATCAAAATCGATCGTCAGAACCCTCTGTCCCGCCTCTGCCAGGCATGCCGACAGGTTGATCGCCGTTGTTGTTTTACCTACGCCGCCCTTCTGATTTGCAATCGCAATCGTTCGTCCCATACCGTATTCCTTCCATTTCCTCGGTTTTATCTCACATGAAAGACAGGAAAAAGCCTTCCCGCAGGCGTCCGCACAGCGATTTCCAGCTTTTTCCCGTTCTTGTCTTGCCTAATAGTATAACACACTTAAAACTCATTTCCTACTTTTTTAGAAAAATTTCATTTAAAATGTTTCACGTGAAACATCGGCTCCACCGTCTCCCCCAGAGCACACCATTTATCTGCCAGACACACAATCCATGCCTCGCGGCACTGAGGCGGCACCGGTATCAGCGGAAACATATGACGTGCGATGATATTTTTTTCCTTCCAATTTAAATGGTAATCTCTCTGTGCATTTCCAAGCGCTGTTTTCGGGTGACGGAAGCCGTGCAATCCTTCTGATGCCAGTCATATAAAAAATAATCGTGCAGCAATGCCCCTCTCACAAGTGATTTTGGTTCCAAGCGAATCTGCCACCGTTCCATCATCCAAAGGCTTGTGTAGGCAACATTGAGGCTGTGGCGGTAAATGGATGTCGTACCATGCTGCATCGCCAGCTTCTCCTCGTCTAAGCGCCCTTCCTGCTTCAGTTCGCGTATCGTTTCCGCCAGCAGCCACTGCCTGCCCGCCGACAACTGAAAAGATTTCTCTGTCTTCCGTTCCATACGATGCTGAAAGCATAACTTATTTTCCTTCTTTATCATATCGCGCATTTCTTTCCCCATCGATTGATTTTTTGATACGTGAACATTATAATGAATTTAATATCGATTTTCAACGAAATTTTGTTTACATAAAATGGCATGTTCCTAACTGTTCACAGGTAGAAATTTTCTGAACTGAAAATTCCAAACGCTACAGCTCTGGTTGCAGATTTTTCCGATTTGAAATGCGAAGCATCGGCAAAATCCCGTTACTTGGGCACACATCTGTGAACAAATATTCTGTGAAAACCACGCTGGAAATAGCTGAACTGGAATACAGGAAAATATGATATAATGAGCGCAAGTGAGCCAGAAAGCTGCTTGCAGATTTATGGCAAACGGCGAATGGCGATCACGATAGCTGCGTCAGCAGCGGTAAGCATCGAAGATGCGAATCGTGATATAATGGCAGAATTACTTAAAAATTTGACAGGAGAATGTTATGGAACAGAGGATTCAGTTATCGGATCATTTCGGTTTTGGGAGATTGATCCGGTTTACAATTCCATCTATTTTAATGATGATTTTTACCTCCATTTACGGAGTGGTAGATGGATATTTTGTATCGAATTTTGTAGGAAAAACGCCGTTTGCGGCGGTCAATTTCATTATGCCGTTTCTG
>ERZ779924.815-NODE-815-length-11940-cov-2.25494_pt1 | contig 11940 bp, 7 predicted proteins | sample MGYA00511955_ERZ779924 | MGnify/ENA primary metagenome ERZ779924 (study PRJEB29588, sample SAMEA1969417) | human gut metagenome | biome: human gut; feature: human-associated habitat; material: faeces | place: Denmark | collected 2008/2010 ... | reverse complement strand
TGTTTCATAAATAGATTATCCTAATAATATAGATCTTATGAAATCAAAGAATTTAACACTGGCCTCTCTTTTCGCCGGCTTGTTCATGTTCATGAACCCTATGGGAAGCGAGGCGTGTACAAGGGCCGTTTACCTCGGGCCGGACGATATGGTCGTAACCGGACGTACCATGGATTGGAAAGAGGACCCGCAATCCAACCTGTATCTCTTCCCCCGGGGCGTACAGAGAAGGGGAGCGATATCCGATAATACCATCCAATGGACCTCGAAATACGGAAGCGTGGTGACCGCCGGGTATGATATCGGTACGTGCGACGGCATGAACGAGAAGGGACTTGTTGCCAACCTATTGTTCCTCACCGAGTCATCTTATTTCCGACCGGACGATAACCGCCCGGTTATGGGGCTTAGCATCTGGACGCAGTATGTACTCGATAATTTCGCCACGGTAGATGAGGCGGTTGCCGAGTTAAGCAAGGAGGTCTTCCGCATCGACGATCCGGATCTTCCGAACGGGGCGAAATCGACCTTGCATCTCTCGATCTCGGACGCATCAGGGAATAGCGCTATCTTCGAGTACCTAAATGGGAACTTGGTTATCCATGAGGGACGGGAATGCCAAGTCATGACGAATTCCCCTACATACGATAAGCAACTAACCTTAAACGATTACTGGCAACAGATAGGCGGCTTGGTCATGTTGCCGGGTACGAACCGGGCTTCCGATCGTTTCGTGCGTGCCTCTTTCTATATCCACGCCATCCCGCAGACAAGTAATTTCCGGGAAGCGGTAGCCGGGGTATTCAGCGTAATGCGTAACGTATCGGTACCTCTGGGAATCACGACCCCGGATCAACCGAATATCTCCTCTACCCGCTGGCGTACGGTAGCCGACCAGAAGAATAAGGTATATTACTTCGAGTCTACTTTAAGCCCGGATATCTTTTGGGTCGATTTCAAGAGCTTGGACTTCAAGGCAGGTACACCTATCAAGAAACTAACGCTCACAAACGGCGAGATTTACGCCGGAAACACCGCCAAAGATTTCAAGGACAGCAAGCCGTTACCGTTCTTGTTCGGGATCTGAAGGACTAGAAAAACAGACAAGAATAAATAAGGGGAGGTATCAAAAGTCGGTATTTACTCCCCCCTTATTTTTAAACAAGCGTTATTACCTTTTATGATATGCTTAACAATTAAAGCCTATGCCTAAAGCTATCCACCGGATTCGATGTGGCAGCCCGGTAGCTCTGGAAAAAGACAGAGACAAACGAGATCATGAGGCAGAATAAGCCGGCGGCGATAAATATCAGCGGACTTAAACCGATACGATACGAATAGTCGGACAGCCAATCTTTCATAAAGTACATAATAATAGGTATGGCGATCACGAAAGCAATCAACACATAGTTCAAGAACGTGAATACGAGCTTAACCAATATCTGCCGGTTGCTGGAACCAAATACCTTTCGTACGGATACTTCTTGCAAACGCTGTTGGATAAAGTAAGTGGACATCGCCAATAAGCCTAGCAAAGAAATAAGGATGGCGATTATCGAGAATACGATCACGATCTTTGCCAAACGGATTTGCGAGTCGAATGAGTTTTGTAAACGCTCATCCATGAAGTAAGCCTCAAACTCAAGTCCGGTCACTTTCTCATATACTTTACCGATAGCCTCCTTTGCGGCGAAAGGATCACCTTGTGTCTCGATCAAGATCATCCAAGGATCTTCATTATCTTTCAAGAAACGGAACATGACAGGGTTCATCCCTGTCGTCACATTTCCAAAGCAATAGAAATCCCGGACGATACCCGCTATCGCTATCGGTCTTTCTTGCCTGTCCAGCATAAAAGAGGCCGCATCCTCCGATAAGTTCATCTCACGCATCGCTTGCTCGTTTAGGAACCAGCCCTCTGTCGTTAAATGGTTATCACGCAAAATCTCCAATCCCAGCATATCGTAACACTCCTTATCCATAACGAATTGCTGAAAAGATATATTTTGCCCCTGATAAGTAGCAGTCCAATTATTACTACCGAATAAAGGCAATCCTTGAGTCTTCCCGACCCTATCTACGCATGACAAACCTTTCAACTCACCGACAAAAGCGGATAACTGCCTTTCATCCACCGACCGCATAGCCAATAAATTCTTCGTTTTATATCCGACAGGAGCGTTGATCATATGAACGATCTGACAAACCATCGTGATAGAGGCGGCGATCATCGTGATCGTGATCACATTTTGGAATACGATAAAGAACTTACTGAATACCATTTTCGTCTTAGCCCGGAACGTACCCCTTACCACCTCGATCGGTTTAGAAGAAGAAATAATGATAGCAGGCAGTAAGCCGGATAAAACTCCCACGGCAACCGTTAATGAAACCAGAGCCAATAGCCAGACAGGTCTACCCAATACATTCATATCGACACGTGTCTGCAATAAATCATTGACAAACGGCACGACCGCCAGCGCAAGGAGAACCCCGATAATCAAAGAAATAAACGTAAGTAAAGTGGACTCCAGCATCAAACGCATGAATAACTCACCCCGTAAAGATCCCAAAAGGCGCCGGGTAGCCATCTCCTTCGCCCTGAAACCCGCTTGGGCAACCGTCAAGTTAATATAATTGATAACCGCAAAAATCAAGATAAGAAGACCTACGGACATCAGCACGATCACGAAACGCCAATCTCCCTTTCGCAAAGAAGAGTAAGAAGCGGCTTTCGCAAAATACTGCTCACTAAGCGGCAATATGCGTACCTCTTTTGCCGTCCCATATTGATACGGCCAATAAAATTCCTTGAACCAATGGGCCATATCCTCCGCACGAGAAGGGAAATCACTACCCTCACGCACCAAGACAAAAGCCGATGTACTTCCGGCATTCCCCAATTGATCCGGAGCCAACGACCAGTTCAAATACCGAACCTGCTCCCAACGCACGATCACATCGGCTTCGGGAATAGAGGAATGAAGTAAATCCTCCCCCCCCCCGTTTATAGTAGCCGATATGGTATCGCCCACCACCAACTTCCGTCCCATCGGATCATCCGTTCCGAACATCTTACGGGCGAACGAAGAGGAGACCACCGCATAGTTCCCGGCGGCCAACGCTTGCTCACGAGTGCCTTGTAGCAACCGGAAATCAAAGAAATCGAAGAACGTAGAGTCTGCGAACATCACGTTTGCCTTCAGTTTCCGATCACCGGAAACTACAACTATATCACTCGAATTACCCGCCACTACCGGACAAACTTTTTCTACCTCCGGATAGCGTTCCTTTATCTTATAAGGAATGGCGGCTCCGGTGGCCATCCAATTTTCATTCCCGACCAGATAGATACGATCCGCCTTGGTATGGAATTTATCTGTAGACATCTCCTGTACCGTATAGACCGCTATCAATAACACAAACATCAACGATACAGACAGACCAAACACGTCTATCAGCGTATAAGCCTTATTCCTTCCGAGGAACTTGAAAAAGGACTTAAAGTTCAATAAATTATTCATGAATTATAAATTTTCAATTACTCAGATTTCAAGCAGTTCACCGGATTATCATTAGCCGTCTTGCGGGCATCCAGACAAACCACGGAATATATAATCAATAAGACACATACGCCGCAACCCAAGAATATGTACCATGACAAAGGTACTTTCTCCGTGAATTGCTCTTGCCACTTTTGCAAGACAAAGTATGCTATGCCACCGCCTAATATGACCGCATAGATACAGATATATCCGATATCCTTTATGAACAACCTCAATATATCCCATAAGGTAGCCCCATTCACCCGGCGGACGGCGATCTCCTTACGACGACGGCTCACCTCATCATTCGTATAGCCTATAAGTCCTATCAACGTAACAAGAAGCGTGACCAGACCTCCGATCATCACGGAATCACGGAATTGGCGGGAGTCCTTATATAGATCCATGATCTCGGAACGGAAAGAGATAGCGCTCAGTTCACGATCCGGAAATGTCTCGGATATCTTCTGCTGTAAACGAGCCATATTATCGTTGGTCAGCTCATGGAACTTCACCTGCAAGGTGTACATGGGCTTATGCGCATAGAATAATACGGAGGGCCGCATATCTTGGTTCGAGATTCCTCCCAGACGGATATTCTCATACACGCCGCAAATCGTGAATGGCTCCTCATTCCATTTGCTATGCTCGGTGACGCAAATATCCTTCCCAACAACATCATCCGTCCAGCCCGCTACCAATTTCATCTTCTCCACGAAACGGCGGTCTACCATCACCTCTCTCGAGTTGGTCACATTCTCCGTGAACGAGCGGCCTTGGATCACGGGAATCTCCATCATGTCCAGATATCCGTTGCCTACCCAATAGAGATCGGCGATATTAAAAAGCTCTTGAGTCCCGCCCGGTAAAAGAATATTATTACCGGAAGCATGCTCGAAAGGCAATTGATAAACGGTGGTAGCCGCAGCGACTCCCGGAAGCCGCATCACCTCATCCAGAATCTTGGCACGAGAGGTAGAGTCCACGCCAGCTAACCCGCAGTAGGCAAGGTTCTCATAGGCATATCCCGGACGATCATTCACCATAAACGTATATTGACGGGCAACGAAAACAAGCATCGTCACCAAAAAGCCCGTAGCAACAAACTGGACAAGCAACAAGGCTTTCTTCCAGATACGCTTATTCTCCCGGTAATTACGGAAAGCGGAGGCCACCGGAATCCGGGCGTATAATGATCCCGGCATAAAACCAGATACGAAAAACACCAAGATACATATCCCTAGCAAGACCAAGCTACCATTAGACAAGAGCAAGGAATCTAACGAAGTCGCCAACAACTCCTCTACCGTACCTCTAAACGCAAGGATCAACAATAAGGCCAAGATCAGTGAAAGCACTATATGTACCAACGCCTCACCAAACATCATACCATGAATATTATTCTCGCTTGCCCCATAACATTTATGGACAGCCACCTCCTTCGAGCGATTTACGATAGAGGATATCACGATCAAGATATAGTTCATCACCGCCGTAAAGATCAAAGCGAAGGCCAGTAAGGAAAGTATCCACGTCATTCGCTTGACTTGCGGCAACTCCTTGTGTAGATTATCTAGCTTATGAAATGAGAAATCAATGCTTAACCCGACCTTTTGCTGTTCCTCCGGAGGGAAATAAGAATTCACAAACGTACGCACCTGTTCCTCCAAAGCTAAAGGATTCACCCCCTTGTGCAACTTCACATAGCTTATGTAACGATCGTTTCCCAACATATTAGTAGGCGAACCCTCCCACATGAACCGACCCGCCGAAGCCATGGAAACAATTACATCGTAACGGGAATGAGAATTTTCCGGAACTTCCTCAAAAACGCCACCAATAGTCATAGTACGTCCCGGCGAATTGTCTACCGTGAAGTTTTTCCCGATAACATCGCCTCCGATATTTTTCGCTATACGACTTGATATCAACACGTACATCGGGGTGGAAAGAACCTCTTTCGCATTTCCGATCAACATAGGACGAGGAAGAATATCAAAGAAACAACTATCCGCTATGATACAACGACCGGAGTATTTCATCTTGGTGTCGGTCATCGTAAAGGTCCAGTCTCCAAAACTCGTGTATCGGGTGACGGTCTCGATCTCGGGTATCTGTTGTTGCATAGTTGGAGCGATGCCACCGCTTGTTTGCGGATAATCCTTCAACTCCCCTCCATTTTGCTGGTATTTCGCCCAGACTTGATAGACCCGGTCTCTATCCGGATAAAAATCATCATACGATTGTTCGAAATAGACTTTAGCGATCAATACCAAGCCTACCGCTAAGCCGATTCCCAACGATACGATTTTCATCACGTTATGCCGCCCTTTCTTAAAAATGGAACGAATGGCGATTAGTATGTTTTTCATATTATATCGATTTTATTCCAGCACCAGCACTTCATTATCCTTATAACTCTCATAACTGGACACAATCACCTTCTCACCGGCTTCCAGACCTTCAAGAACCTCATAATATTGCGGGTTCTGACGGCCGATCTTGATAGAACGCCTGTAAGCTTTCTTTCCATCCGGATCAAGAACAAATATCCAGCTTCCGCCCGTGCTCTGGAAGAAAGTTCCCTTCGGGATAATGATACTCTCGGTAGGTTGCCCCAGCTCCAAGTTGATATAGTAGGTCTGTCCACTACGGATATTATCCGGACGCTCACCCGTGAAAACGAAATCCGTACGGAACTTACCATCACGAACCTCGGGATAAACTTTGCGCACCGTTAAGTCGAAAGACGAGCCTTGACGCTCGAAAGCGGCGCTTAAGCCCGGTTTCACGCGGTCTATATAATGCTCGTCGATCATGGCCTCTATCTTATAATCGGAAAGGTCGTTAATCTGGCCGATCTTTTGTCCGGGATTGATGCTTTGCCCCAATACGACATCCAACAGTCCCAACTCACCGTCGATCTGGGAACGGACATTCAAGTTTTCCTTACGTTCGCGGATCAACAGGATATTCTTCCGCATGTTCGCCAAGCTGGCCTCCATCTCATCCATCTGGATCGTGCGGGAGATAGAGTCTTGGCGCAAGCGCTCGGTAATCAAGGCGTGCTTTTGAGAGGCTAACTCGAAGTCCTCCTTCGCTTTCAGATAATCCTCCTTGGCGATCAAGTTCTCTTTATACAACTGCTCTTGTTGGTTGAACGAGCGGCGGGCCCGGTTCATGTCCATATCGTATTGAAGTTTCTCCATCTGATTGGTCAGCTTATCCTGCTCCATGGTAACCTGCGTATTACGAAGGAAGTTCTGCTTCTCCGCCAACTCGGCCTCAGCGTTCAAGATCTGCAAATCTAGATTTGAGTTGCTCAGACGAACAATGATATCGCCTTTCTTCACTTGGGCACCCTCTTCCACGACTTTCTCCTGTACGATACCGCCCTCCTCGGGGCTAAGCTGCACGACCGTGATAGGTTGCACCTGACCATCCATACGAAAGAAGTCATTGAATTGCTCACGGGTCACATTACCGATGCTAATCCCTCTCGCATCCACTTTCAACGTAGAAGCATGATCACCAAAGATAATCCATCCCAACAAGATAACGAACAACACGCCACCCGCTACATAAGGAATATGCTTCTTCTGAAGACCTTTCTTTTTCTGTATATCCATCGTATTCTATATTTTTTATTATCATCTAAATTCTATGTTCTCAATTCTTATTCATTGATAAGAGGCTTGCCCTTATAATAATCCACCAGCTTGCTTTTCAATAAGTACATCAATCGCTTTTGAAGCAGATTGGCCTTGGACTCCAACAGCGTATTCGCACTTGTCTGTACATCCAGCGTGCTCATCAGGCCTTCCTCGTACTTCCGTAGGGTAACACGATAAGCCAACTCATCCGATTTCACCTTCTTATCCATCTGTATGGCCTCTTTAGCGTATCCCTCACGATCCAAGACCGATTGCTCTACCGCTGTCTGCAACTGGCGAAAGACCTCTGTCCTTGTCTCCCGTGCGATCCGCATATTGTTACGGTAACGACGAGCGTTCGTTAATCTGCTCAAACCATCGAATAAGGGGAAGCTAAGGCTAAAAGAGACATATTCACCACGGTTATTTTTAAACTGATCCTTGAAACCTTCCGGGGCATTATCAGACTTCAGGTTCTCGAAATAACTCGTAGAGATTCCGGCATTCAAATAAATGCTCGGTAGCAACTTTCCTTTATAAATACGATATTGGTATTTACTTTGCGTTAATTGATACTCGGCTTGCAAGGCGGTAGGGTTATTCCCGGACGCATAGGCGAAAATCTCCGCCACATTCTCTACTTCCGGGACATAATTGATATCCGGTAATAAAGTATCCACCTCCAGTTCTAAATCAGATGGATAATTCATACATTCCCTCAAAGTAAGCAAGGCCGTATTGAAAAGATTCTGTTGGTGGGTCAATGTATAATCATCGGCTGCCACCTGAGCCTCGAATTGAGCTACATCCGCTTTCCCTTTCAAACCCAGCTCTTCTTGCCGGCGAGTCTTATATAAGGTACGGTTACTCTCCTCCAATTTCTCGGCCGCCATACGAATCGTTCCTTTATAATACACCACATCCATATAAGCCTGCATGGTTTTCATCGCTAAATCATCTTTCGCTTTCTGTATGTCATTAACTCCCATACGGCGATTGGATTTTGCCATCAACCATTGATTGATCAGCTGTCCGCCCGTAAAAATAGGAATAGAAGCGTCGAGGCCATAGTTATTATTAAACGTAGAAGTATTCTCATAGGTATTGGTCGCAGGGTCGATCGAACGGCCAAAACTATATTGCGCTCCGACCTTAGCCGATGCCGCCGGGAAAAAAGAAGCTACGGCGGCATTCCGTTCCGCCTTATACGTATCTGATGTATAAACTTGCTTTTTAACCGATGGGCTGTTTTCCACGGCATAGCGCATACATTCATCCAAAGTCCAAAGTTTCTCTTGGGCCACCGTCGCGGTAGCGAAACTGAGAGAAAGAACTGTTGTAAGTAATATTTGTTTCATTGCTCTATTATTTTCTACCTAAATAATAGCAAAGAACGTGCCAAAACACATAAACAACTAAACAACAATCAGATAACAAAAAGCTATTCTTTTAGAACTGTCCAATATTTTGACAACGCTGTCTAATTGTTTGACACTATTCCCACTTTGACACGTAAGAGCGTCTCCTCTTCTCCCTAAGTAAAAAACGCTCTACTCCTATATGAATTCTTGCTCGATAGCCTATGAATTCTTATGCGCATACTGTATAATTCTACAAACCACGACGTGGTCTGTACAGATCAAGACGTGGAATATACAGATCACGACGTGGTCTATACATTTCACGGCAATAATTTGGAAATAGATCAAGTAATAAGTATATTTGTATATAGTAAGAAGAATGTTTTTTACTGGAAAATACGAACAATTATACCTAGTAGCAGTTATGGCAGAATATATCAAGCAAGAGATGTGCGACCTGAACGGGACGGGGGAAAAGCCTGTGTATTATCGGATGAAGATACAACGGAACATGGACATGGAGGATTTCGTGGAACGGATCACCTACCCCGGATCGGGCTTGAGCAAGGGTAACGTCATGCAAGTGATGACGACAGTAGCAGAACATCTGGCCTATTGCATGGCGGAAGGGCAGTCGGTACGTTCACGCCCCGCCTAGGTGTGGTGAAGGACAAGGAGATCGACTCGCTGGATGGTGACGAACCGAAGCGTAACGCACGGAGCATCGAGGTGAATGGCATCAACTACCGGGCCGACAAGGAACTGGTACGGGAAACTAACCTGCGTTGCGACTTAAGACGGGGAGGTATCAGCCGTGTATGGAAATCGCCCTTCACCGAAGAGGAGCGCCGGACGCGGGCATTGGATTACCTTCACGAGCACCCATTCTTGCGCATACAAGACTACATGGCTATCACCGGACTAAAACGCAGTAGCGCAAACCGGGAGCTACTACGACTCAGCAGCGATCCGGCGAGTGGGCTCACCATATCGGGTTATGGAAGCCACCGGGTGTATGTCCGCAGGAAAACAGAGGGCGATCGCTAATCCACCCAATGGTGCCCCGGGCCGAGATGCTTGCGGGTACCATTTGGCTTTATCAGTTCGGCGGAGGTGCCTTCCGGGATTTGGAGATCGAACTTCATTCGCTTGCCTTTCTTCTTGATACTTACTTGGATGGTTCCATAATGAGTCTCTAGGCTGGCAGAGGCTTCCGATAAGGAACCCAATTGAGGCGAGATCTTAAAGGTACGGAAGCCGGGAGAGGTTGGCTCGATACCGCAGACCTTCTGGCTCAATAAGGTAAGCGGGCCACCGCTCCAAGCGTGATTGATCGTGCCGCCACCGAAGCCCTCGGCTCCGATGCCCCATCCCTCGAACAAGGTCGTGTATTCGGCATAATCCAGCATACGGGTGTAACGTTGCTTCATCCGTTCCAAGGCAAACGCCGGCTCGCCCATCTGGAAAAGGGCCTCTAGGACATACTTCTCCATATAAGGGCTGGCGTGATACTCCTTTTTAAGTACCTTCGTCAGCGCCGGATACTTATCTTTCGAGGCCAGCCCGGAAACAACCGCCATGGCTTGGGAGCGATCGTCCGTCTCCCCTTTATAGCCGGGGGAGCGATAGGCGGAACCTGTCCAGAACTTCGTGTCGAAACAACGTTCTATGCTACGCATCATCCGGGAGATCTCATCGGCATCCTTATCCCTGCCGAGTTGCAGGGCGAAGGCTCGCTCCGCTTTCAAGGCCAGATAATACCAGCAATTGGTCAATACACCCATATCGACGTGCTCGCCCCAGTCGCCCCAACTCCAAGCGCCTTGACGCTCGATCACCAAGCCACTCTTATCGACTTGCCAGACCTCGTGCAGGTAACGGCGCATCCGGTCGTATATCACCGGAACGAAACTACTGTCGGCACTATAATAATATTGTGTATAAAAACCGTACCAACCGATAGACGCCAACATCTGTAAAGGAAGCTCCTTATCCCAATTACCCGCCGGAACCGGAGAGTAGAGCGTTCCGTCCTCCCGCTGCCAATTCATTAATTCATGGATGCCTTTTACGGCTAGTTTCTGCCCGGACGGAGAAAGGGCGTAGAAAGCCTCGCCTAGCTCATTCACCTCGTCACCCCACCATTGGGCACGTTCACGGTCCGGACAGTCCATATAATTATCACGCATCGTTATGTATAAGGTGCGGGCAGAACGTTGCCAAAGCTCGTCGTAGAACGGGTCGTCACAATGGAAAGAGCCCGCGAGGTCCGTGTTGTAACCGGTCTCACGGTATTTCACATCCAGCACCTTCACGCCCTCGGGGATGATGTAATAGACCTCATGGCCGTTCATCCAGCCATAGCTTTCGTATTCCTGCTCACCCTCACGGGTGATATATTCGGCACGTACGTTGCGCTCGCTTCCTCCCTCGTAATTATCCATCCGGATGTGGATAGTCTTCCCGGCTTCCGCCTCTACTTTTAGATACGGAGTGATCTGGGCATTATAGGGCAAACGACAGAACAGGGTATCACCTCTCAAGGATTCCCGGACGGATACATAGGATAACAGGCCGCTGTTTTTCCACTGGGGTATCGGACGTTCCACCAGCTCCCCGAAAGGAGCTTTCCCCGCCTTACCGACGCAGACCGCCCCCGGAAGGGAACCTTCGAAACTCGTACGGTTCCAGTTTGTTATCGCTTGACGGGCATCGAAGCGGATATTACTCTCCGGCATACGGTAATTCGGGAAAGGGGCCTCGGTATTTTGATAGGCCTCATACAAGGCGCACTGCCAGCTCGCGTCGGAGACGATCTCCAGTCCCGGAGCGATCGCCTCGAATAACAAAGCTGCTTTCCCACTGTTGATATGACTGAAACCGTCTTTTCCGAAATGCCAGAGCAAGACGGCGATGGTATTCGTGCCCTTTGTCAGGTAAGGGGCGATATCTACCGGATCGTAATAAGTCCCGGAAGGAGAAGGTCCTCTTTTCAAGCCACCCTCGAAGATAACCAGTTGGTCGTTGATCCAAAGCCAATACTTGGAATCGGCGGCGATACGGGCGATGAGTTGATTCGGGACATCCGTCACGCCGAATGATTTACGGTAGATCAACCAAGTGTTCGTGGCGCTTTGGCAACGCTCGGTATTGATCCATTGGGCTTTCCAAGGGAAGGATTCGGGATGAGATGAAGCTGTCGCCTTTATCCAGCCGAAAGGCAAGAGGAACAAAAAGAAGGCAATGAGTAGCTTATTCATAAATTTAATCTTTAAAGTTCAACAGTTTATAATTATCTGGTTGTAGAGACGGGGCGTGCCCCGTCTCATCTCCCCAAAAGGTAACTTAAAGATACTATTAGCCGGTGGGAGACGGGGCACG
>ERZ779924.811-NODE-811-length-11979-cov-5.44532_pt1 | contig 11979 bp, 6 predicted proteins | sample MGYA00511955_ERZ779924 | MGnify/ENA primary metagenome ERZ779924 (study PRJEB29588, sample SAMEA1969417) | human gut metagenome | biome: human gut; feature: human-associated habitat; material: faeces | place: Denmark | collected 2008/2010 ... | reverse complement strand
AACTCGCGACCCCCTCCTTGGCAAGGAGGTGCTCTACCACTGAGCTATTTCCGCAATATGGTGCCTCAGCACAGAATCGAACTGTGGACACAAGGATTTTCAGTCCTTTGCTCTACCAACTGAGCTACCGAGGCATGATTGGCGACCCGGATGGGACTCGAACCCACGACCTCCGCCGTGACAGGGCGGCATTCTAACCAACTGAACCACCGGGCCAATCAACTACGAATTACATTATACAGGCTTAAACCTATTTTGTCAACATCTTTTTATACTTTTTTTTATCTTCCAATGCAGCCATCAGTTTTTCCTCTATATGCACCTGCAAAGCCTGCAGCTTATCCTCCGCCGGCACGTTGCCAAGCACGTCAAAAGCGTCTGTGGTCAAGGGCAGATGATTCTTGCGCATTTCCGCAAACAGCTCATCACGGAAAATATTATAGGAAAAGTATATCTGATTGCCATGCTTAAAATCAGTATAATCCAAAAAGATAAAGGAACCATTGATATAAGGCAAGGGATTATCGGGCGTAATATACAGCTCATAATCGCCTACCTGAGCAGGCAGCGTACGCCAATAGTCCCACTGCTCAAAATGCAGCGCTTTCGCTTCATACGGCAGCGTATGCACGGTTTTCTTATCCATGCTGGCCAGAATATCCGGCAAACTCTTGCGCATCATGTCAGCAAAATGCTCGCGGTCACGACAAAAGAAACGCACGTCGCGGAACGTATGCAGGCCAACGGTTTTTACCGGCACATAGTCAAATGTTTCTTTTGTATAAGTCAAATCAAGACGGCAGTGCGATGCTTCATGCACATAGGCTGCAATATTCAAAATCTGCCCGTTGATACCGGAGCCCGGCACAAGGGTATAATCACCGATTGCTGCAGGTAGATTGCGCACAAAGTCCCAATCCTTAAGCCCTGTCTCTATTTCTTTGATATCAGGCTGTCCCATCTCAACCTCCGCACTTTTCCAGCAGCTTGCCGATTTTACTGTAAATCCTTACTGCATTGTTATAAAATACATCCTCGTGATAGCATTCGGGAACAACGTGGCTAATCATCCAGATATACAGGGGAATATTTACAAGCGGCCAGTCGCTGCCATACATGATTTTTTCATAATTACCAAGATAATTCAGCCAAGTATGCAGCTGGCGCAAAAAGCCACGCTGTCTTTCGAGCAGCATCAGCGGTTTGGGATTGCCCTCCACCAGACCTGAAAGGTCAATGCATACGTTGGCGTTCTTGCAGGCCACCTCTGCCGCATCAGCAAACCAGGGGCAACCACAGTGCGCTATAACAAAGGTTACATCAGGAAACGCCACTGCCGCTTCATCAACAGTAAGCGGATGCGAATATTTCAAAAGACCGCTGGGCCAGGCTGTATCGCCTGTGTGAATTGCAACTGGCATATTATAGGCACGCGCCAGCTCAAACAGCGGCCAATGCCTTTTATCGTTGACATAGACAGCATTATAACCGGGATAGAGCTTGATGCCCAAACAATGCGGGTCCTTAATAAAGCGTTCAAATTCCTGCGCTGTTTTTTCCGCATTTGCTTCGGTTATAGCCTCGCTGTTTACACCCATGCAGTAACCCATGTTCTGCGGCTGATTGTAATGCGCCTCGTCAAAAGGCGCTGCAAGGTCAATCATGCGCGGTGTGACACCGCCGTATTTCGAAGACGTATAATTAGTGTTGCCCATAGCTACGGAAAAAGCGATATTGTTTTCTTCGCATATTTTCTGCCAGCAGGCCGCTGTATTTTCATAGCCTGCATTGGCTGCAACCTGCACAAAACCATCAACATTGTAATAATGCATATGGGCATCAATAATCTTCATTTGTAACCCCTCTTTATTTTAAAACACGTATCGTTATTCTTCTTCCTCTTTAGGCAGAATGATATTTAATACCATAGCCACGATAAAAACTACAGCTACACAGTTTTCTGCAAAAACATTCTTAATCAAATCAGGGAAAATCTTAAAAATTGCCGGTGTCTGAGTAAAGCCGATACCGATGCTGAGTGCCAAAGAAGCAATCGTTACATTACGGGTGTTGTAGCCGCAGTTGGCAATCATCTGCACGCCGCTGACTACGATAGAACCGAACATCATCAAGGTGCAACCGCCCAAAACAGCCTCCGGCAGAGATGCCAGCAGCACGCCCAGCGCTGGGAACAGACCTGCCATAATCATAATAACAGCGCCTGTCATGATAGCAAAACGGTTAACAACCTTTGTCATAGCAATCAGGCCTACGTTCTGGCTGAAAGAGGTAATAGGCAGGCAGCCGAAAACGGAAGACAAGCTGCTTACCAGACCATCGCAGACAATAGAACCGGAAATTTCTTTTTCTTTAACATCGCGGCGCAGACCGATAGCAGTCATTGCGGATGTATCACCAATGGTTTCGGTAGCGGAAACCAGGAAAATCAAAAAGAATGCAAAAATTGCATCGGGATGGAATTCCATGGTAAAAGGCATCAGCTGAGGAATAGCAATCAGCTTAACCTCAGCGAGCTTGCTCATGTTTACCATGCCCATAAAATAAGCAACTACATAGCCGACAATCAAACCAAAAAGCACGGAAAGCTGTTTATAGAAGGATTTGGCGAAAATATTGTAGGCAATGCAGCTTACCAAAGTAATCGTACCTACAATAATATAAGGAGCATCACCGAAGTTGGGGTTACCGAAGCCGCCGCCGAAGGAGTTAGCACCTACCGCCAACAGAGAGAAACCGATGGAGGTAACAACGGTAGCAGCAACAATCGGTGGAATCAGACGGCGCCAATATTTTGCTCCCAGACCTAAAAAGCCTTCCAGCAAACCGCCAACCAGCACCGCACCCATAACGCCGCCGTAACCGTATTTAGCACCGATAACACAGGCGATGGATACAAAGGTGAAGCTGATGCCCATAACGATAGGCAAACCGCTGCCGACACGCCAGACAGGATAAAGCTGTATCAGCGTACCGATGCCTGCTACCAGCATTGCCGACTGCACCAGCGCACCGCTCTGCTCTACCGGCATTTTTACCACACCGGCTACAATCAGAATCGGAGCGATATTCGCTACGAACATCGCCAGAATATGCTGCAGGCCGAAGGGAATCGCCTTGCTTACAGAAATTTTTCCGTCTAAGTCGTATATCGGATCAGTATATTGTTTTTCGCTCATTACTCTTCCTCATGTCTGAACACTACTGTGTTGGTTTTGGCATCCATCTTATCAATAATAGCTAAGGAATGCAGGTTGTAGCCGGCTTTGCGCAGCTTGTCGCCGCCACCCTGGAAGCCTTTTTCTACAGCAACGCCAACGCCCTCAACAGTGCCGCCGGACTGACGCACAATGTCAATAAGACCTTCCAGAGCACAACCGTTAGCCAGGAAGTCATCAATAATCAGCACGTGGTCGTTTTTAGACAGGAATCTTTTAGAAACAACAACGTCGTTTGTTTTGCTATGGGTATAGGAATAAATTTGAGTGAAGTAAACATCCTTATCCATATTGCTGCCGCTGGATTTCTTGGCAAACACTACCGGAACGCCAAAATACATTGCCGCAACGCAGGCAATACCGATGCCGGAGGCTTCAATAGTCAGGATTTTAGTAATATTCCTGTCTGCAAACAAGCGCTTTAATTCTTTACCAAGCTCCGCAACAAACGGCACATCAATCTGATGATTTAAAAAGCTGTCAACCTTCAGGACATTACCGCTTTTGATAACACCGTCATTAACAATTTTTTCTTCCAATAATTTCATCGTCAAGCCCTCCATACATTTTGTTTTTTAACTGCTGCTACGAACATGTCAGCAATCGATTTGCCTTTTAAGTATAAAGATTATTTTATCACACTGACAATATATGGTAAAGTAATTTTCTGCTTCCGCAGTGATATTTTTACCTTAATCCACCACCAGTGCGACTTCGCTGCCTGTCCCCTGTTGGCCGCGTTTTTTCCTGACGAGAATTTTTTTGTCAATCATTTCCTGCAAATCGTGTACATGCGAAATTATACCTACAAGGCGATGGCCTTCACTGAGTCCCTGAAGTGTAGCAATAGCCTGCTGCAGACTGCTGTCATCCAGTGAGCCGAATCCTTCGTCGACAAACATCGTATCCAACTGAATACCGCCTGCACAGGACTGCACCTCATCCGCCAGCCCCAGCGCCAACGCCAACGATGCCATGAAGGATTCGCCGCCGCTTAAGGTTTTGACGCTGCGCAGATTACCGCTGTAATAATCCTTAACCTCCAAATCAAGGCCTGTTTTGCTGTTGCCCGTCTTGCTGTCCGCATCCTGCATTTTGTCACGGCACAGCTCGTACTGGCCGCGGCTCATGTGCAGCAGCCTTACATTGGCGCGCTGCAGAATTTTATCGAAGTAGTGCATCTGCACATAGGTTTCCAGATTAACACGTTTTTTGCCGGTCAGGGTTCCGTTCAGCGTTGCGGAAAGGCTGTTGATCAAGCTGTACTCCGCTTCGCAGGCTGCCCTGCGCGCTTCGTAGCCGCTGACCTCCTGCTTAATCCGCTGGTTATTCTTAATGGCGGCATACAGCCGCTTATCCTGCAGCTCCAGCTCACGCTGTTGCACCAGCAGCTTTTCATGCTCCTGCTGCAGCTTCTGTTCATCCACATCCGTCAGCAGCTCATTCTGCTCGGCAAGCTGCTTTTTCAGCTCCTGCAGCTGTCCTTCGGCACCTGCCAGCTGCTGCCTTATGCTCTGCGCCGCAGCCTCCGCCTGCTTGTCGACAGCCTTCTGCTGCTCCAAAGTTTTCGCCAGCTTACGGTATTGCTCCACCTTTTCCTGCAAAAAGCCCATCTTCAGGCGCAGAGCCGTAATCTTATTGTTAACATCCTTCAGCTCTGCCTGCGCTCTTTCGGCAATCAGCTTCAAATCGTCACAGCCAAGCAGCTCTACTCCCTTGCCTAGCAGCAAGGTTTTATCCAGCTCCAGATGCTCCTTTAAAGCCTTGCCTTCACCTATAAGGCCATCCCTTATTTTCTGAGCAGCCTCAGCTTTAGCGCGTGCCTGCTCAACATCATTTTCGGTAGGTGCATCCTGCGCCAGCTGCACAGGCTGCGGATGCTCGCAGGAACCGCAAACCGGGCAGGGCTTGCCTGGTTTCAGCTTATCGTGCGCCAGAAGGCCCGCCTGCGCGCTCAAAAATCTGTCAAAGCAAGTATCGCTCAGCTCATTAAGATAATTGAAATTATCACAGGCCTGCTTATACTCCTGACGCTTCTGCAGCAGAACAACCTCCTGCCTTTGGTAACGCTGCTGCATATCCTGCAGTTGCAGCAGCTCCCTTTGACGTGCAGCCAGCTGCTGCCTTTCTGTTTGCAGCTGTGCCAGCTCCACCTCGCCCTTTTGCGCTTCGTTGACCTCTGCCTCAAGCTTTTGCAGAGCCTCCTGTCTTTGCACTGCTGCAGCTGCTTCCTGCTCCAGTTGCTTTTGCATACTTACCATTTTTGCTTCTGTTGTCTGCATATATTTTTCAAGCTGCTGCTTTTTAGCAATAGCGCCCAGGCTGTCCTGCAGCGCAGTCAGATTTTTCGTCACGATAGCCGCCGCTGCCGCCACCTGCTGCTGTTCCTTTTCGTCCAGAGCAGTAATCGTATCAACCAAAGTCAGTACTTCTTCAACACAGCCCTCGTAATGACGCAAAGCAAAGCTCTGCAGCTGCTCCGTATATGCGGGATAAATGCAGCTGATGCCGTTCAGCGCCTGCTCGCTTCGGCACTGCTGCTCGGCAAATTCGTTACGCTTAGCCGCAGCATCCTGCTTCAGCTTATCCTGCAGTTGCTGGAAGAAATATGTATGAAATAAATCACGGAAGATTTTACTGCGCTCATCCGTATTGGTATCCAAAAATTTGCGGAACTGTCCCTGAGCAATCATCGTAATCTGCGTAAACTGCTTGTGATTAAGCCCCAACAGCTCCACTATGCTTTTATCTACCTCCGACATTCTGGTTACCGGAACGCGGTCATCGGGATAGTACAGCTCGGCACCGGCCTTCTCCTTCGTCATACCGGTGCCACGCTTCGCCGGACGACGGTACTCCGGGTTGCGTTTTACCCTGTAGCACTTGCCGCGGAAGGAAAACTCCAGCTCCACAAAGGTCGGCGTATCAGCATCCGCATATTGGCTGCGCAGCATGTTGGCATCACGCACACCGCCACTCGTCTGCCCGTACAAGGCATAGGAAACGGCATCAAAAATTACGGTTTTGCCGGCACCGGTATCACCGGTAATCAGATACAGTCCCTGCTCTCCGAGCCGGGAAAAATCTATCACGGTTTGCCCCGCATACGGACCAAACGCACTCATAATCAGCTTCAGCGGTCTCATAATACGTCACCTCCCATTTCCGACAGCAGATTAGTAAGATACTGCTTCTGCTCCTCGCTCAGCTTCTGATTGTTCTGCAGACGATAAAAATCATCAATAAGCTCTAACGGTGTTTTTTCTACCAAATCTTCCGTTACCTTCAGCTCCGCATTCGCCTGCGTGCGCTTATTGTCATAATCAAGCTGCAGCAAATTCCTATATACAGTCTGCAGGCGCTGCATAGCATTAGGAACATCGTTTTCATCCGTCAGCGTCAGATAATAAAAATCCTGCAGGAAGCCATTTTCATCCATAGGGAACATAGCGTAGTTCGGTTTTGTCATTAAATTCTCAAAGGTATCCTTTAAATACCGCACCTCACGCAACGGCGTCAGCAGCAGCTGCGTAACCTTCATATTGCCTTTTTCGGCAAGCTCAACCATTGTTACAGACTTTTGCTGCTGCAACTCGCTGAAGGAATACTTCAGCGGTGTACCGCAATAGCGGATACGCTCATTACCGCCGACATTCTGCGGATTATGGATATGCCCCAAAGCCACATAATCAAAAGCAGCAAAAACCTCCGCACCGATATTATCCAGTCCGCCCACATTAACAGCCTCGCTGCCTGCGGTAACAGCGCCGGTGACAAACTGATGCGCAACAAGCACATTACGCTCCTCCTGTACCAGCGGTAGCTGCGACACAGCATATTTCACCGCATCATGATAGCTTGTAATCTCAGCTGCAGCCTCCTCCGGTGCCCAATGCTTCACAACAGCAGGCTTCAAAAAAGGCAGCAGGAAAATATTCACCCTGCCGAATTCATCCTCCAACACGAGCTTCTGCTCCTCACCGTTGTAGCTGCCCGCAAAATGAATGCCGCTGCCGCTCATCAGCTGCGCACCGAATGCCAAGCGCTCCGCCGAATCATGGTTGCCGCTGATGATGCACACAGGCACCTTGAGCTCCGCCAGCTGATTCAGAAAATTATCAAACAAAACGACAGCTTCTGCCGGCGGCACCGGTTTATCATAAATATCTCCGGCAAGCAGTACGCAATCAGGCTGCTTGGCGCAAATCATCTGTACAATACGTTGTAAAATATATTTTTGATCCTCATAAAGAGAAAATTCATCGAGTTTTTTTCCTAAATGCAGATCCGACAAATGTAAAAGCTTCATGCTATCACTCCCTGTCACGAATATTTATTCACTGTTATTTAATCGTTATATTATCTTGATTTTATCATGCTAAAGCATATGCGTCAATCTATACTTCAAACAAACGTTGCTAGTCCTCCAAAACTTTTTCTAAAAAAATTCTTCTTTTTTCAAAAAAAGTACTTGACCAACTGCTATCTATCTGCTATAATTGTTATTGTTCTGATGAGCGTGCTCAAAAAGAATTGCTACTCCGGGATGGTGTAATGGTAGCACAAGTGACTCTGGATCATTCGGTCTGGGTTCGAGTCCTAGTCCCGGAGCCAAATGGCGCTATGGTCAAGCGGCTAAGACGTCGCCCTCTCAAGGCGAAATCAAGGGTTCGATTCCCTTTAGCGCTACCAGAAGTTAACGCTGATGCATAAGCATCAGCGTTTTTTATTGTTTAAATGTAAACTAAGCATAAACCGCATCTTGTTGTGCGGTTTTTTGTGCGCAAGAAGGAGAAAACACGTTAAAAGTTTTGTGACTGAAAGGTAGCGCTCTATAACGCTGATGCTCTGTTATCAGATTTTTGTACGGAAAATATCAATTTTGGTATCTTAATCCCCCTATGCCAATCATAATTTTCATATTTGAAAAGCCATGTCTTACCGAAAATCAGTAAAACATGGCTTTTTCTGTAAATCTGCGTTAGTCCATTACTTATGCTTAAAGATTCCCTGGACTAATGCTATATTTTTATTATTCTAGAGTCTTTATCAGAAGCTGAAGTTGAGGCTCAGGTTGAAGCCTACACCCTTTTGCTTACCAACGGAGCTGTTAACGCCAAGGCCCAGTTCGAATTTGTCGGAGTTGTTAACTCTCCAGCCAAGCTCCATAATACCGGTATCGCCCTTCATGGAAGGAGCAGGTGCGGAAGCAGAGCCAAGGGTTGTTGCTACAATCGCATTGGATTCACCGTCAAATTCATGCTGCCATGCCAAGCCTGCATAGAAAGCATTCTTCTCGCTCAGTTGATGCGTATATCTTGCACCAAGACGAGTACGCAGAGAGGTTGTAGCATCGAAATCATAGGTTGCGCCGGTGCCTACAGTAACCTTATCACCCTGTTGACGAGTGTAGAACAGCTTGCCGTAGTAGTCAAGGGTATCCTTATCGTTCAGCTGAACAACCTTACCCATGCCAAGATGTGCTGCGTAATAGGTTGCATCGCTGTCGTATTTAATGCCGCCTGCAACAGCAGATTGATAATCGGTGCTCATTCTGCCAGCACGCAGGGAGCCTTCATAATAGAGGCCATCATCATTGAGCTGCTTAGCCATCAGGCCTGCACCCCAGAAGTGTGCATCGCCATCGCCGTGCGTACCATTGTCAAGATAGGAGTCATAGCTGCCGCGACCGTATTCAATCACAGGCGCAATTAATAGCTTACCGGAATTGTTGTTGATTTTCTTTGCAAAGCCAAGATTCATATTCCATGCTTTGAGGTCAACGTGAGAACCGGTATCGAGCTTTTGATTGTTAGCGCTCATGGTGATAAACGGATTAACAGAACCTTCTTCCTCCCCGTCAACAGCCAATGCAGCGTTTTCATAGCCTGCAGTTGTCAGCAAATCATGTCCCAGGTTCAGCATAGTGAGCGCAGCGGACTGTGTTTCAACCGGAGATTTTGCGTCAGCATCAGCGTAAAGGCTGCCGGCACCAGGAGTTGTGCCGCCACCACCCGGAGGTGTTGTGCCACCGCCACCCGGAGGTGTTGTACCACCGCCGCCCGGAGGTGTTGTACCACCGCCACCCGGAGGTGTTGTGCCATTGATAACTCCGACTAACTTATTTCCATCAGGTCCAATAGCAACTTTAATTCCCTTGTCAATATTAATCAAACCATCAGTCAAGGTTCCTGTTGTGATATTTTCAGCCTTTAATGCGCCTGCATCAATCAGGTTGATTGTATCATTTTTCTTTAACTTAGTACCAAGCTCTACGCCAGCCTTAATCTCTGCGTTATTGATAAGAGCAGTACCTGTTACTTTCAGCATAGTATCGTTGGCAATAAGATCTTTGGTGATAAAGAAGTTAAGTTTATCAAAATTTTGAATGCTTTTTGCTTCGTTGCCTTTACCAACTACTTCCAAAGTGTTATTGGTAATATTGGCTTTATTCAGTTTATCATAACCACCGTAAACATCACCCTTGATTTTCGCACCATTTTTGAAAATGACTTTATTATTTTGGATTTTTTCAGATATAGCACCATCGCTTTCCGTATAACCACCATAGACATTTTCATTAACAATACTATTATCAATAGTTACAGTATTATCCAGGCTGTTGCCTTTAAAGGAATAACCGCCATAAACATTCACATTAACACTACTATGGGCAATATTTACTTTGTTGCCCTCGCTAATTCCTGCTAAAGCTACGCCACCGGCAACATATGCTTTTACTACACCAACACCCTCTATTGTTACTTCATTGTTTTTGCTGTCAGCTTTTAAAGAATAACCACCTAAAACACTTTCACCAACCTCAGCAACATTACTAAAGCTTACCTTATTCTCGTTGGCGTTATGATTAGCATAGCCTCCATAAATACTACCACTTACTTTGCTTCCAGCGCTAATTGTAACATTGTTTTTTTCAGCACTGCTATTATTATCATTATCTGCATAACCACCATATACCGAATTGCTAATTGTGCCTTCACTAATCTCTACGCTATTTCCCTTACTACTTGTGTCGCCTTTTCCACCAAATACATTAGCAGCACTGCTCTTGATAATCCTGACAGTATTGCCTTCGCTATTGCCTTTTAAAGCAACACTACCGGCAACATTTGCTGTTACTACGCTACCACCATTGATTGTTACTTCATTGTTTTTGCTATCAGCTTTTAAAGAATAACCACCAAAAACATTTTCGCCAATCTCAGCAACATTACTAAAGCTTACCTTATTTTCGTTGGCGTTATGATTAGCATAGCCTCCATAAATACTACCACTTACTTTGCTTCCAGCGCTAATTGTAACATTGTTTTTTTCAGCACTGCTATTATTATCATTATCTGCATAACCACCATATACCGAATTGCTAATTGTGCCTTCACTAATCTCTACGCTATTTCCCTTACTACTTGTGTCGCCTTTTCCACCAAATACATTAGCAGCACTGCTCTTGATAATCCTGACAGTATTGCCTTCGCTATTGCCTTTTAAAGCAACACTACCGGCAACATTTGCTGTTACTACGCTACCACCATTGATTGTTACTTCATTGTTTTTGCTGTCACCTTTAAAAGAATAACCACCAAAAACACTTTCTTTCACTGTACTGCTAGCATCAATGGTAACATGGTTTTTTTCAGTATTGCAATCTGCCTCACCACCATATACAGTTTTATTGATGGTACTGTCGCTAATCATTACATCGTTTTCCTTGCTGCTTGTGACACCTTTACCGCCATATACTATCCCGTTTACTTCGCTATTAGCTTTAATGATAACATGGTTTTTTATAGCGTCTGCAGCACCGGTACCACCACCACACACAACATTCCCCAAAGTATTACCGCTAATCGTTACAGTATTCTCTCTGACATTACCATAAAAAGAATATGCACCACATACGATGTTAGTTGCAGCAGTACCGGTAATAGTAACATTGTTCTTAAATACTTCCGGCAGAGACACCTCTGTATCATCATAACCACCGTAAACAGCATCATAATTACCAGAGTCCAGCGAAACATTAGCACCTGTTAACATATGAGTCTTGCCATCATCACCAAAATAATTATCTGCCCACGCGCTCGGAACTACCAGTACCACCCCGGCGCACAGCAGTCCACAAAGCATACCGCCGATTTTTCTTTGCATTTGTTTTTCTTTCATTTTTGCCAAAAACTTCATAGTAAAAGCCTCCTTTTAATTAAGATGGAACCTCTTTATTAACGTCAGTATAGCACTTAAAAGAATTTTCCACCCCACCCCAACCTCCTATTTCGGGTAGGATAGGCGAAAAAATTTGACTATTTTTATGGAAAAGGCGAAAATTTTAATGAAATCCTGCCTGCAACAATAATTGACGAGTGCGATGACTTACTTGTATAAGGGCATCAAAAAAATAAAGCCTAATGAGTTCACATCATTTACGTAACTCATTAGGCTTTTCCATATTCTTATCTATATCTTGTATAATTCGTATCCTTTATCTGTCTTTACCAGCTTACCGGAACTGAGCCATTCATTCCACGCTTTCCCGGCAGCTAAAACCAATGCTTTCTTCTCCTCAGGAGCCCTTACTCTGCCACGAGTACGTTTATAGGTTCTTGCTTCCGGTGTTAAATTTCTTAAAGGCTCATTGTATAATGAAATTGCACACCTGAAAAATTGAATAAAAATAGTCCATTGTGATACCTTTGTGTTAAGATTAAGTTGCTACACAAAAACT
>ERZ779924.805-NODE-805-length-12052-cov-7.66742_pt1 | contig 12052 bp, 14 predicted proteins | sample MGYA00511955_ERZ779924 | MGnify/ENA primary metagenome ERZ779924 (study PRJEB29588, sample SAMEA1969417) | human gut metagenome | biome: human gut; feature: human-associated habitat; material: faeces | place: Denmark | collected 2008/2010 ... | reverse complement strand
AGAAGTGGGTGGGGGAATTATGTGCCTTTATCTAAGCTTAAATGAAAGAGCCGTGAATTCAGACTCAAAATTCTTATCAAACTCATCAATAATACAGAAAATTTCCGTAACTTTATCCTTGGTAATCATTGTTGTTAATTTGTAATTAATTGTTTGTCAGACTTAAATATACAAAATAATTCGGTGATTACCAACTTTTAAAGATACTTTCTTATCCCGAACTCACGTAAAAACGGAGGAGAAGGATGTTAAAAAACAACAACTCCCACAGAATGCATATTCTTACAAATTGTATGACAGAATTCAGGGAATATCAATCAGTTTATGGATCTGCAGACTCAGTCGCCACTGAGGATGAGACTTGATATATTCTACGACCTCTGCCGTATTCCGACAAGAACAGGGCTGCAAAAAATAATAAGAAGAAGCCTTTAATTGAAGATAAGGGGATACATCCTGCCCTAAAAAAACCACCTTCACCTCATCCATACGACGGACACGTAACGAAGCACCTAATTTGGGAGAACAGGTAACCCAGTCAATCGACTCCGGAAGTACACATGTGCCATTCGTTTCAATGCAAACGTATTTTCCAGCCTTATGCAAGGCAGCAACTAAATCTTCATCCACCCAAAGTCCCGGCTCACCACCTGTCAAAATTACCGTCTTGCAGGGATATTGACAGACTTGTTCCAGTATCTCTTCATCCGACATCATGACTCCTTCTTCATGACGCGTGTCACAAAACTCACATTTTAAATTACATCCCGAAAAACGGACAAAGACGGCAGGTGTACCCACATGGAAGCCTTCCCCCTGAAGGCTATAAAATATCTCATTAATCTTTTTCATAAATCACCCGATTACCTTCAGACTCACACACTTCCACCTTTACACAATGGGGTACTTGCTCACAAATCCACCGGGCAATATTTTCGGCCGTAGGATTACAAGGAAGCACATCGTTCAGATTCTTATGGTCAAGCTGCCCTTTTACCACTTCCTTTATATGCGTAAAATCAACTACCATACCATCTTCATTCAATTGCTCTGCCTGACAATATACGGTGATAATCCAATTGTGACCATGCAGGTTTTCACACTTGCTCTCATAAGAAAGTTTCAGGCGATGTGAAGCCGAAATTTCCATGCGTTTAATTACTGTATACATAACTTTTTGATTTTTAAAAGATTAAAAAACACTGCATTTAATGTCACCTCAATGCAACGACAAAGGTAAAAAGAATTATCTGATAGAAAAAATCCATTCGCAAAGATTTGACACCCACGAAATCTCACAAATTTTAATAAAATCCACAACAAATATTTTTGATTTTCCAACCAATACAGTATATTTGTATACACATTTTTGATATACGAATGACGGAAGAGGACAAAAAACTGTTACATACTTTCGAAGGCAAACTCAGACAATTGCTGTTTCTTTATGAAGAGTTGAAAAAAGAAAACCTCTCATTGAGAAATGAAATTGACAGAAAGAGTGCAGAAATAGCCCAATTGGAATGTAATAATAAAGAATTGGAAGCCAAGTATATCAACTTGAAAAACGCCCGCATACTCAGTATCAACGACAATGACCTCCGCGATACGAAACAAAGACTGGCGAAACTTGTGCGTGAAGTCGATAAATGCATCGCTTTGCTGAATGAATAACAATGCGGTAAAGTATATACTTTTATGGACGAAAAAAAGAGATTTAATCTACTAATTGACAACGAACGGTATCCTGTGTCCATACTCCCTGCGGAAGAGGAAGCTTACCGGGAAGCTGCCAAACAGATTAACTATAAACTGAATAAATATCGCAGTGCTTTTCCTGAATTCAACAGTATACAACACTGGAAGATGGTGGCACTTGATTTGGCGTATGAAAATATATCCATGAAAGGAAGAAATGACACCCGACCTTATATGGAAAAACTTAAAGAACTGGAAGAGGATATTGAAAGATGTATCCAACCTGACCGGGGCAAAGGTTTATAGAAAGATATTATAACAGGAAATTCACGCATAAGCTTTATTCGAAGGGATTTTCCCAACGGATGAGTTTATGCGTTTTTTATTTATATACTTAAATTAATTATAATGTTGACGACAGTAATACTAACAATTGTGGCCTTCCTGGTGGGAGGGGCATTGTCGTATGGATTCTTTAAGTACGGCTTAAAGACAAAATATGACACAATTATCAAAGAAGCCGAAACTGAAGCTGAAGTAATCAAGAAGAACAAGCTTCTGGAAGTAAAGGAAAAATTCTTGAATAAAAAAGCGGATTTGGAAAAGGAGGTTGCCCAGCGTAATCAGAAAATCCAGCAAGCTGAGAATAAGTTAAAGCAACGCGAAATGGTGCTCAACCAGAAGAACGAAGAACTTCAGCGTAAACGCAATGAAACAGAAGCGATCAAAGAAAATCTGGATGCTCAGCTGGTAATTATTGAAAAGAAGAAAGAGGAATTAGATAACCTTCAGGCACAGGAAAGAGAAAAACTGGAAACAATCTCAGGCCTGTCAGCTGAAGAAGCAAAAGAACGCTTGGTGGAATCACTGAAGGAAGAAGCGAAGACACAAGCGCAGTCTTACATCAATGACATCATGGACGATGCCAAGCTTACCGCAAACCGTGAAGCGAAACGTATCGTAATTCAGTCTATTCAGAGAGTGGCTACTGAAACTGCCATTGAAAACTCTGTCACTGTATTCCACATTGAATCGGATGAAATCAAAGGACGCATCATCGGACGTGAAGGACGTAATATCCGCGCACTGGAAGCCGCTACAGGTGTAGAGATTGTAGTGGATGACACACCGGAAGCAATCGTACTTTCAGCCTTTGACCCGGTACGCCGCGAAATTGCACGTCTGGCTTTGCATCAGCTGGTAACTGACGGTCGTATTCACCCGGCACGTATTGAAGAAGTGGTTGCAAAAGTACGCAAGCAAGTGGAAGACGAAATCATTGAAACAGGTAAACGTACTACAATCGACCTGGGTATCCACGGATTGCATCCTGAACTGATTCGTATTATCGGTAAAATGAAATACCGCTCTTCATACGGACAAAATCTTTTGCAGCATGCACGTGAGACAGCTAACTTGTGCGCAGTAATGGCTTCTGAATTAGGTCTGAACCCGAAAAAAGCAAAACGTGCCGGACTGCTACATGATATTGGTAAGGTGCCCGATGAAGAACCGGAATTGCCACACGCACTGTTGGGCATGAAATTGGCTGAAAAGTACAAAGAAAAAGCAGATATCTGCAATGCCATTGGTGCACACCACGACGAAGTAGAAATGACCAGCCTTCTGGCTCCTATCGTACAAGTATGTGACGCTATCTCTGGTGCACGTCCGGGAGCACGCCGGGAAATTGTAGAGGCTTACATCAAACGTCTGAATGACCTCGAACAATTGGCTATGTCTTATCCGGGTGTAACCAAGACTTACGCTATCCAGGCTGGTCGTGAGTTGCGTGTCATTGTCGGTGCCGACAAGATTGACGATAAACAGACAGAAAGCTTATCAACTGAAATCGCCAAGAAGATTCAGGACGAAATGACTTATCCGGGACAAGTTAAGATTACGGTTATCCGTGAAACCCGCGCAGTCAGCTTCGCAAAATAAATAATAAAAAAATCCGGAAGTTCATTCCGGATTTTTTTATGTCCTATACTTTCAAATAGGGTGTCAACACTCTCTCCGCACAGGCATATCCTTCTTCATATAATTCAGTCAGCTTCTTGATATCCTTCTCGATACGATTCACCACCACTTTCTTTTCCGGCCGAATCGCTATGATACGTCCTTCATCTTCTAACTTCTCAACCATTTCCAACTGCTCATTGTACACCGCACAGCGTCGGCTAAGCACTAACCTCAGCCGAGGATAACGGCGATAAATAAACCGGGGAACCCGAATATCTTTTTCAGTCTTACGATAGCCTCTGTTACGAGTGAGAACTACTACATTCTTTTCATAGCCCTGACTCATGGCCCGCAAGACAGGTATAGAATCAACAATACCTCCATCGAGCATCGGACGCCCGTCTACGTATGTAATCGGACAGACATACGGAAGACTGCTTGAAGCTTTGGCAATATCCACCAATCTCCAGCCATCCCGGTTTTCTTTCTCTTCCAGATAACAAGCCCTTCCCGTCACGCAATTGGTCGTTACCATTTCAAAACGGGCAGGATTATTAAAATAGGCTTGAAAATCGTAGGGAAGAATCTTGGTGGGAAACAAGTCATAAAGCAAATGCTGATCCAGAATACTATGCTGATACCAGAGGTATTTCAAACCGATATAATGATATTCTGCCAGCATATCGATGTTGCTAAACTTTGCCCGCCCTCGCTGATGGGACATATACGACAATCCATTACAAGCTCCTGCTGACACACCTATCACATAAGGGAACTGCATGTGGTGATCCATCATGAAATCCAAGACTCCACAAGTAAACACCCCTCGCATACCTCCTCCTTCGAGAACCAACCCTGTTTTTTGCAAATCCAGATTCATACGACCTCAGTTTTTAAAGTAATCTTGGTAATTGCAAATATATGTTTTTCCATTACACCGCAGCCATTTTTTCTATTTTATTTACTACATTTGCAACATTATTTTCACAAACATTACATCAAAAAGAAATAACTATGTTTGATTCTCTTACTTATCAAAAACGTCGGAAAGCGCTGCGGGAAAAGATGAGCAACGGTATCATTCTTATTTTAGGAAATAATGAAGCACCGGCCAACTATCCCGACAACACATACAAGTTCAGACAAGACAGTTCTTTTGTCTATTTCTTCGGACATTCACACCCAGGTTATGCCGGCATCATCGACATAGATAATGACAAAGATTATTTCTTTGGCAACGACGTCGACATGGACGACATCATCTGGATGGGTCCGCAGCCCAGTGTAAAAGAACTGGCCGCACAGGTGGGAGTCGAGAAGAGCTATCCTTTCGACATGTTGAAGGAATTTGTGGGAAAAGCCATCGCCCAGCGAAGAAAAATCCACTTCCTCCCTCCCTATCGTTATGACAACATGATGCTACTGGAAGATTTGACAGGTATCCGGGCATCCATGACCAAGAAACATGCTTCTCTTGAACTGATTAAGGCAGTCGTATCGTTGCGTTCAGTAAAAGAAGAATGTGAAATCGCGGAAATTGACAAGGCCTGCAACGTAGGATATGAAATGCATACAGCTGCCATGCGTCTGTGCAAACCGGGAGTATCCGAACAATACATAGCCGGAGTGCTTGACGGCATCGCTTCCTCTTACGGACGAATGGTTTCATTTGCCACTATCCTTACACAAAACGGACAGACCCTGCACAATCACGACCACAGTCATATCCTGCAAGAAGGCAGACTGATGCTGACGGATGCGGGAGCCGAACTGATGAATTATTACTGTTCAGATCATACCCGTACAATCCCTGTAGGAGGAAAATTCACCAGTCGCCAGCGTGACATCTATGGCATCGTACTTGCCTGCCATGACAAGGCACTGGAACTGGCACGTCCGGGAGTGACATACAAGTCGGTACACCTGGAAGTATGTAAGATACTTACAGAAGGGCTGAAAGGACTGGGCTTGATGAAAGGAAATACCGATGAAGCTGTAGCTGCAGGTGCTCACGCCTTATTCCTGCCGCACGGATTGGGACACATGATGGGACTGGACGTACACGATATGGAAGACTTAGGCCAGTGCTACGTGGGTTATGACGAAGAAGTGCAACCATCCACTCAGTTCGGACTGGCTTCGCTCCGTATGGGAAGAAAACTCCAGAAAGGTTTTGTCATTACCGATGAACCGGGATGCTACTTTATCCCTGCCCTGATTGACAAATGGAAGGCAGAAAAACTGCACACCGATTTCTTGAATTTCGACGAAATTGAAAAATACAAGGACTTCGGAGGTATCCGTCTGGAAGATGATATCCTGATTACCGAAAACGGTTCCAGATTCCTGGGCGAAAAACGTATCCCTATTACGTTTGATGAGGTAGAAGCCATCATGAATGAATAATCACGTATTTATTAACCCTATAACCATAAAGATCAAAACAATGAACAAACTAATTTTAGTAGCTGTTGCAGGACTTTGCTTTGGTAACATCTATGCAAAAAATCCGAAGAAAGACAAAGCTGAAGAAGGATTCGTATTTACAACCGTAAAAGAAAACCCTATTACTTCCATAAAGAACCAGAATCGTTCAAGTACATGCTGGTCATTCTCCAGCCTTGGGTTCCTGGAATCAGAATTGCTGCGTGAAGGAAAAGGAGAATTCGACCTTTCTGAAATGTTTGTAGTGCACAAAACCATGGAAGACCGTGCGGTAAACTATGTACGCTATCACGGAGATGCTTCATTCTCACCGGGCGGAAGCTTTGAAGACATCGTTTTCTGCTACAAGAACTACGGTATGGTTCCTCAGGACGTAATGCCGGGTATCGAATACGGTGACTCACTGCCTAACCACAATGAACTGGATGCGGTAGCTGGAGCATACGTACAAGCTATTGGAAAAGGAAATCAGAGCAAACTGAGTCCGGTATGGAAAAAAGGCGTCACAGCCATTTACGATACTTATCTGGGAGAATGTCCGAAAGAATTCACTTACAAAGGAAAAACTTACACTCCGAGAACATTTGCAGATGAAGTGCTTGGACTGAATATGAACGACTATGTATCACTGACTTCTTACACACATCATCCTTTCTACCAAACCTTCAGCATCGAGGTACAGGACAACTGGCGCAACGCATTGTCTTACAACTTGCCTATCGATGAACTGATGGAAGTGATGGATAATGCCATCAACAACGGATATACTTTCGCATGGGGAGCTGACGTCAGCGAAGAAGGATTTACCCGCGACGGTATTGCCGTATGTCCGAATGCAGAAAAAGGAGCCGAACTGACTGGTTCAGATATGGCACACTGGTTGGGCTTGAGTAAAGCAGACAAACGCAAGGAACTGACCAGCAAACCACTTCCTGAAATTGAAGTGACTCAGGAAATGCGTCAGGTAGCATTTAACAACTGGGAAACTACCGATGACCACGGAATGCTTATCTACGGTATCGCAAAAGACCAGAACGGCAAAGAATACTACATGGTGAAAAACTCATGGGGATTAAGCGGCAAGTACAAAGGTATCTGGTATGCATCTAAAGCTTTTGCCAAATACAAAACCATGAACATCCTGGTGAACAAGAAAGCAATCCCTGCACACATCGCAAAAAAATTAGGATTCTAAGGTCCTATTATATAGACTAATTATAAATAAAAAGCGGCTCGTTCCATAAATTTAAGATGGAATGAGCCGCTTTTTTCTTTCTTTTTACTAATTTTACGGATTGAAGTGGATAAGAAGATTTTATCCAATTACAGGTTTTGCCGATTGGATTACTGCAACAAAGTCGTACAGACTCACAACAGGCAGACTGGCAAGGCCTCACCCGAAAAGAGAAAAAAAAAGAAAAAACATATATAAATGAACTACAAATGGAACTATCAACCTCCAACACTTCAAGAAAGAGAAGCTGCCAGAGCCCTCTCCAGAGAGATTGGCATCAGTCCTATTTTATGTAAGCTACTGCAGGAAAGAGGTATCCATTCTGCCGCAGAGGCCAAACGGTTTTTCCGACCTCAGCTTAATGACCTCCATGACCCGTTCCTAATGAACGACATGGACGTGGCAGTGGAACGCCTAAACCTGGCCATGGGACGAAAAGAGCGTATCCTGGTGTATGGAGATTATGACGTGGACGGCACTACGGCTGTCGCCCTTGTTTTCAAATTTCTTCAACAGTTCTACTCGAACATCGATTATTATATCCCCGACCGATATAATGAAGGGTATGGTGTGTCAAAAAAGGGAGTCGACTATGCTTACTCTACCGGAGTAAAACTGGTCATCGTACTGGACTGTGGTATCAAGGCGGTAGAAGAAATCAGTTACGCCAAAGAAAAAGGCATCGATTTCATTATCTGCGACCATCATGTACCCGATGAGGTACTTCCTCCTGCTGCCGCCATTCTGAATGCCAAGCGTCCGGATTCTACGTATCCATACGAACACCTGTCTGGTTGCGGAGTAGGATTCAAGTTTATGCAAGCTTTTGCCCAGAACAACGGCATTGAGTTTCATCAGCTTACTCCCCTGCTCGATTTGGTAGCAGTCAGCATCGCATCCGACATTGTACCTATTATGGGAGAAAACCGTATTTTGGCCTATCACGGACTGCGTCAGCTCAATGCTAATCCCAGCATCGGTCTGAAAGCCATTATTGATGTATGCGGACTGGCTGAAAAAGAAATTACGATGAGTGACATCGTATTCAAGATAGGTCCCCGCATCAATGCTTCGGGAAGAATACAAAACGGAAAGGAAGCGGTCGACTTGCTGATTGAAAAGGATTTTGCGTCTGCATTGAAAAAGAGCAACCGCATCAACAGCTACAACGAAACGCGTAAGGACCTCGACAAGAACATGACAGAAGAGGCCAATAAAATCGTGGATAACCTGTCCGACTTGTCTGAAAGAAGGTCTATCGTGATTTTCAATGAGGACTGGCACAAGGGGGTCATCGGAATTGTCGCTTCGCGTCTGACGGAAATCTACTACCGTCCTGCTGTGGTATTGACACGTACCGAGAACCTGGCTACGGGGTCGGCACGTTCTGTTTCCGGTTTCGATGTGTACAAGGCTATAGAACATTGCCGTGACCTGCTGGAGAATTTTGGCGGGCATACCTACGCGGCCGGTTTATCCATGAAGGTGGAAAATGTGCCGGAATTTACCAGACGGTTTGAAGAATACGTGACCAACCACATTCTTCCGGAGCAGACCAACGCTACCATCCAGATTGATGCACAGCTGGACTTCAGAGACATCACTCCGAAGTTTTTCTTCGACCTGAAGAAGTTCAACCCATTTGGTCCGGAGAACCACAAGCCTGTTTTCGCAACCTTGAATGTGTACGATTATGGTACCAGCAAGGTGGTAGGAAGAGACCAGGAACACATCAAACTGGAGCTGGTGGACAACAAGTCGAACAACGTCATGAACGGTATCGCTTTCGGACAAAGTTCACAAGTGCGTTACATCAAGACCAAACAGTCGTTCAATATCTGTTATACCATTGAGGAAAATACCCACAAGCGGGGAGAAATCCAACTACAGATAGAAGATATCAAGCCCAGTCGAAGTTAGCGACTCATGACTGACTACCGAAAAATCCTGAAACAATACTGGGGATATGACAATTTCCGAGGTATACAGGAAGACATTATCCGCAGCATAGGCGAAGGCCGGGACACATTGGGACTCATGCCCACAGGTGGTGGTAAATCCATTACCTTTCAAGTGCCCGCCCTCGCCCAAGAAGGGTTATGCCTGGTCATTACCCCTCTGATTGCCCTGATGAAAGACCAGGTGAGAAACTTGCGCGAACGGGGCATCAAAGCAACCGCCATCTACTCCGGCATGACGCGCGAAGAGATTGTCATCGCATTGGAGAACTGCATCTTCGGCAACTACAAGTTTCTTTATGTATCTCCGGAAAGATTGGACACCGAAATCTTTCAAATCAAACTCCGCAGCATGCACGTCAGCCTCATCACCGTGGATGAATCGCACTGCATCTCGCAATGGGGATACGACTTCCGCCCTGCTTACCTGAAAATAGCGGAAATACGTCAGCTGCTCCCGGGAGTTCCCGTCATCGCACTGACAGCCACTGCCACTCCGGAAGTGGTCAGCGACATCCAGCACCGCCTTCAGTTCCGCCAGGAAAATGTGTTCCGCATGAGTTTTGAGCGGAAGAACCTGGCCTATGTGGTACGTCATACGGAAGACAAGGAAAGTGAACTGCTCCACATCCTGCAACGCGTCGACGGGTCGGGAATTGTCTATACCCGCAACCGGAAAAAGACGAAAGAGATTTCCCAGTTCCTGAACCGCAACCACATCACAGCCACTTTTTATCATGCCGGACTCAACGACGAGACCAAAGATTCCCGACAAAAAGCCTGGCTGAAAGGAGAATTCCGTGTAATGGTAGCCACCAATGCCTTTGGTATGGGAATTGACAAACCAGACGTACGCGTGGTTATCCATGCCGATGTGCCCGACTCGCCCGAAGCCTACTTTCAGGAAGCCGGACGAGCTGGAAGAGACGGCATGAAAGCCTATGCCGTACTGCTGTTCTGTGCCCGCGATAAAATCACACTCAAACAGCGGGTAAGCGATACGTTTCCCGAAAAAAGCTACATCCGTAAGATTTACGAAGACATCAACTTCTATTACCAAATGGCCATGGGAGACGGAAGAGGCTGCACTTTCGCGTTCAATATCGATGAATTCTGCCGTAACTTCAAGCACTTTCCCGTACAGACCGACAGTGCCTTGAAAATCCTGACTCGCGCAGGCTATCTAGAATATACCGATGAGCAGGACAATGCCTCGCGCATCATGTTTACCATCACCAAGGAAGAACTGTACCGCATCCGCGAACAAAGTGAAGATACAGAGAAACTGCTTCGTATCCTACTGAGAAGCTACACCGGACTTTTCACAGACTATGCTTATATCAGTGAAGACAATCTGTCGACCCGTTCGGGACTGAGCAAACAGCAAATCTATGAAACCCTGCTCTCGCTGAGCCGGCAGCATATTCTGCATTATATTCCCGCAAAAAAGACACCTTATATTATCTATACGCGCGAAAGACAAGAAACGGAGCGCATTTATTTAAGTAAGGAAGTCTACGAAGACAGAAAAGAAAGCTATGTGCAGCGTATCAACGCCATGATAGAATATGCAGAAAGCGAAAACCGCTGCCGAAGCCGGATGCTGTTACGCTATTTCGGCGAAAAGAACGAGCACAATTGCGGACAGTGTGACGTATGCCTGCAGCAACATCAGTCCGGCCTAAAGTCGGGAGAGTTTGAATCCATCAGTCAGCAACTGCAAGCGTTACTGAAAGAAAATCCGCTTTCGTTGCAAGAGATAAAAGACAAAATGCAAGTGCCTGAAAACCACCTGATGAAAGTGGTATCCTACTTGGTTTCCGAGGAAATCATCCGGCAAGAGAACGGTTACCTGAAATTCTAATCCACTCATTATAAACCTCTTGTTACTTTTCAGTACTTCTTAGGTAGTACTGAAGTACTTCCCCGAAAGTATTCGAGTACTTCCTTGAAAGTACTGGAGTACTCCTTCGGAAGTACTGAGAATTGACTTTTCCGCTTTCAAATGAAAGCACAGGTTTCTCCCTACAAAATAGTCAAATATTTTACTACTTCAAAAAAGGAGCTATATTTGTAGCCGGATAACTAAAAAATCACCTCATAAAATGAAAGAAGGAAACGAGTTCCGGGAACTCATGATACAAATTTTCCGCACTCGCATGGCCTTTCGACGTGCCATGCAACGCACCCTAAAAGATAATAATGCCGGCATCACCTTCGAAATGCTTCAAGTTTTAAGCAGTCTCTGGCATGAACAGGGTATTACCCAACAGGCCCTGGCAGAGCGTACAGCCAAGGACAAGGCCTGCCTGACCAATCTGATGAACAACCTGGAAAAGAAGGGATATGTCTACCGGAAAGAAGATACGAACGACCGACGCAACAAACTGGTGTACCTCACTCCTGAAGGGGAAGCACTTAAAGTCCAGATTCGCCCGATTCTTAATCTGGTATACGCCAATGCAGAAGAAATATTGTCTACCGAACGAACGGCAAAGATATTATCTGAATTAAAAACAGTACAAAATGTCCTTGAAGGTTTCTAACATCATCCGAAAACTGATTTTTACAGGTAGTCTGTTTTGGGCTGTCTCCGCACAGGCACAGCAGGACTCTTTATTCTTGTCGGTCGAACAACTGTTCAAATCGGGCATCAAAAGCAGCCTGCAATTGCAGAGTGACAGTCTGAAAGAAAGAATACCTGAGTTCGGGATAAGTTTAGAATAAGGCCAGTTGTTTTGAGTCCTCAATA
>ERZ779924.792-NODE-792-length-12210-cov-2.33904_pt1 | contig 12210 bp, 6 predicted proteins | sample MGYA00511955_ERZ779924 | MGnify/ENA primary metagenome ERZ779924 (study PRJEB29588, sample SAMEA1969417) | human gut metagenome | biome: human gut; feature: human-associated habitat; material: faeces | place: Denmark | collected 2008/2010 ... | reverse complement strand
CAATCCTGTTCGGAGCCTTAATGGTTTCGTCAACAGGAACATTTGTGTCTTGTAAAGACTATGATGATGACATCGAGAATTTGCAAGGCCAAATCAACTCTAACAAGGATGCTATTGCAGCTTTGCAGAAACTGGTAGGAGAAGGAAAATGGGTAACCAACATCTCTCCTGTTGAAAACGGTTTCGCTGTAACCATGAGCGACGGTACTACTACCTCCATTACAGGTATCAAGGGGGCAGATGGAAAAGACGGTACTGAATGGACTATCGGTGAAGACGGTTTCTGGTACAAGGACGGTGAAAAGACCACTTCTCAAGCTATAGCAAAAGATGGAGAAGATGGTAAGCCGGGAGCTACTGCTCCTTCTCCCAAAATCGACGCCAATGGAATGTGGGTAGTTTACGAATGGGATGCCGTTAAAGGTGAATTCGTAGAAAAGACTACTGAAATCTCTGCACAAGGTACTAGTGCCTATGTTGTAAAGAAGGATGGCGTTTATGTATTGCATATCGCTGACGAAACCGGCAAGTTCCAAGAGGTGACTTTGCCTGCTACTTCTGATGCATTTGTAGTGGAAGCTCCTGCTGCTGTAGTTAAGGTTAAATTCCAAACTGCAAAGTGGCAACCTGCTGTAAAGAATACTACAGAAAAAGCAAAGAAGGCATATAAGACATTGACTGAGAAATTCACTGACCTTGCCGGTATTGCTGCAAATGCTATAGTAAAACAAGGTGGCGAATTGCCGATATTGGTAAATCCCGCAAATGTGGAATTGACTGATAAGTTTGATTTCTCTTTGCAACTGGCTAAAGGAAAAGTTCTTGATATTGCATTGTCTAACCCTGTTAAAGGTATTGCAGACGACTGGAAAGTAAACAATGGTAGTATGTCTAGAGCCGCTAAAACAGAAGATTGCTTGTGGACATTGGACGTAGAACCTGCATACAATGAAAAAGATAAAAAATATGCAACTACTGAGAATGAAGAAGCATCTTTGGTTGTAGAAAACGAAAAGGGTACAGTTGTCAAGACTGCTTTTGCATATCAAGTTTCTGCAGACGATGTGAATGAAAACGTTGATGTAAACGCTGGTACTGTAACTTATGCTCCTACTATTGATTTGACAGCTGTTGATGCTAAGACTGAAAAAGCCGGTATCATCTATGCAAATGAATACAAAGGTAAAGCTATTGTAAAACTCCGCGACCAATTGAATATTGAACAATATGGTTTGTCTTTGGACGGAAATGTATTGACTATTGCCAATATGCCTGCCAATGTATCTGGCATTACTGTTAAATTGAACGTTATAGCACTTGGTTTGAATGGTTCTGCTGTTGATGAGGATATTGATGTAACAGTTAATCAGGATATTCAAGTAGCCGGTGGTTTGGAAGACAAGAATGTAACATTATCTACTGAGAAAGTTAGCGGTGCTTATACACAGAATGTTCTTTGGGATGTTGCTGACTTCCAGTTTACTACTGCAACTCAGAAGGATGCATTCTTCAAAGCTGATAAGACAATGAGTGTTTATCTGTTGGACGAAAATGGTGACAAGCCTGAAACAGCAACATATACTTATACAACAGATGATAACAATCTTGCTCAGTATAAGAGTGACGGCAAAGCAACAGCTACATCATACAGTGACTTCGCTAAGTTCGGCTTTAGCTTGAATGCTGCAAACTATGTACCCGGAACTTATGCAATTGTATTTGAAGCAACAGACGGTGCTGCAACAATTGTGAAATCTGAAGCTACTATGATTGTTTCTAATCCGAAGGCAGAAGATATCTTCAAGTTGGTACCTGACTTTACTACAGCCAATGTATTGCAAGTTATCGGTGACTATACAATCGTAAATAATAAGGTGGTTTACGATTTGGAAGACGGTATCTTGGCTCCTGATTTCGCCGGTAACGTAACTTATATCGACTTGGATCACAAAGCTTGGGAAGAAGCGATGGGTGCTGATACAGAAATGGGCGCAATAGACTGGATTGATGATCAAGGTCGTTTAAGCGTATACCAAAATGCTTGGAATGGTGATGATACTAAAGCTAACGAATATATGTTGAACAAGGAACGTAATATCCGTGCTACTTATACCTTGTATGGCAATGCTGAAAACACTATTGACTATGACTTCAAGGTTATTGTTAAGAGCTCGGTTTATACTGCTGATGGTTCTAACGTAACAGTAAAAGCTATTACTGGCGCCTTTGGTAAAGAAGTTAATATGACTTCTAATATCTCTGCTGTTTATGCTTTGGGTATCAACAAGGGCAAGGCTCTGACATTATTCGGAAACGCAGGCGGTTCTACTCAAAAAGATGTTACTGACTATGACGCTCCTAAGAAAGATGCTGCCGGTAAGTATGTAGTGAATACTGATGCTACTCCTATCGAAATTGCGAAGGCTGACCTGATTAAATTCGGTATGACTGTTGATGCTTATACTGCATTGGGAGCAGATGATAAGTTCTTCTTGACTGTTGAAAACAATGATGTAACAGTAGGAAGTGAGAATAGTACTTTGAAAGGCTGGGAAACTATCATGACTGAGGTTAACAAGTATTATACTTATAACAACGGAACATGGGGTGACAAGGCTGGTTTGTCAGCAGACGAAAAAGCTGCAAGAGACGCCAGTGCTGAAGTTGCTTTGTTCAAAGCTTACAAAGATAAGTTGGCATACGATACCAAGAAAGAAACTGTAACAACTCAAGCTAAACCGGCTTCTGATGAAATCAAGTCTGTAACATTTGCATGGGACGATACAAAATTGGCTGAGAAATTTGTGACATCAACCACAATCGGTACTGACGGTAAATTTACAGCTAAAGCAGAAGCTGACATTAAAGCATCTGATTTGGTTAATGGTAAGGCTGAGCTGAAAGTGAACATGAAGGTTACAGATAAGTGGGGCATGGTAATGACCAAGACTTATACTGTTACTATTAAAAAATAATCATACTATAAAGTAAAAGCCCGCTTCTCCTTCGTGAGAAGCGGCTTCTACCCAAAGTAGAAATTATAGACTCTTTCAAGCGGGGAAAGAAAACACTTCCTATCAACGGAATGGTTCTTTCCTCGCTTTTTTATATCAAATGATAAATAGCTGGCAGTTTGTTATTTATATGGACACTGATTGAATATTCATAAGCTGCCATTGAAAAAAGAATAATATATAATCTTGAAGATATGGTTTATATTGAAAGTGCGGAAGCTAAAAAAGAATTGGGTAGAATTGATGATATTTTAAATGAAAAACACCTTCTAATCGGAGGTTTGGCTGTAAAATACTTCTATCCGGCCAGAGAGTCTAAAGACATAGATCTTGTTTGCTCTGATGCAGTCAGAAACACGATTATTCGTGAATTATATCCTACAAACGAATGGGATATTTTTGATGAGAATATGGATGAATATCGTCCTGATTACCATATAAAGAACAATGGCTTAATCATTTCTTTTGGTCCCAAAATAAAAGAAAGAGAACCATATGCAGATATCGATTGGGATTTATTAGTAAAAGAATACTCCATAGCATTTGAAAACAAAAGAGTAAAGTATAAAAAGATTTATATACCATCGGCAGGTGCATTAGCGTTTACCAAATTAATATCTTTTGTTAATAGAGAAACACACAAAGACATACAGGATTTGCAAGACTTTGTCGATTTAACCAATCATAAGTCGTGCGCTTTAGATGATTTATTCAACTTGATTGATAGAGTTGCCGATAAATCCAAATTACGTGAGAACTTTTGGAAGAAAATAGCATCAAAAAAAGAGTGCGCCTCAATTATTGCAAAAGGAAATATATTTAAACTGGCCGATTTTTTCACTGAAAGCAAACCGTCTCCTCAATCTAATGGCTTCGCTGATGCTACAAATAAAGTGAATATCATAGAAGATAATCCTATTATCTTTTTTTCGCAAAAGAAACGTCCCTTAGAAGCTGATATATCAGACAATTTGAAGAATGCCGAAGAGTTCTTTTTTATGGCAAGAACAGGGGTTAACTTTTTAGGCTCTCATAAGTCTGCCGTATGTCATGCGATAGACAATGGCTGTGTGTGCAAATTTCTTATTGTGAATCAACACTCACCGGCTATCGATTATGGACAGTTAAGACCTATAGTTGATAGGAAAAATGTGCCGGTGTCATATCAGTGGCTTCAAGAAATCAAAGAATATGATAAAGGCAGAAACAGAGTGGAAATCCGTGTTCTGAATAATTTCCCTCCTTTCGGCATTGAATATTTTAAAAAGAAGGATGGCAAAAAGATAATAAATGTCAGACCCTATTTTTTGACAAATTATGAACCTGAAAAAAGGCCGCTATTAATGGTTAAAGAACACAGCGAATGGCAAAACATCTTTTATAGCGAATTTGAACAATTATGGGAAAAAGCTCAGATTTGGGGAAATACACGAGGATGGGGAAAACCAAACGCATTGTTTTGGATGGTTCGCCGGGAGGAGGTAAAACCACTCTGCTTAGTGGAACATCACAAAGAGATATATATAATAGAGAATTTAAAGGCATAAATAAATCAGGGTACACTGTGTTTGGAAATTTAATAAATGCTTCTATAGAAGATATGAGAAGAAAAAGCGCAAACAAAAGCATCCAACCACCTGATGACTGGAAGTTGTTTTTTGAATGTGCAACAGACCGTGCCATAAAATATTATGAAGCTGCCAAACCTGATTTAATCACTTTCTATGACAGAGGAATTTTCTATTTGGAAATAATGGCTGAGAGAAATAACTGCAAAGAGATGTTGCCTGAGAAGTACTTTTCATTTATAAATGAAAATAGATACGATGATCCTATTTTTATTGTTCATCCTATTTTAGGTATCGAAATTAAACCATTGGAAGGTGATAGTAAAACAAGGGTTTTTACTGACGATGAAAGGATTGAACAAGACAAGAAAATTGTCGCATTATACAAACGTCACAGATATAGGGTTATTGAAATTCCATCACCGGATAGCCCGGATTTGATAAGAAACTTCGAAGTGGTTAACAACAGTGTCAATGACCGTCTGAGTATAATTAAAAAAGAATTAGGCTTATGAAAACACCACAATTATGGGTAACCATCGATAAACGGGGCTTTTCAAAAGAAGGTCTCAAAAAATTATTGGAATATAATATTGCAGGTATAAGAATGAATACCGGACGATGTCCGTATACATGGATTTATGAAGTGCTTGAAGAATTGAGCAGGCTAAATTATCCACTATCTCAAATTCTACTTGACATAGGAAATACAAAGCCACGGCTTCATTTAACTGAGACAAATGGTATGGAGTTGGACAATGGTTCCCTATTTTCAATTTCAGACCAAGCAAAAGATGGAGTAAATGCCATATTACCGCATAAGCGTTTTTTTGAAGAAGTTAATTTAAATGATATTGTATATTTTGGTGATGGCGAAATTGAAGCTGTAGTCGAAGGGGTTCATCAGAATACAGTAACATTACGCTCCCTTTCCGGTGGCAGACTGGGCAATCATGTTGCAATCGGCATCAAAGGAAAAGAGTTTTTTAAATTTCTTATTGATGAAAAAGAAATCGCAGAAGTAAACTCAGTCCTGCATCGTTTCCCAATCAGTCTTATTTTATCTTTTATTGAAAGCGGAGACAATCTTGTTTGGGCTAAGAAGGTCTTTCCTCACGCGGCTTCTGTCATTCCCAAAATAGAAACCGGCACGGCAGTATCTAATATTGAAAGTATATTAGCACAGTCGGACACAATATTTGTTGGACGTGGAGATCTGGGGCTCTCATTGGGTATTGAAAAAATAGGAATCATACAAAAAGAAATCATACAGAAAGCACAAAAAGCAGGTTGCAAAATATCTATTGGAACAGGAACTTTGGACTCTTTAAAATGGAGCCAAATACCTCTTCGTGCAGAAATTATTGATATTACTAATTCGTGTTTAGAAGGGATTGATTACATAGCATTAACATCCGAAACAGCAGCTTCTCAACATCCATTCAAAGTACTTAATTTCATACAGCACATATTGAATTACATCAAAGGCATTGATTAGAGGTTGACACTAAGGGGTGATTCATATGAGATACCAACGATGCCGCGGCTTTCTTTCCTGACAAGTATCGGCAAGTTCTGCCAGATAAACATTTTCTGTGAGTTGAATAACCTGCAAAATATCCGTATGTTTCCCTCAAACCTGTCAGCCATACCCCGGCTCGGCAAAGGATTTCCGTATCAGCTGACGGATTTGAAGTTTTTTGTACCTAATACGGTATCCTTTTAAGATACAAACTTTTTTAGAAAAGTTCTTTCAATACTTGCTTATTGGCTTCATCGATTACAGCCGTATCCAACGATGACAAATAAATCATGGTCGTTCCTTCGGAATCATGTCCCATGCTTTCGCTGATGACAGACAAAGGAATACGTTTATGTTTTGCCACACTGGCCCATGAATGGCGCGCGCAGTGCATTGTCAACGGATGGGTTAGTCCCACCATCCTGCCTATATCCTTCAACCTGCGATTCATGAGAGTGATGGCATTTTTATACTGCCTTCTTTCATCCACACCGTTGTCCTTAAGAATGGGGAGCAGATAAACAGTGTGATTCCAAGAATATTTCTTCACAATATTTTCCATACATCTCTCCCACCTGATATGGAGTAACTGCCCCGTTTTCTTCCTTTTATACGATAAAATACCCTCCGACAAATCTTCTTTATGCAAATAGGCCATATCTACAAAAGACATTCCGCGGGTATAGAAACTAAACAAAAACATATCACGCACATAATCCAAGGTAGAATTTGGAGGCAATTCCAACAATCTTATCTGCTTTATCACACTGAGGGGAAGAGCGCGCTTGATAGTTTTACACACTCCTGTATAGACGTGCTTAAAAGGATAGCGTTGCAAAGTAATTCCTTGCTCCACGGCACGGTTGTATACAGCCCGAAGTATGCGCATATAGAAAGAAATAGTATTCATACTTACCCCATTCACCTTTAAATAGGTTTCATAAGCCACCATCATGTCTGAGTCCATTTCACTTAGCGACACATCCTCGCCATTCGTAAATCTCATAAAACTATTAAACGCAGTCGCATAGGTTTCACCTGTGCGAGTTTGTTCCAACTCTTTCAAATGAGTAATGTTCGTTTGCATAAAGAGTGCCAGAGACTTTTTACTTGAACACCTGTTCTTTAGGTTAATTGTAATCATCGTAATCTAATCTTTAAATTTTTTTTTTGACTTAACAGCATCCGACAAAGATAAGTTGTCTGTTTTTTTATTCCTTTGCAATTAGGAAGATAAAACGATGAGGACATAAGGTATTTTATAAAATAGGATATTCTGCCATACTTGCCGAACATGCATATCTGTATCAATCCCGCTAAAAAAAAGAATCTCATTTTCTAGAATTATATTTCTTCGACCTGCCTAAAATCCCCCATTTCATCGGAAGAACGGTTAAGGGAAATAAATCTCATTTCCACTTAACCGTTCTTATTTACAGCATGATTGGCAAACTGACCTGCCATAGAAAAAAAGAAAAGTTGTTCTCCACCTTTGTGACAAAAACAAAGGCATACAAGGGGAAAAATCCGCCCCCCGACTACAGGCGGTTTTGAATATCCGTGTTACTCAAATTATGTTTTTTACGCTTGATATCGGCACCGAAGTTATAGCTTACCCCGATACGGAAGCTCGTATAGGTAAAGGTATTGTTGAACTTCGCATAGAGTCCGTTGGAGTAGCTGGTCCCCTGCATATTCTTCACCAAAAAATCACTTACATTCAGGCTCAGATTCAGTTTGTTGCCCAACATACTATAACGGATACCTCCACTGGCTCCATAGGAACCTTCCCGATGACTCACCTGGTCATGACTCGGTCCGGAATAGTAACCGGAAAGACTGGCAACCAACGTTTTGGCTGTATTCAGATAGAATGTGTTACGGATATTGATGTTATAATCCCAACCGGAATTTTTAGGATGGGTTTCGGGCGCGCTGGAAGTGGTCCTGTTATACTTTAACGTGTGCTGGGCAAACGTCTGCAACCACCCCAAACGGAACGTATAAGAGTTGGTAATACCGAAAGAACGGTTTTTCATATAGTTGTCCCACAATGAGGAAAGGACATGCGTTTCCTCATTCAGCATCAGCCGCTGCGAGAATACATCAGTGGCATACGAATAGAATATAGAGAAATTCAAGTTATTCTTCAGGGTATAAGAGAGCTCTGCATTATAACGATAACTGGGTTTCAGGTCTTCCTTTCCACGATGCTCGCTATATTTGTTTTCGTAAGTAAGGAAAGGATTCACCATATTCTGTGCCGGACGCGAAATGCGGCTGGATATATTCATATTCAACACATTATCTTCATTCGGCTTATACATCAGATAGAAAGTAGGGAACAAGCGGGTATAGTCATGCTTGTCCGTTGTCTGCTGGGACTCGGAAATGCCTGTTGTCCGAGTATGCTCCAGACGTAGACCGGCTTTCATTGAGAAATGGGAGCCAAAGTTATGGCTATAGTCGGCATAAAGGGCATAGATTTGTTCTTTATACCGGAAAAAGTCATTTTGAGTGAAAGACACATTGGAGTTGTCATAGTTCAGACGGTTACGCGTGTCGGTAAAAGATGCTTTCGCACCTGTCGTGAAGCTGTAACTGTCACCGGGAAGGATGAAATCGAGTGCAGAAGAGATTACATCTACCGTACGGCGCTGATTCTTATCATAATTAAACTCCGAGCCGGGGATTATTTCTCCTGTCGGCAGGTGGCTTTCAGAATCAAAATCGAAGAATGTATTGGACTTGTCTTTCAGATAATCGACATCCCATATCATCTTGTGTCCTTTATCTCCCCATGACTTATCGACATGGAAGTTTACATTCACACGATTCTGTGAATAGTCCTTATCATCACGGCCGAGCATGAATGAATCGGTACGAAGTTCCTGAATGTCGTGCACTTCGGTACGGTTGTCCGTTACATTATTGGGAGCACTGTTGATATAGGTAAGTTGGGTACCTATATTCCATTGTCTGCCCATATCGATATCTATCCCTCCGTCTACATAAAAGGAAGAAAGAGAATAATCGCTTTCGGAACGGCTGCGCCATGTCTGGTCGGTATAGAAACGCCCGTTACGCTCCACATAGCCGGTTTTACCGTAAGCTCCGCTACCGTTCAGGTAAGCGGTTACGCGTTGACGATTGAACTGTAGGCTCAGGCCGCCATACCCATAGTTATATTTCTCACCATACAGATAAGAGCCGAAAGCGTTGCCTCCGATATGGTCTTTGACACGTTCCTTGAGGCGGATGTTAAGGATACCGGCATTGCCTTCGGCATCATAGCGGGCAGGAGGAGTGGTAATCACTTCTACCTTGCTAATTTGAGAAGCACTGTAGGAGCGAAGAAAATTAATGAGTTCCTCACCGGAGAGTTTGGTCTCACGGTCGTTGATATAAATCTTGATTCCTCCTTTTCCTATGATGTCGACTCCGCTTTGAGACACGCGCAAGCCGGGTACATCGTGAAGGAGATCCAACGCATTACCGCCTACGCTGGCAATAGAGTTTCCCGCATCAAAGACCACACGGTCTATCTCACGCCTGATAACGGGCTTGGCGGCTGTCACAGTCACCTCACTCATCGCTATGGACGAGTTTTTCAATACCAAACTGCCTAAATCAGTATCTTTGGATAGGGTAAGAGGCAACGACAAATCCTGATAGCCCAACAGGGTAACACGCAGTAAATAGTTCCCTTTGGGTTCTTGCAACTGGAAGCAACCATTCGTATCGGTAATCATTCCATCCTGATACATACTGTCAGTGGAGTGAAGCAATATGACGTTGGCCACTTCGACAGGAGTTCCCGTCTCATCTTTCACACATCCTGATAATCGATAAGTTTGTGCTGTGATTGTTCCCCATGTACAACATAAAAGGACAAATAGGGAAACAAGTCTTTTTCGTAATAAAGTTTTCATTCTGTAATTCGTTTTGTTTAGCACAAAGGTAACAGCAAGAAGGGGCTTAAACACACTAAATCAGGAAATAAAAACTCTTAATCAGAGAGTATTATTTCACTGATTATCAAATAGTTTGATTTATAAAAGTCTTAAATAGGGCGAAGCGAATCTTAATGGAGACTAAATCCGTATTATGTTGCCTGCGTATTATTTATATATTCCACAATATCTCCTTTCTCATCCATTCCCAACTTCTTTCTGATTGCTGTTTTGCGAACATACACGCTGGCCACGCTCTGTTGTGTCACCACCCCGATTTCTTTTGTCGAGAAGTCGGCGCACAACAAACAGCATACCTGCTTTTCTTTCTCGGAAAGCAAGTATCCGTAAAGCGTCTCCATCCGGGAATAAAATCCGTTATAAATAGTATCGATAACCGGATAAAGATCGGCCCACACCAAAAGAGCCTCGACAGGGACTTCTTTGTTGGTAATCCCCGATATGCGGCGCAGCAAGTCCTGATTCTGCGAAGTGGGAGCAGTCGCCACCAAACGGATAATGCCCAGTTGCTTCAACAGTATCTTTTTAAAGAAGGCACTGTCATGCTCTGACTCACTCGCTTTATTCGCGTCTTCCAATAGCCGGGTAAGTGTTTCGATGCGGTCTTCGGCTTCCGCCAAACGCAGGTGTCGATTGCGAATATAAAAGAAAACACACAAACCACCCACCGCAAAGATAAATAAGAAAGTGACCAGTAACAGTTGTGTACGCTGACGGTCGATTATCAATGTATAATTCTGACGTTCGAGCTTGATTTTTGTATCCATCTGTTGCTGTATGGTGCTCTGCTTGTTCCAATCTGCCAAGATAAGGGAATCGCCAAACCGTCCGGTTCTAATCGTCGAGATACTACCTTCCATAGCGTAGTCCACCACATTCTGTAATTCATAGAGCAAAAGGCGTGTACTGATGTTCACACCGGACTGCTGCTCTGCTTTCGCTTCAGCTTGCCACGCCATATCCAGATAATATGCAGCCGAATCAAGTTGCCGCAAATAAAGAAAGTTCTCAACCAGGATTGCATGGGTGACAGCCATCTTTTCACGATATACCGGCATCAACTCCCAAACACGGCGGATTAGTGCATTTGATTTCTCCACCTTCTCGGAACGCATCAGGTTAGAAGCATAGTTCCGCATATAATGGCATAAATATGCTGTATCTTTATTGGCTTCAGCCATCGCAATGCTCTTCTCATAATAATAAGTGCAAGAGTCATCGCCAACCAGCCCAAGATTAATGGCGAGAAAATAGAACATTCCTGCCAAAGCAGGGGAAGTAGTGTCAGGGGAATAAGCCAAGGCCTCTTTCACATGGCTGGCCACCTCACGGTAATCTCTGCGAAGCTCGTAAACAATATTCGCCTTATAATAAAGCAGGTCGCGGACATTGACGGAGTCATTGGCTTGCTTTGCCTGTGCCACTCCGCTATCCAGCTCTGCAATGGCATCATCCAACCGGTCTATCCATTTCAGATAGTTCGCCTTCAGAATATAACCTTTCATCACTTTCTCTCGGTCGCCATGTTTGCGGAAGTAATCCACCGCTTTAGGCAATAAAGAATCTTCTGTCATCGATATATTTCTCGCGCTATGGACCATCGCTTTTATCCATACATAACTCATCAGTTCTTCTTCCGAGAAGTCGGCCAAATGTTCTTGCTGTTGCGCAAGCAGAGACAGGACACTATCAGGATAATCCGTCATCAATGAATCGGCGCGTTGCAGCAAAGCACGGTGATTGGACGGACGACATCCGGCAACAGACAGTAATATGATAATAATTCCCCAAAGAAAAGGTAATTTCTTCATGATATAAATGACAAAGTTATGCTACAAAGATACAAGATTTAAACAAAAACGCATGGTTATTCCTTATAAAGAATTATATTTGTAAACGAACTCTACAAACCCCATATCTGTTATGAAAAGGATAGGATTCATATATTGGCTGACAGGGTTCTGCGTACTCTGTTCCTGCAACTCGAAAGCGGAAAACGACGCGCAACAATCCGCCATCTTCGAAGCCCGGGATTCCATTGCCGAAACTCCTGCCGAAATTATGGTGAAAGAACTGGCTGCCGAAGATATAAAAATAGAAAAAGAGCTGCTTTATGACAAGCATACTTTAAA
>ERZ779924.790-NODE-790-length-12224-cov-3.30454_pt1 | contig 12224 bp, 19 predicted proteins | sample MGYA00511955_ERZ779924 | MGnify/ENA primary metagenome ERZ779924 (study PRJEB29588, sample SAMEA1969417) | human gut metagenome | biome: human gut; feature: human-associated habitat; material: faeces | place: Denmark | collected 2008/2010 ... | reverse complement strand
TTTAGGTCCTATTTTTACAAAACAGGACCTAAGATGTGTTAAACTTGACTATTTTTCTTAAAACAATAGTTTCCCATCCTTCTTATCCATCACCGCATTGAAAACACTTTTATAGGTTTCATACAACTCCTTTCTACTTTCTGGTCCCGGCCAATCAGCAAAAGACTCTCCTGCAAAAAATTTCCAAGCAAAGATACATTTGGCTTTTTCGGATAAGCTTAATTGATCGATTATGTTCCGGATATCCTGCATACGTTCCCGGATATATTCGGTACGATCCGGGCTGTCGTCGGGTTCGTCGATGATATTCAGCCGTCGCCAATCTACATTCTCATCTACCGGAATGGGCTTGTATTTATGCCGGTATGGAGATGTGTCCGAGGTAACGTTTAGCTTTATCATTTGCAGGATATAGAAGTCAAGTTCAGTATATTTACCCTGTTTGGCTTCCATTAATCGGGAGAGATGCTCCAGGGGCTTTTGAAGCAGCATACACATTACTTCGTTCAACACGTCAATAGCTTCGTCTGTCATTCCGGCAAGTGAGCAGTGATACTTAGCGTAATCCAGCCACCTGTCGTAACGTTTCTCAATATATTTATTCAATGCCTCACTTGCCATAGTCGTCTTTATTTGATATATTTGTTTCTGATTGTAAGAGGGTGGCGCTGTGAGGCGCTGCCTTTCTTTTATCTAAGATATTGGAAATAGTTGTTCCATTCTTTTTTAGCCAATTTAGGGGCGAATGAGAATAGGTATCCTAATGATTTTAGGACAATCCCGGCGATAAGAAACAATCCACTTATACATATTGAAATAAGAAAGGGAACAGTGAGTAACATTGCTATGATTTTTATATTTACTTTCATGTTTATTCCTCCTCTTCGTTCGTATCAAAAAGATTTGCCATCATATCAACAATATTCGTCTGGATATTATCTTCAGCCCCCAATACAGCATTACTGATATGCTTCTTTTCTTCAATGATCCTGTAGAGCTTCTGGTCAATCGTCCGACGGCCGAGCAGGTAGTAGCAATTCACTGAGTCTTTCTGCCCGATGCGATGGGCACGGCTTTCTGCCTGATCACAATCTGCATACGTCCAAGGTAGCTCAATAAAGGCGACATCGCTGGCTGCTGTGAGCGTAATACCGGCACTGGCCGCTTTAATGGAACAGATGATAACGTCCGTCTTTGAGTTCTTTTGAAAGGCATCGACAGAAGCCTGCTTCTCCTGCATATTCTGTCGTCCGGTGACGCAGACGGCGGAAGGAAAAGCTATCATCAGGCGGTCTACAATTTCATGCAGGTTACAGAACAGGATGATCTTTTTCCCGTTCTCCCGAAAGTCCTTCACGAAGTCGATAACCTCTTTCAGTTTTCCGCGTGCGGTAATATCTTTCAGAATACCGATACGAACCATAACTTCCCCTTTCAGTGACTTTTGAATCTTTTCGTCGTCCGCTTCCTTGTATCGTTTCAGGTAATCGATCAAGTCGCGTTCCGCATCCATATATTCCTTGCGGTTCGTTATCTCACAGGAAACAATCTGACGCACTTTATCCGGTAGTTGGGTGAGTACTTTCGACTTTTCTCTGCGGAAGAAGCAGTGTTGCCATAGCTTATAATTTAGCTCCTTTAGATTGCTCGCTTGGTTAGGACCTGAACAGTACCGAAGCATGAAACCTTTCCATCCACCCATATCGATCATGCGATCCATAATACCCAATTGTGCAACCAGATCCTTTGGTTTGTTGACAACAGGTGTCCCAGTCAGCAAGATGATATATTCTTTCCCGGATGCAATGCCTTTGCAAAACTTGGTCTGCTGGGTGGCCGTTGATTTGACTTTATGCGATTCGTCGATTATCACGGACTTGAACAGTTTGATCGTGTTGTGAAATTCGACATCTTTCAATGTCCATTTCTCTGCTTTCGTGATCCGCCGGACAAAGTATTTTCGTAGGCTTTCGTAGTTTACGATAAAAACCTGGTTCATGCCTGTCTGCCAGAAGAAAGGCCAGCTATCGCGGACGGAATCGGTTAATACCATCGCTTTCTTGTCTGTAAACTTATGCCATTCCCTTTGCCAATTGATCTTGACAACATTCGGACAGATTACCAAACAGGGAAAGGCATCAGCTTTGTTGATGGTTGCGATGCTTTCAAGTGTTTTGCCCAAGCCCATATCATCTCCATTGATAAACCGTTTCAGTTGCAAGCCTCGTGCGATTCCTTGCAGTTGATAGGGGTAAGGCTGTACTTTCAGTCCATGTTCTCCGTCTAGTTCCGGCATTTCCGGTATTTGAAAAGCAACATCTTCCTCTGTCTGTGATTGTGCAATCGTTCCCCATTGTACCGGTTCGAAATAGCGGACGTAATAAGTCAATTGATCCAATTCTGCTTTGCATTTGTTGGTTGCCGGAATCAGCCATGCGCCCGTTTGTTTGTCCCACCAGCGGATGGAAACAGAGCTTTTCAGCTTGTCTACAACCTGCTGGCGGTATCTGTCAAACTTCACCGCATAACATTGACCTTTTTCTGTATTTTGCAGTGTAATTGTCATAGTGGTAGGTGTTATGCAAATTCGTCAAACGCTTTTATCTCTTCGGCGACTTCCTCCATTTCTGCTTTTTTCTTGCGGCCGCGTTTCTTCGGCTTCGGCTCTGCTTCTCCGGTAATATCGGATTCTTCAGGAACATCGAAATCGAACGATTCTTGTTTGATTCCATATTTTCCGCCGAACAAGTAAGCGTCCACTTCGTAGTCAAGTCGGCTGACCGCCTGTTTTAAAGCATCCCCATACGGATATCCTTCGCCGGATTCGTCTTCGAATTTTGTAAACGGGACGGAAAGGTTAAGGACTTGTCCGCTTTTCAATAGCTTTTGTGCCTGGATGGAAACACCGGCCGATTCGTCTGATCCACCTTTGCTATACCCCGTGACAACGATATTTTTCAGTTTCTCGTTCAGATCATCATCCGAAGGATTTTCGATATTTACAACTCCGGCTTCTTGCATTTCGCAAATCTTGACGGCATGAGTCTTTAACAAACTCATAGCATATAACAGGTCCGGATGAACGAATTGCTGGGATGATTTGGTTACTTCGTTCTTGTAGTTTGCTTCTACAAATCGCTCTGTGTAGTCAGCTGTTACCTGATTGTTTTTAAGTTTGACTTTCTGAATTTCATACACAGGTTGTTCTTTTACTAATTCATCTTCCATACTTTTTAAAATTTAGGATTGTTATAACTTTGGGGCGCTAAGGCCATTTCTGCTTTTGCTTTACTGATTACAGTGCGACACCATTCCAGTTGATGAGTCGCGGTCCGGTTCAAACGCTCACACCAATCGACAAGATATTGTTCATCTTTGCACAGACTGTCAATGATAGCATTTACTGCCTTGGAGGTAGCCCCGGCACGTGAGGCTGTTTCCCGTAACGTATCGAAGACTTCCGATTTCTTTTTCCCGTTCAGATGGTATTTGGCATCTGCTAACAGTTTCCCGGTCCGGGCGATATAGACGGCAAGGTCGTTTCCACGTAGGACAGCTTCTTGGACTTCTTCACTCATGGTAATATTCAGATAGGAATCAATGGCTGCCAACTCGTTGGATATTTTATCTATGGGTGTGATGTTTAAATTCATGTCTGTTTGTCTTTAAAATATATCTTCCGAAAAAAGGATATCCTATTTATTTTCAACTGAACAGCATCCACCACCGAAAGGCAAGTTCTTCGTACTTTTCTTTACCTTTCTGGTAAATCGTATCGCCTCGTTTAATGAATGCTTTGAACACTTTTTGATTTTTCTTGGAGATACCATAGATGAAATCCTGCCGACTGCCTGCGATATCCATATACCAGGCGCGGGAACGGTCCCAATCGAAAAAGTCAATAGCTTCATCGAATTGTTTTTGTGTGCTGGCAAAAGTGCTTTTCAGGTCTCCCCCGAATCCGTAGGTCGGAAGCCACCAGTCCCATTTGCACCGGGTATCGAGCGTGTATTTGAAGTTACCATATTGGAAACATTGGTTCTTATTGACCATGAATCGTTGAGTTTCCGCCTTAGCAAGCACTTGGGCCAGGAAAGGATCGTGTCGGGCTTCCATGCGGAGGGACTTCTTCATGGCTTCTGCCAGTTCCCAATCCTTGCCGGAATACAATACATCGTCTACCATGTGCTTATCATACCTGACCCTTTCCGGTTCGGTAATCATCGCATCGATTAGGCTGCCGAATTTGAAAGCGTTCTCCTTATCCCCGTATTGGGTACGGGGATAGAGAAGGTTCTTTAGTTCTGTTAGGTCTGAGTTGCTAACCTCCGACCGTTGGTAATACGTATCTTGCATCTTCTTCCTTGAGTTTTAGATATTCAATTACTGCAAAGTCAAATTCGAAATTGTAGGTGTTATCCATCAGCCACCGGAACCATTTGCGGCCCTCTTCCGTATCGAGAATCTTTTTCAGAATACTTGGCTCGCGTCTGTATTTTCCGAAGTTTATCCATGAGGACAGATAGAGTTTCTTTTTCATATCATTTGGCTGTTACATCATCGATATACTTTACATATGCGGACTGGATTTGCTCTCCGTCCTTATTCACAACTTTCTCGCAGTAGGTAATCATCTTCTTATGTACCTTCTCTAGATCCTCCATGCTCATATTGATTCCTTCGCGCATGAACCACATCTGATATACCTGCATGAATCCTTGTGGATTGGTTATCTGGATCTTCTTCTTGACCTTGGCTTTCGTTGGAGTAGGGGACATGCTGGCTGCTGAGAAATCAAATGCTGCCTGTACTTCGGCAGCAGACTTTTCTGCAGCCGCTTTGGCCTTAGCCTCTTCTTCCCGGCGTTTGCGTTCTTCTTCCTGCTTTTTTCTTTCTTCCGCTTCCTGTTGTTTTCGCTCTTCTTCTATACGGGCTGCTTCGGCCGCATTGGTACGGCGTAGCTCTTCCTGTTCTTCCAGTTGTTTGCGGAGGCTGGGGAGTTTGTCGATCAAATCCTGCTTTGTACCCTCTATTTCAAAACGGTAACGTTCTGTAAAATCTTTCTTCTTTTGTATAGCGACTTCATTTTTTATTGCCTTACGGGTTTCTGCGTCCATATAGAAGGTTTGTTTGTTGTCAGAAACGTTTTCAACAAAAGCACTCCAGGAGAAATTTATACTTGTTTCGGATATTCGTCGGCATACATCGTTGTAGGTAGCGAGAGTAGCGCGGTTGAACATGCTGTTTAGTGCATTGATATGCTTTTCAACGTATGCGGCATACGCTGTATCCAACATGACAGAGATATCCGATCGGTATTGAGCCTTTTCGTTCTCCAACATCTGTTTACGGCGAGCTTCCTCTTCCCGTCGTTTTTGTTCGGCAATCTTCTTGGCCGCGTATTTGTTACGGGCCTGTTGGAGCTTATAAGGAATAGTGGTGACCGATTTGACGTCGATAGCCGATTCCAAAGAGGTAAAAGACTTGCTGACCGTAGCCAGAAGTTGCGTCAATGGCTTACGACGCTTGTTCATGTTTTCTATTGTTATTTTCGTCTTTGCCAAATACTCTGAGACCTTCGCATCCAGTTCATCCGAGCTAATACCTCCTTCCGCTTCAATGGTGTCCAGAAGTGTTTGTCCGGCTTGGTTACATGTCGATACGGAAGTTTGGTTGCGTTGCAAGGTGGCAGGAGCCGATTGCATGATCTGATTGAATTCTTCCACTTTAATAAGAGAATTGTTAGCTTGTGTATCCATTGTGATAAATTTTTAAGTGATTGATCGAGTTTATTAAAATCCGGCGTCTTCATCTTCCTGTGATATTGGGGTTGTTATACCTGATGCGGGTACCGGTTCCGCTTGTGGTTGCTCTCCGAATTCCTGTAAAGGGTTTTCCGATTGAGGTTGAAGGGCTTGTGGCTGCTGTCCGGGTTGATTGGGCTGAATAACGGTTGTTTGTTCTAATCCGTAGTCAATATCCTGCGGTTCTTCTTGAGTTTCGAATACAGTAAACTTTCCAGTCCGGACTTTGGGATATCCGTCGAATGCGTGTTTAATTAGTTTGCTTTCCAAGAACCCAGGATCGATACCGCCTTCGTTTGAAGTATAGAGGGCATTCGCCTTACCTTCTTTTTGACGGGTTTGCGGATTCCAACGTTGGTTGTTTTTGTAGCTGTACGCCTCTAAGCGTTTGATATCACCCTCCATCATCCAATGCCAGTCTACAGTCCCATCGGCGCGGACAATACGGATAAAACCACCGATCACCTTATTTGATTTGCGGGGACAGGCCGCCTGATAGGTAACGGTCTTTACTCCGTCAACCAATCCCGGTGAGAATGTGTCACCTTCATAGCAAACAACCGGATTATCTACATACCGGACCTGTCCGGCACGCTGGCGCATAACCAATTCCCCATAACCGGTGATGGAAAGGTAAGCACGCAGTTCATAGATATCGTTGCCATTGTTGTCCTTATAGCCGGTCTTCGTGCTGCGGGGGAGAATATAGCAGTGGGGGCGTCCTGTGGGATCGAGAGACAGGCCGTTTACGGCAATATCTAAGAAACAGCCGTACAGGGACAGGGGAGAACATCTTTGCAGTTCCGGCTTGTCTTGTAAGATTTTCCGGAAGTTGAATTTTTCCTTTTCATAAATCTGTGTTCCTTGGCCGGTTCCCCAGATCGCATTGTACATGAGTATGAACTTCTGTTCAACCCGGCTATCATCCGCTATCATGAGCGGATTTAGCTGATTTAGTTCAGCTACTTTAATTTGAATTTGATTTGACATGATTCTATTGTTTAAAAATTAATTACCAATGTTTCTTTATCGTGTAAACCATTGCCACGCAACCAGATGCCATAACTATATGCTGGAAATACCCCAAGCAAATAGCGATAATACCAAGTATGGCAAGTGTTCCAAACAGGATGTAAAATCCCCACCTCGCTACTTGAGCGAGTTTCCAGTAATTTGTTTTCATACATCAATGATTAATTGGCAAAAGCCGTTTACTTGTCTTTGAAATAGCGAGTTGGATTTATATTGTAAACATCCTCCGATAACCCTTTACCTGGAGTGCCTTGCCGTGTTAATAATTCATTTAGTAATCGTATGGATCCAGGGCGCATTTATACAAGTCTTCCAACCTGTATTCGATTTTGCCCGGCCGTTTGTAACGCTGTAAAGTACCTTCCGAGACCCATCGCTCCACATTCTGCCGTCCAAAGCGGATATGTGCTTCCTTTTGTCCGATAAACTCTCTGGTTCCGGCTTGTATCTTGGTGATTTGCCAAGCGAGGTATTCAAGTTCGATTTTCCGAAAAGAAGGAATGTTTGGATAGGTTGTGTCGGTCTGCATGATTATTCGCTTTTAAAAAGATTCTTTTCGTTTGCATATCGCATAAACTCCGCCATAGAGTGTATCGAGAGTTTTCGGAACACGTTCTTCCGATGATTCTTTACGGTGTGGGACGATATGAAAAGCGCTTCCGCAATCTCTTCGTCTTTCTTGCCATAGTAGCAAAGCTCCATCACCCTAAGTTGACTGTCTGAAAGTGTGCTGTTGAACTTCGGTTCACAGATTTTTTTGAAGCCATCGCATTCCCCACGCAGCGGACAACCGACAAACTCAAATTTGAAATTCCAGTTCTCATCGATATCGATCATGTTGTCATACAGCCCGAAGTTGCATTTGATAAATCGGCGTACAGCCAAGAAATCCCGATAGCATTTATTTCCATCGTAACGGGCGTAATATTTACGGAGTGTCGTGTAAGCTTCCGGATAGAACTCTTCCAGCACCTCTAGAAAACGCTGAATAAAGTCGGTATCCGATTCCTTTAACTGACGTTCCGGCTGTCCCTGTTCTTTGATAATTACTTCACCGGATGGAGTGGTATAGAATTCTATTGCATGCATGATTCTCCCTCCGGAAAAAGAATTTCTATAGGTGCGCCTAATTCTTTAGATATAGCCTTTTTGCAAAGCTTATCGGGGCTGAATGTGCCTCTTAACCAATTGTAGACAGTTTGTTCTGTGCGCTCTGTCGCATTAGCAATCCGGCGAACGAACTCCTGTTTGGGCGTTGGAATCTTATCAAGTGCTTCATATCTGTCTTTGAAAGACAGTTCACTTGCTCCATGACTTTGTAGGGTTAATTTTTCCATTTTTACCTCCTTACATTATTATATATATACTAATTTCTTTACCTTTGATGTTGTATTAATTATTACAGGTGCAAATATAAAGAGTCTTTATATTTAATCCAAATGTTATTTATATTATTTATCTTGAAAATATAAAGATTTATTATATATGAATGTGTATCAAAGAATTAAGGTCGTTGTTAAATGGCTGATAGGTAATGGTGTTGCAGGTAGTCAAAAAGAAATTGGAACTCTTCTTGGCTATAAAAATGAATCTTCATTTTCTCAAGTACTTAATAATAAAGTTGCATTACCTATAGATTTTATTGATAGACTAAGCAATCTATCTCCTTTATTGAATAAGAATTGGATTTTAGATGGAGAAGGTACTATGTTAAAGAAGATTCACATTGAAGGTGAATCTATTGTGCCAGTAAATAATATTGGGGATATTGATGAAAAACAACCAATTCTTGATATTCGTGTCTGTGCTGGAAACGGTATTGGATTAGAAGGAGACGAGAACAAAATAACAGAGTGGGTTTCCATCCCTGCATTTAAAGGATGCCGAGGAATTATGGTATTTGGAGATAGCATGTATGACAAGTATAAATCTGGAGATATCATATTTGTTCGTAGGATCGAAAGTCGGGATGATATAGACTATGGCCAGTGTTACGTTGTTATAACCCAGGAAGATCGATATATAAAGAATCTTTATGAAAGTTCTAAAGGTGATGGTTATATTACGATGGTTTCATATAATATGGAACTGAATCCTGATGGCCGTCGTAAGTTCCCAGACCGGGATATTGCTAAGAGTGAAATCTTATTTCTTTATAAGGTTGCAGGGAAGTTAAGAAGGAGTCAACTTTAATTAAATCTGAGTAAGATGGGATTTTGGGATTTTTTGAAAAAGAAAGAATTGAACGAAATACAACGTTTGAATAATGAGATAGAAAAGAATAACAACTTTATATCTACACTTCTGCAACGTTTAGAAAAGTTGAGCGTATATGATGGTATTTTAGATGCTGAAACAGAGGCTCAGAATATAATAGCATCAGCAAAAGAAAAAGCTCAAAGTATTATATCTGAGGCATCTATTGATGCTAAAAAAATGCGTGATGAAGCAGAATTGATTCTTCGAAATATCGAAGAAAGAGATAAATCATCAAAAACTCTATCTGATAGTTTAATTGACTCAGCAAAAGCAGATGGAGAAAAAATAAGAAAAGAAGCACGAGAAAAGGCAAATGAATTAAAAAGCAAAGCAGAACTTATACTGAATAATGCGACTGTACAGGCAGAAACTATTATACAACAAGCGCATATTAAGGCAGAGGAAATAGCGGGTAGTGCTTATCAAATAAAGCAAGAATCTGAAGATTTGGAGAAAACGCTTGTTGCATTGAAAAATACAGTTCGTGGATATGGTGATGACTATATAATTCCATCTTATAATTTGTTAGATCAGCTGGCTGATGATTTTGGATATACAGAGGCTGGAGAAGAATTAAAAAGAGCAAGAGAACGATCAAGATTGATGATTAAAAATCATACAGCAGCAAAATGTGATTATGTTGAAGAATATAGAAAAACGACAGCTATAGATTTTATTATTGATGCTTTTAATGGGAAAGTAGATACAATATTAACTTTGGTAAAACAAGATAATTATGGGGTTTTGAAGCAAAAAATAACAGATGCTTATTATCTGGTAAATAATTTGGGAAAAGCTTTTCGAAATGCTGTTATTACTCCTCAGTATTTAGATTCTCGATTAGATGAGTTGAAATGGGCGGTAACTTGTACGGAGTTAAGAAATCAAGAAAGGGAAGAGCAGCGAAGAATCCGTGAACAAATGCGAGAGGAAGAACGTGCTAGAAGAGAATACGAAAAGGCGATGAAAGATGCAGCCAAGGAAGAAGAAATGTTGAAAAAAGCTATTGAAAAGGCTCAACAATCTGTAATGAAAGCATCTGAGGAGCAAAAAGCTAAATACGAAGCTAAGCTGCAAGAACTTTCTGAAAAATTAAAGGAGGTAGAGGAAAGAAGTCAAAGAGCAATCTCTATGGCTCAGCAAACAAAATCAGGGCATGTATATATCATTTCAAACATAGGCTCTTTCGGTGAAAATGTATATAAAATAGGAATGACTAGACGCTTAGAACCTACAGATCGAGTAAGAGAACTGGGTGATGCTAGCGTTCCTTTTCCGTTTGATATACACGCAATGATATATAGCGAAGATGCCCCTAAACTTGAAACCGCATTACATAAGATATTTGTAAACAATCAAGTAAATAAGGTTAATCCAAGAAAAGAGTTTTTCAAAGTCAATATTTCTGTTATTCGTAAGCAAATAGAATCAATGAATGTACAGACTAAGTGGACTATGATTGCTGATGCTTATGAATGGAGAGAAACGCAAGTTATCGAAAAGGCTATGGCTGAAAATAGTTCTTTACAAAAAGAATGGGAGGAAAAACAATTTCAAGAGGTTGAAAATAATTTGATAGAGGATGATCAATAATAATCATCCTTAAATAACCAGTAAAAGAGAACACTGATAAAGATTATCAGTAAAATACCTGCAATAATTGAGCAGATGACTGTAAAAACAATCCAAATATCAAATATTGTATTAATCATAAAGACAACGTTTAATTTAATTGGTAATAGGAACTTAAATAAATAGTTTACTAGTAATCATTCTAAAATATAAATTATGACAGATAAAGATAAAATCATTGCTACTCTCCAGAACCAGTTCAAAGAAGCTGTCAGCCGGTGTAATGCCTTAGAGCAAGAAAATGCTCTATTGTCATATCAACTTGAAAAGATGGAGGAAAGATGTCTGGAATCACATTAAAGATAGACAAAGGCCAATCTTCCGCTTTCTTTGAGATTATGGGATTGCTCCAGTCTTTTCCTGGATTAAAGGAATGCAAGAAGCATTATTCGGTAAAGCTGACGGAAGAAGATGTTTTCCGGTTCCGGAATGAACTGGATCAGATTATGCAACTATTGCCGCAATTGAGGGAAAAGGAGTGGTTCGATATTCCGGCTTACGGGACGGATGAATGGGCTAACTGGATGATAGATTTACACAGAAAAAATATGTAACTTTGGAGGGTGGTTTACAAATAGTTTACAGTCGTATATGTAAATGATTAGAAATTAATAGATTAAAATATATGTCAGACAGTATTGTTATTATTCCCACGTATAACGAAAAGGAGAATATAGAAAATATTATTCGGGTTGTATTTGGGTTGGAGAAAGAATTTCATATTTTGATTATAGATGATGGATCGCCCGATGGTACGGCAGGTATTGTAAAACGGCTGCAAAAAGAGTTCCCCGAACGCCTTTTCATGGTGGAACGTAAAGGTAAGTTAGGATTGGGTACGGCTTATATCTGCGGATTTAAATGGGCAATAGAACATAAATATGATTTTATATTCGAAATGGATGCAGACTTCAGTCATAACCCGAATGATCTTCCCAAATTATATGCGGCCTGTATGGAACAGGGTGGTGATGTCGCAGTCGGTTCCCGCTACTGTAACGGTGTGAATGTCGTGAACTGGCCATTGGGACGTGTGTTGATGTCCTATTATGCTTCCGTATATGTTCGTTTTGTTACTGGAATGAAAGTACAGGATACGACAGCCGGTTTCAAATGCTATCGTCGTGAGGTGCTTGAGACGATCGATCTGGATCGTATCCATTTCAAAGGATATGCGTTCCAGATAGAAATGAAGTTTACGGCATATAAGTGTGGTTATAAAATCGTGGAAGTCCCCATTATTTTTATCAATCGTGTATTAGGCACTTCCAAGATGAACTCCTCTATCTTCGGGGAAGCACTGTTTGGCGTATTGAAATTGAAATGGTGGAGTCTGTTTCGTAAATATCCCCAAAAAGGGAATCGAAAAGCGATTGCCGGATAATGCCATTATTGTAAAAAGCAATAAAAAGGGATATTCAGTAAATGTCTCCACATAATACCATGGCATATGAAGATGATAGAGTATAATCACTTCATATGCCATTATTATTGTCA
>ERZ779924.779-NODE-779-length-12346-cov-2.01676_pt1 | contig 12346 bp, 8 predicted proteins | sample MGYA00511955_ERZ779924 | MGnify/ENA primary metagenome ERZ779924 (study PRJEB29588, sample SAMEA1969417) | human gut metagenome | biome: human gut; feature: human-associated habitat; material: faeces | place: Denmark | collected 2008/2010 ... | reverse complement strand
GGTTTCGCCCACCGTGTGATCAATTTATTCGACGGTAGCGTTGTTTCTTCCGTTAGTGAATTTATTTAGTCAACATGACATAAACACATACACACAAGAGTTTTTTATAAGCTAATTGGCCTGTGAAGGTCGGTTAGCTTTCAATTTAACTTAAATACAAATCGATGAGACAGCTATATTATACAATCCGTTATTTACTTCGAGGCCGAGGGGGAAATGTGATCAAGGTTCTGTCCTTGACACTAGGACTTGGAGTGGGATTGATCCTGTTCGCTAGGGTCGCTTTTGAATTGAGCTTCGATACATTCTTTGACCAAGTGGAAGATTTGTATAGCGTGCATGTGCGATACAATGATGATAAAACGGGAGAGGAAGATGGGTCTCGTATCCTATTTGCCCCGATCCCGGAGGCTTTGCGGCAAGAGTTCCCCGAGATACAGTATGCGACGGTTTGCCGGAGAAGATACGGAGCCGTATTGTATCATGGTGAGGATCGGTTCAAGCCCCGTTTGATGATGGCGGATTCCCTCTTTTTCCGTACGATGGGAATCAAGGTGCTAAGAGGGGATGACCGTTTGTTGGGAATCGAAGATCAAGTTTTCTTATCGGAAAAAATGGCTGAACGTATATTTGGCAAGGAAGATCCGATCGGGAAACAACTGCTGTACGGAAAAAACTATCCTTATACGGTGGCCGGGATATTCCGTGACATACCGGAAAATAGTCATTTACGTTTTGACGCTGTCGCTTCTTTCATTAATATGAAAACCCAGTTCGGTGCCTATGCCGGTTGGGGTGCCGACGATAGTTATCTGGGCTATATCCGCCTGAAACCGGGTGTGTTCCCGGAACAAATCAATCAGAAAATACCGGCTTTATTGCCTAAATATATAGATGTAGAAAGAGAGAGGAAACAAGGTTTTGATATGGAGCTTTATATCAAGCCGGTCTCGGAGATATATACGCAAAGTACCGAGGTGAAGCGGATGGTGGTGATCATGAGCGTACTGGCTTTCGCTTTGTTATTCGTGGCGGCGATGAATTATATCTTGAACTCGGTATCTTCTCTGCCGATCCGGGCGAGATCCGTAGGAGTACACAAATGTAATGGAGCTTCCAGCAAGGACATTTTCAATATGTTCTTGTTTGAGACGGCGGCTTTATTTGTAGTGGCTCTTGTATGTATGGCATTGCTTTTATTCGCTTTCCGGGAATATGTTGCGGATATGGTGGCTGTTCCTACTTTGGGCACTTTATTGAATGCGCAGACTATATGGCTTCCTGCGATCATGATCTTGGCTATATTCATTTTGTCCGCCTTGCTACCGGCCCGTTTGTTCAGCGTTATCCCGGTTACCCAAGTATTCCGGGTATCTACTTCGGGTAAGCAGGGATGGAAGCGGAGTTTGCTCTTTATCCAGTTTGGGGGAATTGCGTTTGTCATTACATTATTGGTGATCGTGTTATTGCAATATGATCGGCTAATGAATAATGATTTAGGATATGATCCGGAAAATATAGTGTATGCCCCCTTGAATAATATGGATGATCAGAAAGCGGCCAAACTTACCGCCGAGTTCAAGAAGTTACCTTATGTCACGGCTACGGGGCTTTCGTCAATGGACATTCTAAGTGGTTATGGTGGTTTCCCTATTCTGGATAATGAGAAAAACTGGCTGTTTACGGACCGACAGGTAAACTATGATGCCGATTATCTCTCTCTGATGAAAATCCCCTTGCTTGAGGGGCAACCACTAAAAGGTGACGGGGATATTTTAGTGAATGAGTCATTCGTGAGTAAACGTGGGTGGACGGATGCTGCGATCGGTAAATATATTTATGATGATGAGGGTAATTTAAAAGGAAAAATAGTGGGTGTAACCCGTGATTTCATGGTGAATTCCTTCTTCACTCCCCAGTTACCGGTCATCATGTTTGGTAGTGACCGGATGAGTTATTGTAACTTTACGGTTCGTGTCTCCGAGCTAACTCCGGAATATTTACGGGAAATGAATGATAAGATAGCGGAACTATTTCCGAATGAGGATGTCGGTTTTACGGTGCTGAAAACGATCATAGAGTCTCAGTATGAGGGAACCCGTCATTTCCGTGACGGCGTCTTTGTTGCCTCGATCGCTATCTTGCTGATCACCTTAATGGGATTATTAGGGTATATTACGGACGAGATGCACCGTAGGAGCAAGGAGATAGCGATTCGCAAGGTGAATGGAGCGACGGCCCCGAATATTTTACGTCTTTTATCTAAGGATGTTTTGATCACGGCTTTCCCGGCTATCCTTTTGGGAGTGATAGCCTCACGAGTCGTGGGAGAGAGCTGGTTGAGGCAATTCGCGGATAAGATACCGCTGACTGTTTTTATTTTCATATCTACGGCTCTACTGGTTCTAGCGATCATTTGGGGATGCGTGATCCTGAAATCTTGGAATATCGCCAATGAGAATCCGGTCCGTAGCATTAAGAACGAATAATATAACAGGTAATATAAAATTACGTATGAAAACTATTTTGAGGAATCTCTTGAGTGTATTGCGCCGTTTCAAGATGGCGACACTTTTAAATGTATTAGGACTATCTGTGGCTTTTTCTGCTTTCATCTTGATTATGATGCAAGTCGAGTATGATCAGAATTTTGACCGAGGATATACGGATACGGAATCTATATTTCGGGTAGAAGCTATGTTTGAGGATGGTGGGCAGGCAGTTATTTGCCGTCCGCTGGCCGATGCTTTTATCCAATCCTCACCTCATGGCGAATCCTTGGGGAGGGGACTTGTTTTTCTCTGTAGAAGAGAATGGTGTACGGAATACTTTTAAGGAACAATGTATAAATGTTTATCCTGAATTCACGAAGGTATTTGACTTTAAATTTCAGGAAGGAAATCCGGAGGCGTTACAGGAGCCAAACGTTGTTTTGTTGCCGCAGAGCATGGCTCAGAAGTTTTTTGGGAATCAATCGGCTGTAGGCAAGCAATTGAAGTTTGGTGGAGTGTATAAGGATTATCCACGGAATTCATCTGTACGGAATTGTATTTATCAAAAGATGGACCCGAAGGAAAACGCCCAAAGCTGGGGAAACTGGAATTATATTTTCTATATCCGTTTGGACAATCCGAAGAATGTCGAGGGGTTATTTGAAAATTTCAAGGCACATTTTGATCCTGCTCTAATAAAGGATAATAGTTTCTCATGGGGGGGATCTGGAATGACTTTCCGTATTAATCCGTTGCCTGATGTTCATTATACGACTGATGTAAAATATGACCAGACCCCGAAAGCCAGCAGGCAAACTTTGATGATATTATTTGCCATAGCTATCGTGATCGTGATAATCGCCGGAATTAATTTCACGAATTTCAGTACGGCACTTACCCCGATGCGTATTAAGAGTATTAATACACAAAAAGTAGGGGGAAAAGAATCTGTGATCCGTTTTGCTTTGATTTTAGAAGCGGTGTTAATAAGTATAATCTCTTATTTGTTAGGACTGCTATTAGTTTATATCGCGGGGAAGACGGAAATAGCCTCATTGATAAATGCCGATATTTCGTTATCAATGCATATCGGATTGGTTTTGGCTACAGCTTTTATCTCAATAGCTACCGGGCTTCTTGCCGGTATATATCCAGCATATTATATGACTTCTTTCCCACCGGCTTTAGTGTTGAAAGGTAGTTTTGGCTTGTCTCCGAAGGAACGTCAATTACGAAATGCATTGATAGGAGTGCAGTATGTAGCTTCTTTCGGATTAATTATTGGTGCTACATTCATGTATTTGCAGAATTATTATATGCAAAATACCCCTCTCGGTTATGATAAGGATGAGATAATTATTACGAATATGAATAACAATATCCGGAAAAGTCGGGATGCCTTCGCCAGCCAAGTGAAATCTTTCTCCGGTATCGAAGAGGTTACATATGCGGAGATGCTCCTTTCTAGTCAGGACCAATACATGGGATGGGGACGTAAATACCGGGATAAGGATATACAATTCCAATGTCTACCGGTTGAACCTTCTTTTTTGAAGGTGATGAATGTGAAAATATCGGAAGGTCGTGATTTCCGGGAGGAAGATAAGGCGAAACGTTATGGCACGTTTGTCTTTAACGAACGTGCCCGGACAGAATATGGGCTGGAGATAGGATCTTTAATAGATAGTATGGAGATTGTCGGTTTTATGCCGGATGTTAAATTCGCCTCTTTCCGTACGGAGGTAACGCCTATGGCCTTTTTTGTATGGGGTACTAATAATTGGGGAAACCAACCTAATTACGCTTATATAAAGGTAAAAGCCGGCTCTGACTTACGGGGGGCTATGCAACATGTCAAGACTACGCTTCAATCATTTGATCCGGAATACCCGTTTAATGTCCGTTTCTTCGATGAGGTATTGAACGGACTTTATGAGAAAGAGAGAAGCCTCAGTTCATTGATTACCTTATTTAGTTTAATCGCGATCTTTATCTCGGTGGTAGGGGTATTCGGTTTGGTCGTATTCGATAGTGAGTACCGGAAGAAAGAGATCGGTATCCGTAAGGTATTAGGCTCTACTACCGAGGAGATTATCGTGATGTTTAACAAGACATACATACGAATCTTATGTGTTTGTTTTGTTTTGGGGGCGCCTATCGCCGGTTATGTGGTACATCGATGGCTTGAGAATTTCGCTTATAAGACTCCTATGTATTGGTGGGTGTATTTGATCGCTTTTGCTATCATAGCGGTTATCACGATATTGACTGTCACTTTCCAGAACTGGCGTGCGGCGAATGAGAATCCAGTACATAGTATTAAGAATGAGTAGAAGATTTTTGTAGAATCATATTGCTGTTTTCATAGAAAAGTATGTGTCCAATAATTGTACAATGGTGTCCAATTATTGGACACTTCTGTTTTATGAATTGAGAATTAATTTATTGAATATTAGTTTGATATGTAGTTTGGCACGTTATTTGAATATTATTAGATGGATTTGAGTATAATAAATTAAAACAAATACAGCCATGATTAAGATCGAAGGTTTAAGTAAGTTTTTCCGTACGGAAGAGGTTGAGACAATTGCGTTGAACAAGGTTTCTTTGAATATCTTGAAACGAATGAATATCAGCCATCTTATTTAAGGAATACTCTTTTTGGGTCGATTTTAGTATCAATAAAATAGAGCAAGTTATGAAAACAATCATACACAATTTCATCAATGTATTAATACGTTTCAAGGTAGCTACCTTTTTGAATGTAGCGGGATTAGCGGTCGCTTTCGCTGCGTTTTTAATTATCATGGTGCAAGTAAGCTTTGAGCATAACTTCGATCGTTGTCATCCGAACTCGACCCGGATTTATCGGATGGGACTTTCTTTCCCGGATGGAGCAAGCATGATCCATTGCCGACCGTTGATAGAGGCGTTTATCCACTCTTCCCCGCATATTGAGGCTGGTACGTTAATCAATCCGTATATAGGAGAGATGTATGTGACTGTTACAAGAAAAGAAGGAAAGCAAGGTTTTAAGGAGACGATCATAACTTGCCATCCGGAGATTACCCGGATGTTTCAGTTTACGATGTGTGAAGGAGAATCTTCTTGCTTGTCGGAACCGGAAAAAGCCTTGATGCCCGAAAGTATGGCTCACCGATTATTTGGAAAGGAATCGGCAATTGGAAAGCAGATCGTTCCCGATGGTGGGATCTGGACGAAACCGGGCGTGAAATATTTGGTCGTAGGAGGTGTTTATAAGGATTTCCCGGAAAATACACAGTTGAAAAACGTGATTTATACAGAGATGTCTCCGGATTACGCACTGACGAATTGGATAAGTAGTAACTATTTCTGTTACGTGATGCTAGATCCTTCTGCCTCCCCGAAAGAAGTAGCTGAGAATTTTGATGCCCATTTTGACTATTCGAAGCAATATGGGGATATGGCGAAAGATATACATGCCGAGCTGGTCCCCCTAACCGATATTTATTATATGAACGAGGATTCCAGCGGAAGTTTAGTGAAAAGCGGTAGCGCGGAGAAAGCCCGGTTACTGATGCTGATCGCTTTTCTGGTGATTATTGTGGCGGGTATCAACTTCACGAATTTTAGTACCTCTTTGGCGCCTTTGCGCATCAAGAGTATCAACACGCAAAAAGTTCTGGGGAGTTCTGCTGGCATATTACGTGCTTCCCTGTTATTTGAAGCCGTGGGTATTAGTTTGCTTGCTTTCCTTTGTTCTTTGTTTATCGTTTGGGGATTAGGACATATGGGATGGCTGTATTTTGTGCAAGCGGATACGACATTGACTGCTTACCCCGGTTTAGTAGGTGGCTTAGCTGTATTATCTGTTATAATAGGTCTTATTGCGGGGATCTATCCATCTTTATATATGACTTCTTTCCCTCCGGCATTAGTATTGAAAGGCTCTTTCGGGCTTTCTTCCTCTGGGAAGAAGTTGCGTACGGCATTGATCGGTTTTCAGTTTATCGTTTCTATCGTATTGATTATATCAGCCATGTTCGTTCGTCAACAAAATAGGTTTATGCAAAAATATTCTTTGGGTTTCGACAAAGATCAGGTAGTAGTTGTCGAGCTGAACCGGAATATTATGCATGACCATAAGGATAGCTACGTGGGTGGATTGAAAGAATATCCGGGAATAGAGGATGTGGCGTTCTGTTCCCAGAAGTTTGGATCGGAGGATAGCTATCGTACGTGGGGAGGTGTATATAAAGAGCAGAGTGTTAATTTCACTTCTCTTTCTGTTTCTTGGAATTTCTTCAAAGTAATGGGTATTCCATTGATTGGGGGGCGGATGCCTACCGAGTCTGATGAGAGAGGTAACAACTATAGTTATGTATTCAATAGACAAATGCGGGATAAATGGAACATGGAACCGAATGATATCATGCGGATTCCATGGCTTGAGGAGGAATCGGCCGATGGTTCCGTCATCGGATTTATAGATGATGTTAAATTTACTTCCTTGCGACAAAGCGTCTCCGAATTAGGTTTTGTTATTAATGAACCTCGTTTGATGCTTTATTCTTTTATTCGTGTGAAAGCGGGAAGCGATATCATGGGCGTGGTGGATCATATCCGTAAGACAGTAGCCCACTTAGATCCCACATATCCTTGTGAGGTGGAATTTTATGATGAGATTTTCGATCATTTATATCATCAAGAACGGAATTTAAGTACGATGATTTTATTGTTTAGCTTGTTGGCTGTGATTATCTCTATTGTCGGTATATTCGGCCTCGTTATATTCGAGACCCAGTATCGCCGGAAAGAGATCGGTATTCGTAAGGTATTCGGGGCCACGGTTCATGAGATCTTGGTTATGTTCAATAAGATTTATTTCCGTATTGTCTGCGTTTGCTTTATCATAGCGGCTCCTTTGGCTTATTATGGCGTACGGAAATGGTTAGAGGGTTTTGCTTATAAAACTCCTATTTATTGGTGGATATTTGCATTCGCTCTATTAATTGTCTCCTTAATAACGATGTTTACGGTAACTTTCCAAAACTGGCGTGCGGCGAATGCGAATCCGGTGGATAGTATTAAAACGGAATAATAAATGAAACTATAATAAAATGAAAACGATTATTCGAAACTTTCTAAGTGTGTTGAGGCGGTTTAAAATGGCGACCGCATTGAACGTAGCCGGTCTTGCGGTTGCTTTCGCCGCTTTTATCGTGATTTTGATACAGATTAATTTTGAGCGGACTTTTGACCGTTGCCATCCTACGTCCGGGCGGATTTTTAGGGTGGACTTGACCATTCCGGGTACTTTCGGGACAATATTACCCCGTGCCTTTGTGGAGGCTGTCATCCAATCTTCCCCGCATATAGAGGCGGGTACATTGTTGACTCCTTCTTTTGGCCAGAATGGTGTTTATCTCTCGGTGGATAGAAACGGGCAACCGTTTGGGTTTAAGGAAATCGTGACAACCTGCCACGCTAGTTTACCGAAGATATTCGCGTTCCCGATCGTGGAAGGCGATATCGATTGCTTGAAAGATCCCGAGAAAGTAATGGTACCCCGAAGCTTGGCTGACAAGTTGTTTGGGGAAGATATCTCTGCGGTTGGTAAGACGTTGCGAGCGGAAGAAAATATCTGGACTAAATCGGCTAAGCTCTTTACGATTGGCGCGGTTTATAAGGATTTCCCGGAGAACACGCAGCTTCGGAACGTGGTCTATACGGCGATCGATCCGGATTATAATATCAATAATTTTAGCTCAAGTAACTGGGTTTGTTATTTATTGCTTGATAATCCTGCCATGGCAGATGAGGTTGCCGATAATTTCAACCGTCATTTTGATTTCAAGAAGATTTACCATGAAGGAGAACAGATCCGGCTCGTTCCGCTGACTGATATTTATTATATGAATGAGACGCAAGACGGTGGTACATTCCGGAGCGGAAACAAGGAAGTCACGGCCTTATTGTTCGGTATAGCCCTTCTGATCGTCATTGTCGCGGCTATTAACTTCACGAACTTTAGCACTTCTTTGACTCCGTTGCGAATCAAAAGCATCAATACGCAGAAGGTATTGGGTAGCTCGGATACTTTGTTGCGCAGATCTTTATTGATAGAGGCAGCCCTTATTAGTTTTATGGCGTGGCTGGTAAGTCTCGTTATCGTTTGGGGATTGGATTGGGCGGAAGCGCTACCTTTTATCGAGGCCGATTTGAGTTTGGTCTCAAATCTTCCGATCGTTTTCTTGTGTGGCATCGTAGCGTTGGTTATCGGTTGGCTGGCGGGTATTTATCCTGCTTATTATATAACTTCTTTTCCTCCGGCCTTGGTGCTGAAGGGCAGCTTCGGGTTATCTCCTTCCGGGCGTAAGTTACGTACGACATTGATTTGTGTCCAGTTCGTTGTTTCGATCGTGTTGATTATTGGGGCTTGCTTTGTGCAAATCCAGAATAGTTATATGAGGAATTTCTCTTTAGGATTCGATAAGGATCAGGTAGCTATCGTGGAGCTGAATGAGACAATGTACAATAAGCATCACGATACATATGTGAATCGCTTGAAAGAGAATCCGGGGATCGAGGATGTGGCTTTCGCTATGGAGAAAGTGGGCTCTAAGGACGGGTATAACACGAATGGCGGTAATTATAAGGGTAAGGACTTTCAGTATTTCATAATTATAGCATCTTCCAATTTCTTGCGGGTGATGGGGATTCCGGTTATAGAAGGGAGAGATTTCTCAAAGGCGGACGAGCTTTCGGATCATGTGTCTTATATATTCAATCGTACGGCGATGGAGGGGTTGGATATGCAAGTGGGTGACGCGTTCGATAGCTATTCTTCCGGTCATCTTGTCGGTTTCTCCGACGATGTGAAATTCACCTCGCTTCGTGGTGGAGAGGATAATATCGCTTTCTTGGTCGGAAACTTTGGTTATTCTTTGCCAATCTCTTATATCCGCTTGAAAGCCGGATCGGACATTCATGCCGTAGTAGGTCACATTCAGGAGACGATGAGAGAATTAGACCCTTCCTATCCGTTCAATATCGAGTTCTATGATGAGATCTTCAATCATCTCTACCGGAAGGAAGAGAACTTACGCAGCTTGGTGACGGTCTTCAGTCTGCTGGCGATTATTATCTCTTTGGTCGGGGTATTTGGCTTAGTGGTGTTCGAGACTCAATATCGCCGTAAGGAAATAGGTATCCGCAAGGTACATGGAGCTACGGTAGGGGAGATCCTGCTGATGTTTAATAAGGCCTATCTGAGGATTGTAGGTATTTGCTTCGTGATAGCGGCGCCGATCGCTTGGCAGGGCGTGAGGATGTGGCTCGAGGGTTTCGCCTACAAGACTCCGATCCATGGGTGGGTATTCTTAATCGCTTTATTGATCGTAACCGTAATCACGTTATTGACCGTGAGTTTCCAGAACTGGAAAGCGGCGAACGAGAACCCGGTAAATAGTATCAAGAGCGAGTAATCCACCATCCCATCTTCCACGCCAGTAGCAAGATCAGTAGGGAAAGGACCAAGCAGGCTAATAGCAACCAAACTCCCAATCCGTTTACGAAAAGGATGGGGACGAAGGTGATCAATAAGATCTCTATGGGAGCGATAGGCAGGTAAGCCATTGCGTAATCATCCATCGCTTTGCTGGAAAGTTTCGGATCGACGATCCGCAGCAAGGCGATGCCCATAGCCATCGTGCCGGTCCACCATCCCCAAGCGAAAATCATGCGCTCGAACCAAAAGGTCTTGGCTAATCTTCTTCCTAAGAAGAATGTTATGCACCAGACGATCGCCACGCCCGCTATGATGAGTACGATAAGCGGCAAGGCATATTTTACGATCACCCCTAGCTTGATAGACGCTACACCGCAAGCTACCAGCATATCCGTGAAGGAACTGCTCAGCCTCTGGGTCGTCTGTGGACAGATATATCTGGATATGGTTGTCGCGTCGAAGAATTTCTTTAATACTAATCCAATGATAAAGGCACAACTGAAAACAGGTAACTCCAATACCGGATAATACACCTTTACGGTTTGGCTAACCATATATCCCAAAAAAGCCACGACAAATACCAAAGCCACATGGAAAGTCAGCGTATCGATGGATATGGAGGAAGTCGTAGCTTCTCCGATGGAATCCCGCTTATCCTCTGGCAGCAACCCACTTCTCAGCTCGTCCGGGAGATCGTCGAAATCCGAGATAAAAGCGGTTTGTTTATGCTTGGCCGCCCATTTGACCATCAGTAAACCTCCGATGATCGAGCAAATAACCCCTACGGTAGCAGTAGTCATGCCTAAACTGCGAGCCTCGTCCCAGCCCAATCCCTCGAATGCGGACCCGATAGCGGCGGCCGTGTCCGCCATAAAAACCTGTCGGCAGCATAATGCCGAAAGCGTCATTCAGGTCCGGCCAGATCAGCTTGATCACGTACAATCCGAACAAGCCTACTAATGCCCATTGCAATAACATACCCACCTGAGCGTACGCCCACATTGGTCCGACTCGTTTTGCCACTTCTTTCATGGATACGTTCGGGGAAGATAAAGGCAACGCGCCGAACACCAAGGCGATAAGGATCGCCGCGTAAGTACCTAAATCATTGGAAAGCGGAATCCACCCCAGTCCATTAGGTCCGAACGCCAGTCCTAGCAAGCCCGCGATCAAGCTGGGCGGGATGAATAATTGTTGTACCAGTTTTACCTTGACTCGTATGAATTTGCCAACCAATAGAAGTATCGAAATGAATCCAAGATCCGTAAAGAGAGTCCAAGGGGTGAACTGTGTTAGGTCTATCATAGTAACTACTTACTTTATGTTCGTTTAAATATCTATTGTACAAATATATTTTATTCTCATGAGAAATACTAGAAATCCAAACGAATTCTATATCTCCATCTCCTTTTTACGATAAACGGAAGGAGAGCAACCCATAACTTTCGTAAACGTACGCGAGAAGTAGGCGGCATCCTCGAATCCCAGATGCGTGGCGATCTCATTCAACTTCATATTCGTTAGCTCGATATATTCACAAGCCTTCTGTATTTTCAAGCGTATGAAGTAATTCATGGGCGAGACCCCGGTCTCGCCAAAGAAGAGAGCCGAGAAGTGAGAAGGGGAATATTTGAAATAAGACGCTAATTCCTTCAAGGTAAGATTCTGCTGGATGTTCTCACGCATATAATGAATAACCCGTGCCGTGAACGGATATTCTTTTTGCGAGGGAATCATGATATGGCGGAATTGCTCCAGATAGATGAAAGAGGCCAGAAAATTGTAAAGGCACATGGAGGAATAAATCATATATTCTTTAATATATCCCATGGAGAAACTGCTATATATCTCCTCAAACAGCCGTAACCGATCTTGTAAACGGGAATATTCATTCGGCGAAATAGTGACCGGAACCGGATGCGACGGCAGGAATTGATCGCAAAGCTTCCCTTGGAAGTGTAACCAGTAAATAGTCCATGGATCTCCCTCGTCTGCCCCGAATGAGTAGGGGATACCGGGAGGGATGATGATATATTGGTATTTCTCCACGGTATATTGTTTACCGAGGATACGATACCATCCTTTTCCCTCCGTACAATAAATAAGCATGGCGTAGTCACAGCCATGTTCTTTTTGGAGAAAATGATATTTAACACGTGGGAAGAAACCTATCTTACGTACATATAAATTATTGATGAGCGGTTCCCTTTGATAGCTTGTCAATAGTTCCTCGGGCAAAGAGACGAGCCGTTCCCCCTTAAATCCTTCTTTTATCTTGACCATAATCTATAAATCATAAGATTGTACAAGTAAATCGGAACAAATGTAGTATTCCTTTCTGAATTATTGAAATAATTTTGCC
>ERZ779924.771-NODE-771-length-12525-cov-2.4745_pt1 | contig 12525 bp, 9 predicted proteins | sample MGYA00511955_ERZ779924 | MGnify/ENA primary metagenome ERZ779924 (study PRJEB29588, sample SAMEA1969417) | human gut metagenome | biome: human gut; feature: human-associated habitat; material: faeces | place: Denmark | collected 2008/2010 ... | reverse complement strand
TTTGGAAGTATCAAAGGGTACTTTCTCTACCGAAGCATCCAACTGGAACCGCACAGAAATCCTACGGGCTTCGAATTCCATGATAAAATCATCCGTTACCGATCGTATCCAATCGTTAAGATCGTAAAAACGAATATCCATAACATCGCCGTTCGTATCAGACTTCTGGGCATCGAGCACCATATCGACGATCTCCCGCATCCGGCAAGTCTGCAACAACAAACCATCCAATTGCCGGGATACATCTTTATCCGTCACCTTTCCGGATTTCAGCAAACGTTTGAGCGGAGCATAGATCAAAGTAAGCGGCGTACGTAATTCATGGCTGATGTTCACCATGAAACGGACTTTTTCCTCATAAAACTTTCGTTCATGTTCTTTCATGGCCCAAGCAAGTTTCCGTTCTTTGCGTCGCATAACAGACCAGATCATCCCTCCAATTGCCGCAAACGCGATCACCCCCATCGCGATCAGAAACCAAGCGCGTCTCCACAAAGGAGGCTCCACATCTACCGTCAATAATCTCAAAGGAACACTCCAGTCTCCATTCTTCTTGCTATAGGAAACCCATAATTCATAGTTGCCCGGAGAAAGCGCCGGAAATGTAAACGCATGGCTTGAAGTCTCCAACAACTCCTCACGGTCTCCCTTGATGTAAAAACGGAATAATTTCTTCCGCATCAAATCCTTCTCTTTCACGATAACACTTAACCCAAGGGAAACATAATCCCACGGAATGGAAATAGCCTGTTCCCCGGATATACCATCAGGATGAATCGGTAACCCATCTAAAGCCAAATTAATCATGCTCACAGAAAAATCCTCTTCCTCATGAATGTCATAGCCGGGCCGTATCCTAACCAGCCCTTCCACTCCAGAAATATAAATATTACCGGAAGAAGACTCAAAAGCAGGTTCCGGAAAGTACCACGATCGAAATATGCCAATCCGCAACTGGTTCCTACCCCAATATTTCCCTCCGCATCTTCCTCCAAAAAAACTATATCATTATAAGGAAGAGAATGCGGATTCTCCCTCTCCTCCTGATAAACGGTAATCTTTTCCCTATCGAAACGATTCAACCCAAATCGGGTACCAATCCACATAACCCCTCTTTCATCTACCAGCACACATTTTACGGAAGACTGCGATAATCCGTTTTCCAAAGAAATTTGTTTAAAATAATACCTAGGAGCTGCATAAAGAGACTCTGTTAAACACACTAAAAACAGCAATAGATATAATTGTAAAAACTTCCAAAATACTCGCATAGTTGTATATCACCCATTGTTCGGCAAAAACACTAAATCGTCCGAAATATAAGGCTTGCAGAGTATAAAAAAACGTTTTTTGAATTTTCACGGACGATTTTGGACTCAAGAAAATATCCTTAAAGCATAGATTTGCAGCAAGTGAAAAATTAAACAAAAAAGCATATCATTAAAAATTATTCTTATGTTACGTACAACGGGTATATATTTTATTATTTTGGTTATGATACTTGTAAAATGTTTCCTTCCGGACGAAAAACCGGAGATCATTCCTTTCCCCTTGCAAAGTGTATCAGACAAAGGTGATTTCACATTCAACAAGGCAACCCTCATCAGTGTAGAAAATGAAAAACAGGCTATGATCGCTCGGGAGTTGACCGATCTGTTCACGCTTTCCGCCGGATTCACCCCGGAAATAAAAATACAAGACAAACGAGCCAATATCATATTCCGCACAGACAGAGAACTAGCGGCCGAACATTATAAACTGAATATAGCCCCCTCTTGTATTCTAATAAAAGCATCCGGACAAAAAGGTTTCTTTTACGCAACGCAAACCTTACGTTTTCTGCTTCCTCCAGCAATAAACAGCCCAACTCAGGTAGAGATATTCAATGGAACGTACCGGGAATGACCATACTAGATGGCCCCCGATACAGCAATCGGACCGTGGCAATACACACACCTTTCACTCTCATCTCGAAGGATAATCTCAAAGAATTAATCGATCACCTAGCCATGTTAAAAATAAACAGACTTCATTTCACACAAGAAGTTCATGATACGACACCTGAAGGACAGCAAAAAATGAAGGATATGAACCTGTATGCTAAATCCAAGAAGATCACGATCTCAAACGGAACAACACACACCCATGATATCATATCGTATCTCCCGTTCCAAGCAGAGCTACTTATCTGGAAAGCAAATATCTCCGATTGCGATGAGGATAAAAAAGGTTATTCCAATATTTAGCGCCCATCGCAGAAAGAAGCTGGTCTGGTAATTTGTTAGCCCATCGCCTCACGCAAGATATCGATCAAGATAGGCTTCAATCCGCTTACGAAACATTCCACGGCGATCACCATCAGTATCAATCCCATCAAACGCATCATCACGTTATTTCCAGTCTCTCCCAATATCCGTACCAAACGGGTAGAAGCTTGTAAGATCAAGAACGTGATAAAATAAACCAATGCGATAATACCAATCAACGTACCCTTTAAGCTGAGTGTCGAGGCGTCATCCATAAGCATGATTGCGTTGGCGATCGCTCCCGGACCGCACAACATCGGGATTGCCAGAGGAGTAATGGATATATCATCCGCATAGGTTTTCACCTCTTCCTCTTTCAACTTCGCGTTCGAGTAGCGTGCTTGAAGCATATCAAACCCAATCTTGAAGATAATAAAGCCGCCAGCTATGCGAAAGCCGTTCGAGGAGATACCAAAGAACTTAAACAGGAACTGACCGGAGAAAGTAAAAACCATCAAGGTGATGAACGACACGATCGTGGCCCTTCGGACAATCGCTTTCCGCTCATGGTCATTCATACCATTGGTCATGGTCAAGAAAACCGGCATCGTACCGAGTGGATTGGTCAACGTAAAAAACGAAGTGAAACATAATAGGGCGAAAGGTAACAAGTCTTCCATATCAATAATTTTTTAATTGGCTAATGTGCCAATATGCCAATTAGTTGAAGAGAGCATGATTGGCACATTGGTACATAACATATTATCACATTATTTACTCATCCCAGACCAAATAGGCTGAGACCAACCAATGATTCAGCTTATTCCCATCCACTTCTGCCGCTTCCGGAATACTCACCGTCAGCGTATGATGGCCGGGTTGGATATCCTTCAGCTCCACCTCTTCCGGTATCACGTCCGATCCGGGACACCAATTAGAGCGGGAAAGATCCGAAGACGCCAAGGGTTCCTCTACTTCTTTCTCCGAATAACCCTTCTCGGTGATATAGGCAGCCAGACGCTTTCTCAACCAAACCCCGGTAGCCGGATTAAAACGACGGAAAGAAGCGCAGTCCGTACGCCAAGGAACAAAATCCAAGACAGGAACTCCATCAACAGATACAATATTCTGTTTCTCCACGAACTCATCACCACCGGAATGACCGCCATGTCCCGTAACGATATATTTCAGACGGACATCACGTGCGCCTTGAGGAATATCAAAATCCAATGACACGTCCTTCCGGGCGAATATATCCGGATATTCCTGCCCGATATAATAAACCGTATTCATCAACGGCTCTACATGTTTCTTCGGCAAAGCGTCGCAAGTCAGATCGGACTCGTCCACATCGATCGTCATGCTAGCGACGTATCCTTCCAGTGTCCATGTATCGATAAAGATCCCAACATAAGCGCCACCTTCCAGAAGAGGATACAAATCGGTTATGTCTTGCTCCCAGCTTACGCTATCCTCCCAATGGTCGACATACACAGGTTTACGATGTTTCGTCAAGCTATCCTCGGGACTACTGTAATGCCCTACTCCGAACGGAGTCATGAAACGCATCAATTCCACGGTAGGTTGATAATCCGTCCCGGGGATGATACCGATCATCTTCTCCAGTTTCACGCTATCCACCGCAGGAAACTCCTTCTCGCCTTTAGCGATATTCAACAAATTAATGCCCGAGGCATTTGGCAATACAAAACAAGAGCCGGATTTATCCCAGCGATCTCCATTCGAAGCTACCGTAACCCGGAGTTTGACGGAAACGTTTCGCTTATATTCCGGCAATGTTACCTTCTTCAAGATAATACGGCCATTCACCAAATGATAGATACTGTCCGGTCCCGGAGCGTTAAAAGCGGCGGGATATACATCCGGAGCGAAACGTACGTGGGTTTCATTAAATACCCGTACGGAATAATCTCCCATTGACGGTAATTCTTTATGTCCGCAAGAAGCGGTACATAGAAAAACTCCCGTCAAGGAGACAAATAAAACCAATTTTTTAATCATTTTGTCTAGAATTTAGTAAGCTCCTTAATAAGCTGCTTTTGTCCGGCAGTCTTATCGGGCGGCGTACAAGGACCGGTCACACAACCGCCCTCGCAAGCCATCACTTCTATAAACTGCGCGGGAGCCTTTCCGGTTTTAGCATAAGCACGTAATAATGCCACATTTTTCTTTGTCAGGTTGGCTACCTGCACGGCATTTACGTTCTCGTCCTTCAAATAAACCTTAACGGCGTTGATCACACCACCACTTTGGGCGAAGCCATGCGCCTCACGGACAGCGTTAAATAATACAGAGAAAGGCTGGGCCTCCTCGATCTTGATACCCAATCCCTCCAATACGGAACCTACTTCCTCAAACGTAAGTGTAAAATCCACGCACGGATCTAGTTTCACCTCTTTTCGTTTCGCCACGCACGGGCCAACAAACACGATCTTCGCATCCGGATATTTTTCCTTCACGATACGGGCCGTATAATACATCGGAGATCCAGTAGAAGAGATGTATTTCTTTAAATCCGGGATATGTTTCTCGGCCAATTGCACGTAAGACGGACAGCAACTAGTGGTCATGAACGGTTGTCCTTCTTTCAATTTCTCGATCAATTCTTCCGCCTCATGACGGGTGGTTTCCATAGCGCCTTGCGCCACCTCAACCACTTCCTCGAATCCCAAGGACTTGATAGCGCCATACACTTTTTCCTTCGGAGCGCTAAACTGAGCTAAGATAGACGGAGCGACAATCGCTACCATCTGTTCCTTATTCCGCAAGCGTTGCAAGATATCGAATACTTGCGAGATCTCGAAGATAGCACCGAACGGACAAGCATTCACACATTTACCGCAATATATACATTTAGACTCGTCGATATGCTCCACCCCATACTCGTCCTTGCTGATCGCCTTAACCGGACAAACTTCCTCGCAAGGGATCGGGATATAAACGATGGCATGGTACGGACAGCTTTGGTGGCATTTACCACAGCTGATACAAGTTTCATGATCAATCTCGGCCTGACCGTTTTTCTTGAATCGGATAGCGTCCTTCGGGCAGTTCATATAACAACTACGAGCCACGCAACCCCGGCAAAGATTCGTGATCTCATAATTCACGGAGACACAAGAGGAACACGCCTCATCCACTACACACATGATATTTTCCTTCTTATTCTCCGAGCGGAACAAGGCACGCTTCGCATACTCTGAAAGCGGTGTCAACTCATCTTCCTCGTCCTGCATATCAAAACCAAGCAAAGGCAAGGTCTTGTATTTCCAGACGGCACGTTCCTTATGTACACAGCAACGGCCCCTCACTTTCGATTTTCGGGGACTCAACTCGATCGGTAAGCGATCTATTTCTTCTAGAAGACGGTTTTCTTTCCAGAGCTTTACTAACTTCGCCAGCAATCCGTGACGAACAATCATTACGTTGTTGGTAAATGCCATAATGTTATCGTATTTGTGCTTTTAGTATATCGTATATCGCATCACTTCTTTACAAACGCGAAGGTAAATAAAAGTTTCTAAACAGAAAGAAAGCTTTCTTTAAGAATTATCGAAGCACTATGAATATCTCCGCCAAACGGAGGATTTAATTTAGACAAGACAAGTTCCACCTCCGTGATCTGTGGAAATCTCTCTTTCAAAGCCTTCAAGATACGCCCCGCCGCGTGCTCAAGAAGTCTCGAGGGGATAGCCATTTCTGCTTTCACGGTTTCATATACTGTGGCGTAATTGATCGTATCGCTTAAATCGTCGCTCCATACCGCATTCTCCAACGGCGCTGTCAGTATCAAATCTACGATAAAAGTATTCCCAACCCGGGTCTCTTGGGGTGCCACGCCATGATAGGCATAGAATGTCATCCTTCGTAATTCAATCTTTGTTGTCATAATCTTTTAATTTATCTGTAAATGTATAGAAAGTAAACCTTCCTGCAAAAAAATAGTCTTATATTTGTCAACCAAGTAACAACACATTATGATGGGAATAAAACAAAAAGATGAAAATTCCGCAGGCGGATTACACAACGCCTTGGCTGCGGGGACAACGATAAAGGGTAATATTATCACAGAGACAGACTTTCGCTTGGATGGAAAAGTAGAAGGGGACATCAGTTGCAACGGCAAGATCGTTATCGGCCCCAAAGGTAGCGTAACAGGCAATATCGTATCCGAGAATGCTGAGATTCTCGGTGAGGTAGATGGCTCCGTAAAAGTAAGCGCAAAGCTTATTCTAAAATCAACAGCAATTATCAAGGGAGATATATATACCCAATCCCTAGAGATCGAACCAAACGCACGGTTCAACGGAGCCTGCTCGATGTGTTCCGAGAAAAAGAAAGCGGACAAATAGACTGAGGGCCGCACTTTTCGATACGGCCCTTAGTCTTTCTTATTTTCGTCCAGCCTCTTTTATCAACGAGACTATCTTATTATTCAGGTTATCAGCCTGCAAAAGCTGTTCCAACGTAATATGCATCCGGTAGCGCCAATAATGCGTTGAATTCGCAGGAACGTTAATACGCTCGGATTCTATATCCTTTCGCTTGATAGAATCATCCATAGCAAACCAATCCTGCAACGGAATAATCGTCAGCATGGAACGAGTCTTCAAATGATTAGAAATAATCTGGGCAACGATTTCAGCCGTACATTCATCCGGGGCCTCACCGATCCGTTGCAATACATGGTTGTAATAACGCTGTGTCTTCTCCGGATCTTCTTTCCACCAATTACGAAGAGGAGTCATATCATGTGTAGAAGTCGTACAAACGGAATGATAAGGCAAATTAAACATATCGGAAAATTCCCGCTGCGGACTCTTCGGCATACGCTCAATCTCAAGGCTTAGTATTTGCAACTTATTCATAACCTCGGGAACAGAGGCGGGGATCATACCTAGATCCTCTCCACAAACCAACATCTCCGTGGACGCGACCAACGGTGTCAAACGCTTAAACGCTTGCGCCTTCCAAAAATCATTATGGCGATGATAGAAGAAATGCCAGTATAACTGATCGAACGCATAACGGTCGGAACCACTCAATTCCCGATAGATATAGGATTGATTCGCCGAGATCCGGGGATGGAACTTATCGGTCTCTCTTGGGTCACGAAGAAATAATACCTCATTCGCAATCGTAAACAGGCCATTCTTGATCCGTAGGGAAACTGGATCCGCCTTATCCGCAAACAACGCCTCAATCTTCCTTTGCGTATCACAGAACGGTTTTAACACATAATGCCGGGAGGAGGATTGTGCCAAATAAGCACCTATCACCTCTTCTGTATTTTCCTCAAACAATTCCGATAAAAATTGTCGATTGATATGTGGGGTCGTGAAACGAGATTCGTTAAAATTCAATCCATACTGCTCGATCTCTTCTCTCGAGAACGGCAACGCTGGATTGAAATGACCACAAAGCCCTTGCACATATTCACAAGGAACCTCCCATATTCGGAAAAATCCCAAGATGTGATCTATACGGAAACAATCGAAATAATCACTTAACTTAGCGAAGCGTTTTTTCCACCAAGAGAAATTATCTTTCTCCATCGCATCCCAGTTATAAGTCGGGAACAGCCAGTTCTGACCGTTCATGGAAAAGTCATCGGGGGGAGCACCCGCTTGACCATTCATATTAAAATATTTCGGTTCCGTCCAAGCCTCTACACTAGTGCGGCTCACGCCAATGGGTAAATCACCTTTCAATACAACTCCATTCTTACGGGCATAATCCGATACCGACTTGAACTGGTTGTGCAATACATATTGCAAGAAATAAGAGAACGAGATCTCCGGCCATGCGTCACTATCTTCCCGGCATAGGGCGCGAACACGTGTCTTATTGTAAGTAGAATTACCTTGCCATTGAGAGAAATCCGATGTCCCATAACTTTCCCGCAAGAAACAATAAGTAGCGTAAGGCATCAACCATGACTCATTTTGCGCCAAGAACTCTTTAAACTCCGGCGTATCTAATACGGCCTTACCCTCCCCTGCGAAATATTCTTGACAATAACCCAATTTATATTTCAGTACTTCCTCGTAATCAACCGTATCTTTTGCGTTTAATTCTTTTTGCTTCCCTGCATAAAAAGCTGCTCTCTCCGGATCTTTCAAGGTCCCCAAAGCCGATAAATCCACATACATGGGATGAAGGGCATAAATAGAAATAGCGCTATACGGATAGGAATCCACCCAAGTATGGGTCATTGTCGTATCATTCATAGGTAATACTTGAATGATACGTTGGTGCGTCTTTCTAGCCCAATCCACCAACATGTGTAAATCTCCCAAATCACCTACTCCAAAGCTCTTTTCCGAGCGCAAGGAAAAGACGGGGATAACCGAGCCGGCACAACGCCATAACGGTAAGCTATCCCGGAAGTAAAGACCAGATATAACAACGGTCTCACCCTGTTTCTGGGGAACAAGACTTAGAATACGATTCTCATCACTCTCCCAATACAAAGGTTGACGGGAATCATTATCCCAAACCAAAAATTTATATTCTAAAGGATACCGTATCTCCGCAGCGTCTAAATCAATATGCCATTCCGGGAAAGTATCGCAACTCAGCAATAAAGCCTTGTCCGGATGCCAGTTACCTAAGCATTCTTGATTTCCAGTAATGGCTACACACTGATTCTTTTCCACCCGGGGAGCGGATATCTTTATCACCAATTTTCTTCCACTTCTAACGACCCTCTCATGTGTATTGCAGGGATGAGCGAATAAACTTTTGGTGAAAGCCGAAGAATAAAAGGCTAGATTATCCGGACGGATTTGCCAATAATCATAAAGGATGTAAGAATCAGATTGTCCATCCAATACAATCCGGTGATTCTTCTCCCACTCCTCAAAGATCTGCTTATCATTAACACTTAAGAAATATCTATATTCTATATCTTTTATATCGGGTGGAAGATCCAGTTCCAGTTTCCAGTTTCCATCCCCAGAGTAATTCATCTCCTTAGCCAAAGCAGGTTCCCAAGAGCCTAATTCCGGTATGGAGCCCACTACACATAACTTCTGTCCCCAAACGGTATGGAAGTTTATATTAAAAGTGACTTTCATGGTATATAGATTTAGTCAATTATTTAACCGCATTTAGAGGCTCCGCAATTCGTGCAGATCAAACAACCTTCTTGATAAATCAAGGTCTCCAACCCACAGTTCGGACATTTCTGCCCTTTCGCTTCCATGCCGTTCGGTAAATATTTCTTCAAGGCCCGTTCCACGCCATTCTTCCAAGTATTGATAGACTCGCTATTCAACTCCATACCCTGTACCAGTTTTATAACCTGATCGATAGGCATTCCGTAACGGAGCACACCGGAAATCAATTTAGCATAGTTCCAATATTCCGGATTAAACTTGCCATCCAAGCCTTCGATTGTCATTTTATAACCGCGTTTATTCTTGAACTGGAAGTCGTAATGCTTATTACCATCCTCATCATAGCTCTTGATGATCGTACCTTTAGAAACGTTTTTAGGTAACATGATACCCTCGTCATCATCGGCCAAACCGGTAAAGATCTCATACGGACGGCCATTTAACAAGCCGACGAAAGCGATCCATTTCTCACGGTTATTCTGGAATTTTACCACATCCGCATCCAATTCACGAGGACGGGTAGATACGATAACCGGTGGTTGCATGCAGTTGCAATCCTCTTTTTTCTTCTTTTTATCTGTCGCAATCAAGACACCGGAACGAGAACCATCTCGATAAACAGTACATCCTTTACATCCGCATCTCCATGCCTCAACATACAAAGAATCTACCAACTCCTCACTTACATCGTTCGGCAAATTGATCGTTACGCTGATAGAATGGTCCACCCATTTCTGAATGCGTCCTTGCATACGGACTTTTTGTAACCAATCGACATCATTGGAAGTCGCTTTATAATAAGGAGACTTAGCAACTAGCTCCTCCACTTCTTCTTGTGTATATTTCTTACTTGCCGAATAACCATTCGCTTGCATCCACGTTACAAACTTATGATGGAATACGATATACTCCTCGAAAGCGTCGCCTGTCTCATCCACGAAATCCACACGAGCCTCGGAATCGTTCGGGTTTACTTTGCGGCGGCGCTTATATACCGGCAAGAATACCGGCTCTATACCGGAAGTGGTTTGTGTCATCAAGCTAGTCGTTCCTGTCGGAGCGATTGTTAAGCAAGCGATATTACGACGGCCGTATTTCAACATATCCTCATATAAAGCAGGATCAGCCTCACGCAAACGGTTGATGAACGGATTTTTTTCCTCACGCTTCGCATCGAATATCTCAAAGGCACCACGTTCTTTCGCCAACATTACGGATGAACGATAAGCGGCCAAAGCTAATGTCTTTTGTATAAGTTCCGCACAATCGGTTGCTTCTTCTGTTCCATAACGCAAACCTAAAGCGGCAATCATATCGCCTTCCGCCGTAATGCCCACACCTGTACGGCGTCCTTGCAAAGTCTTTCGTTGGATCTTTTCCCACAAATGACGCTCTGTTTGTCTTACCTCCATGGATTCCGGATCCGAGTCGATCTTAGCCAAGATCATCTCGATCTTCTCCGACTCCAAATCAATAATATCATCCATAATCCGCTGGGCCAAACCTACATGCTTCTTGAACAAATCATAATCGAAATAAGCGTCCGGAGTGAACGGATTTACCACATATGAATATAAATTGATCGCTAACAAACGGCAACTATCATACGGACAAAGAGGTATCTCGCCACAAGGATTCGTGGAAACCGTACGGAACCCCAGATCCGCATAGCAGTCTGGTACAGACTCACGTAAGATCGTGTCCCAGAATAGCACACCCGGTTCAGCGGATTTCCAAGCGTTATGAATAATTTTTTTCCATAAGCCAGAAGCATCGATATCCTTCACATAAACGGGAGAATCCGAATCAATTGGATATTGTTGCTTATAGGTACCGCCATTAACCGCGGCATTCATGAAATCATCATCAATCTTCACAGATACATTTGCACCTGTAACCTTACCTTCCGTCATCTTAGCGTCGATAAACGCCTCCGAGTCCGGATGTTTAATAGAAACGCTCAGCATCAAAGCTCCACGACGGCCATCTTGGGCCACCTCACGGGTGGAATTCGAATAACGTTCCATAAACGGAACCAACCCGGTAGAAGTCAACGCAGAATTCTTAACCGGAGAACCTTTCGGGCGAATATGCGAAAGATCATGGCCTACACCACCACGGCGCTTCATTAATTGTACCTGTTCTTCGTCAATACGAATAATCGCACCATACGAATCCGCTTGCCCGTCCAATCCGATAACAAAACAATTAGAGAGTGAGGCAATTTGATAATCATTGCCAATTCCCGTCATCGGACTTCCTTGCGGAACGATGTAGCGGAAATGATCAAACAGGTCGAAAAGTTCTTGTTCCGACAACGGATTCGGATACTTTTTTTCCACACGGGCAATCTCACTTGCCAAGCGATGATGCATATCATTCGGAGATTCCTCATAGATATTTCCAAACGCATCCTTCAAGGCATATTTATTTACCCATACTTTAGCGGCGAGCTCGTCACCGGTAAAGTAATCCAATGAAGCCTTAAACGCTTCGTCAAAAGTGTAAGTTTTACGATCCACAATTATTATATTTATTTTGCGACTGCAAGTTTACGCATACTTTACCAGTTATCCAAATTACCCTACGTTAAAAAGAATACTTATTGAAAAGTTTTCCAAAACAAAACTTGCAACTCCACATTTTCAACTACTTAAACAAAACTAAGCATCAAATAGTTTTCCAAAAAGAAAACTTAACACTTATACGGATCTTCCAAAACAAAGAAGGACGCCTCTTTAGAGAGACGTCCTTATCCTACTATATAGGGATTCTTAATTTAGTTCTTGAGCAAGACCTCGATTTCCTCTACGGAAGACCGGAAAGACTTACTAGTCTCAATCTGGTCTTTGATCGTCTTACAAGCATGCAAGACCGTCGCATGGTCTTTCTTTCCTACGATCTTTCCAATATGGGAAAAAGAGGAGTCCGTATATTTCTTCGCCAAATACATCGTGATCTGACGGGCTTGCACGATCTCACGTTTACGGGAATTAGTCTGGATAACCGATTGCTCCAAGTTGAAATACTTGCAAACGATCTCCTGAATCATCTGTACGGAGATCTGTTTCTTCTCCAACCGAACCGCTTGGCTAACCACACGTTTCGTCAACGGCAGATCGATCTCACGATTATTG
>ERZ779924.767-NODE-767-length-12557-cov-51.2774_pt1 | contig 12557 bp, 18 predicted proteins | sample MGYA00511955_ERZ779924 | MGnify/ENA primary metagenome ERZ779924 (study PRJEB29588, sample SAMEA1969417) | human gut metagenome | biome: human gut; feature: human-associated habitat; material: faeces | place: Denmark | collected 2008/2010 ... | reverse complement strand
TTCCAGATTAGGATTAAAGGAGTTAAGACAGATTGTCCTAGCTGCCTGAAAACGAAAAAAAATAAAGGCTCGCTAAGCAATTTTGGCGAGCCTTCATTGTATCTTATCGTATCTTTATCAGAAGATTATCATCCGAAAAGAGCGGCGAGAGGAGTAAGACTAATCTTCATCCTCAGTCTTTCTTCTGCGGATAGCACGCTTGCGCTTTGGCTTCTCCTCTGTCTTAGGAGCCTCAATCTTAACACCAGCCAATTCCGGGTCGATGAGGATACGGCCGCAATACTCACAAGGGATAATCTTCTTGTGCATCTTGATGTCGAGCTGGCGCTGAGGTGGAATCTTGTTGAAGCAACCGCCACATGCATCACGCTGCACGTAAACGATACCCAAACCGTTGCGGGCACCATTACGGATGCGCTTGAAGCTCTGGAGCAAACGTGGTTCAATCTTCTTCTCGAGCTCGAATGCCTTCTCCTTCAAATTCTCCTCTTCCTCACAGGTTTCAGCCATGATTGACTCGAGCTCAAAACGCTTCATTACCAAGCCCTTCTCGCGGTCTGCCTTCTGGTCCTCAGCCTTGTGAAGGTCGTACAGGCGCTCGTTGATCGTCTGCTGCGCCTCGCGGATCTTCTTGCTGCAAAGTTCGATTTCCAGCTCCTGGAACTCGATTTCCTTGCTCAAAGTATCATACTCGCGGTTGTTGCTAACCATTTCGAGCTGCTTCTTATAACGCTCCACGCTAGCCTGAGCCTCCTCAATCTCGTGCTGCTTCTGATCGATGGCGCGGTCAAACTGCTCAATATCGGTCTGGATTTTCTCGATACGGGTGGTAAGACCAGCAATATCGTCTTCCAAATCCTGAACTTCGAGAGGCAACTCACCTCTCAACGCACGCTTTTCATCAATTGCAGACAAGGTGGTCTGAAGCTGATAGAGAGCCTTCAACTTCTCTTCCACTGTCAAATCTGTAGGATCTTTCTTTGCCATAATTCCTTATTTAAATATTAAATGTTTAATGTTAAATGTTAAATTGGGCTTGCGCCCTTCCAGCCATCTTATAAACTGAAGTTATAAATACAATATCGGATTCGTATTTATCGCCGAGATGCAGCATTTGGCATCAGGGAAATTCTCCTGGATGATGCTGCGGAAGATTTCGCCCGTAAACTGCTCACTCTGATAGTGGCCGATGACGCAGATCTGAATCTCCTGTTCGTGGCCGAAATACTCGTGATAGCTCATCTCGCCCGTGATGAAGGCATCGGCACCTGCCTTGATGGCTGCGTCGAGCAAGAAAGCACCTGCTCCACCGCAGAGTGCCACCTTCCTGATAGGACGTCGAAGCAACTGGTTGCACTGCACGCACTCCACGCCAAACCGCTCCTTGAGCATCAGCACCAAGTCGTCGGCTGCCAGGTCCTCAGCCACCTCTCCGATGACGCCCTCGCCGCCCTTCACGCCGTCCACTTCCTTCTCGCCAGCAAAGAACTGCACGTTTCGCAGCCCCAGTTTCTCGGCAATCTTGAAGTTCACGCCGCCCGCAGCCGCATCCATGTTGGTATGCATCGCCACGATGGTAATATCATTCTTAATCGCCTTGCGCACGGTACGCTGCACGTAGTTCTCGTCCGAAATTCTCGCCAGTTTGCGGAATATCAGCGGATGATGGCTCACGATGAGGTTACATCCCTTCCGGATGGCCTCGTCTACCACGGCTTCAGTAACGTCAAGACACAACAATGCCCCTGACATTTCTACCGCCTCTGTCAATCCAACTTGCAGGCCGGCATTATCATATCCTTCCTGCAAGGGCAGAGGCGCGTAATGTTCAAGGGCATCAACTACCTGTTTTATTTTCACGCTCCTATTCAATATTTTATTTTTAGACTGCAAAGTTACTCATTTTTCCCCGATTTTATCTCCATACAGCCCTCCGTTTAAACTTTTTTAATACAAAGTTTCGCTTTTGCGCAAAATATTTCACAAAAACAGCCGATAGTTGTAGATTTTTTATTAATTTTGCAAGCATACTTCATAAAAGCAGAACGGAGCCCGTCCCCCAAGGAAAGGTTCCCGATGAAGAACAGAGTATAATAAATTGGTTTAGAACATCGTATCATAAAAATAGTATAGCTTATGCATCAATCTACATTACCCTGCGATTTCGCACTCCCTGCCGAATGGGAGCCACAGAGCGCCATCATGCTCACCTGGCCACATGTCGGCACCGACTGGAAGCCGTATCTGCCAGAAATTACAGATACTTATCTCGAACTGGCAGATATCATCACGCGCTACGAGCAGCTGCTTGTGGCTACACCCGATGTGCCCGCCACCCGATACCAGCTCAAGAAAAAGCTCTCTGCCGAACAGATGAGCCGCGTGCTGCTCTACGAGGTAGAAAGCAATGATACCTGGGTGCGCGACCACGGACCCCTCACCATGGTGCTGCGCAGAAAGCAGAACACCTGGATGGTGCCTTACCGCATACTCGACTTCAAGTTCAACGGCTGGGGCGAAAAGTTCAGATGGGAGAAGGATAATGCCATCACCCTGCAACTATACTATCAGGCTGCCTTCAATGCCGATATAGAGAACCACCAGGGCTTCGTGCTCGAAGGAGGCAGCATCGAGAGTGACGGAAAGGGTACACTCTTCACCACCTCGCAGTGCCTGCTGGCGCCTCACCGCAACCAGCCGCTCGACCACGACAGCATCGACCATCTGCTGCAGACTTTCTTCCAGCTCAAGAGAGTCGTCTGGCTGGATCACGGCAATCTGATAGGCGATGATACCGACGGCCACATCGACACCATCGTGAGAGTGGCTCCACACGACACCTTATTATATGTAGGCTGCGATAATCCGGAAGATGAGCAGTATGAAGACTTCCAGGCGTTGGAGAAGCAGCTCAAGGGCCTCTTCACCTGGGAGGGATACCCTTACCGCTTGCTCAAACTGCCGATGCCCGACCCTATCTATGATGAGGGCGACTGCCTCACCACCAACCCTGAGAGCGAGGGCGACCGCCTGCCTGCCACCTATGCCAACTTCCTGATACTGAACAAGGCGGTGATTTATCCCACCTACAATCAGCCGGAAAAGGACGAGGAGGCACGCAAGCAGATTCAGCTCGCCTTCCCCGACCGCGAAATCATCGGCGTAGATTCGCAGATCATCATCCGCCAGCATGGCAGCATCCACTGCATCACCATGCAGTTGCCCGAGGGAGCCCTCAGAGACTCAACATTCCACATTTAACATTAAACATTTAACATTAAAAGTAAAAAAATGAACGTCGGTTTATTACAACTTCATAATACGGCAGATATCGCCAACAACAAACAGCGCCTGGCAGAAGGCATCATCGACCTCGCCCATCGCGGCGCAGAGCTCATCGTGCTTCAGGAGCTTCATAACTCCCTCTATTTCTGTCAGGTAGAGGATGTTGACCTCTTCGACCTGGCAGAACCTATTCCGGGCCCTTCGACCGATTTCTACGGCAAGCTTGCCAAGGATCTCGGCGTTGTCATCGTCACCTCCCTCTTCGAGCGCCGCGCTCCGGGCCTCTACCACAATACAGCGGTAGTGATGGAGAAGGATGGAAGCATCGCCGGAAAATACCGCAAGATGCACATCCCCGACGATCCTGCCTACTACGAGAAGTTCTATTTCACTCCGGGCGACCTCGGTTTCCACCCTATCCAGACCTCTGTAGGCAAGCTCGGCGTGCTGGTTTGCTGGGACCAGTGGTATCCCGAAGCAGCCCGTCTGATGGCGCTGCAGGGAGCCGAAATACTCATCTATCCTACCGCCATCGGCTACGCTACCTATGATACCGAGGAAGAGCAGCAGCGCCAGCGCGAGGCGTGGACTACCGTGATGCGGGGCCATGCCGTAGCCAACGGATTGCCGGTCATCGCCGTAAACCGCGTAGGTTTCGAGCCTGATCCTAGCGGTCAGACCGAGGGCATCCAGTTCTGGGGCAGCAGTTTCGTAGCCGGTCCTCAGGGCGAGCTCTACTACCGTGCCAGCGATCAGGAAGAAGAGAGCCTGGTGGTAGATATCGACCTGAAGCACAGTGAGAATGTGCGCCGCTGGTGGCCATTCCTCCGCGACCGCCGCATCGAGAACTACGGAGATATTACCAGGCGATTTATCGATTAACCCATTTTTGCCGGAAATTCCGAGAGAATATCGGGATTCCGGCATACATATATATAAGGTATAGATTTTCAGGATAAATGGAGAATTTGGAAGTGATGGTGATACTTTTCATCATCGTGATTTTAGGTTACGTCGCCTGCAAGTTGGGATATATGGGCGACAAGTTTGACAAGAAGCTATCCAGCATGGTGGTAGATATCACCTGTCCCCTGCTGGTGCTCTCGTCAGTAATGGGCGATGAGCTGCCCGACCGCACGCTCATCCTTCCCCTCCTGGGCGTAGGTTTCCTTACCTACATCCTTTTGCTGGTATTCGGTTTCTGGGTGCCGCGTCTCATCACTCGCAATCATGATGACCAGGGCATGATAGGTTTTGCGCTGATGTTTGCCAACGTAGGTTTCATCGGCTACCCTATTGTTTCAAGCATATTCGGTCCGAAGGCCATTTTTTATGCCGCGCTGCTCAACATGCCGAACACCTTTTTTATTTTTACGGCAGGTGTCATGCTCATCAAGGGCGAGTACAGCGTCAAGCAGTTCAATCCTAAGGTGCTGTTTTCTCCGGCTCTTCTTGGTGCCTTTGTTGCCGCCCTCCTGGTAGCCTTCGGGGTTCATACGCCCGATATCATTGCGCGTCCGGTAACGATGGTGGGCAACATAACGGTTCCGGCAGCCCTGATGATTATCGGTTCTTCGATGGCTAAGTTGCCGGTGAAGGAGATTATCGGCAGTCCTAAGGTATACCTCTCCTCGTTCTTGCGTCTTGTGGTAGTACCTCTGAGCATTTATTTCCTGTTCAAGGTATGTGGTGTAAGCGATCAGGTCAACAACATCAATACGGTTGTCATTGCGATGCCCGTAGCGAGTTTCGGCACGATGTTCTGTCTGAAATACGGCCGCAATCCTTCGCTCATCACCGAGATGACGTTCATCACCACGGTTGGCAGCATCATTACCATCCCGCTCATCACCCTCCTCTTTTCGTAATGCAGGAAGGGTGAAATGCCTGGCATACTTGCGTATCTTACTGCAATGACATCTTTTTTACGCATTGAACGATAAAAAAAACTCCATTTTTTCGTTATTACCCGTTTTTTGCTTATCTTTGCAAATAAATTTGGCACGAAGAAATCCTTTTTACCAATAATATAAATTAGAAAAAAATGAAGATAAACAACAGTACGAAGAAAAGCCTGCTCATCATCGCACTCGCGATGGCCAGCACTACTTACCAGACACAGGCCGCTCCGATAGAACATATCGGCGACAGATACATCATGCATATTCCAGAAATGGAACTCACAGGCGAAGAATCACTCCTCGATGTGCTCATGATGTGCCCGGAAGTCATCTCACTCGACGGCAACAACATCATCGGCGGAGATCCATTCGCCAACCTCTACGGCAAGTTCGTCATCCGTATCGACAACCAGGAATACGGACTCGATTACGCCACCTTCCTCCACCATTTCAAGGCTCGGGAGATAGAAACCATCAAGGTGTGCCAGAACGCCGAAGTGATGAAGGGATGCAGCAGTCTGAAGAAAGTCATCGACATCACACTGCGCAAGAAGGAGAACGGAACCACCGGCAGATGGGGACTCTTCGGTGATACCTACGGCGGCGCAAAAGGCATCGTCAGCGTCATCAGCCAGCAGGATAAACTCCGCGTGCTCAGTCATGTAGAAGGCAACTTCCAGCGCACCTCCAGCAGCGATAAGGACGCCTACCAGGGCATCTCAGGCACCACCGTGAACCACTACTCCCACGAGGGCGCCAAGCTCAATCTGCTCTGGACGCCTACCGCGAAGGATGTGCTCGAAATAGATGCGATGCAGACCTACACCCGCAACCATTTCACCCACATCCCGGCCGATTACGTGCGTGCCTATCATCTGCAGGCCGACTATACCCGCACGCTCGCCGACAACGGCTCCAGCATCCTCTTTACCCTCGGTGCCGAGCATATCAGCGACAACGGACGCACGCTGGAAGAAACCCATACTGCGCCCTACCAGAACCACTCCACCTACCCCTTCATGGTGATAGAATACGCCACTCCGGTCATCACCCCTGATCTCTGGATTACGGCAGGTTTCGAGGGCGGACTCTCCATCGAGAAGAACTGCGTCGCCGGTTACACCAACCATTCCAACTATCAGGATTTCTACGCCCAGCTGGATTACAACATCGGCAAGTGGGGATTCATGGCAGGCGACCGTTTCCGCATCATCAACTTCCGTCCTAAGCAGATTGCGCCGGAAGAGCACTGGAAGCATACCACGCGCAACCATATCTACTCGGCGAGCGCCTATTACCGCTTCACGCCGGGTCATACCCTGCAGGCCACCTACTGCCGCCGCATCTTCAATCCCGAGTTTGGCGATTTCGTAACCGCAGGCGATATGGAGGGTTCCTGGCAGCCGGTTTATACCGCCGATATCGGCAACAGCATGGCGAATGTGGTAGAGCTCAAGCATACCTACAGCCGCCCAGCCTTCGTGCTCAGCACCTCGGTGAAGAACATCCACCAGCACCTGTTCAGTGCCATCCACGACAATACGCTCGGCATCGGCTCCACCGCCTTCTGGCACAAGGGCATCCTTCGCCTCACAGCCGGAGTCAACTACTTCTGGCAGCGCAGCGAAACCCCTTCAGAGGAGGCTCAGCAGCGCAGTGCGGAGTATAATCATTTTGCCGTGTTCAAGTTGGCACCGCAGCTCACAATGGCCGATGGCTGGCGCTTTACGGGCAACCTCATCTGGTGTACCCGTCGCCGCAGCGATCCCTACACCCCGGCTAATCTCTATGCCGAGGTAGGGGTATACAAGAATCTGGGCAAGCACTGGACGCTCGAGGGCCGCTTCCACGATATGGCGAGTCAGCACTTCGGCAATCGCGCTGCCACCATCGGCTGCACGTATTATTTTTAACTTGAGCTTTAACAATCTTTTTCTAAATCAGAAGCAAGATTTCTGTTCCTTTCTTATTTTCTTATCAGAAAGAAGAAAAATTTTAAAAAGAAAGGAACAGTATATATGAGAAAAATTGATTTCAAGAAGATCGGGCTGGCAGCGATGATGCTCCTGTCGGGCCTCACATTCCAGTCGTGCGATAACGATAACGATACCGATTGGGACCGCGTTTTTCCTAACGCACTGGTAACCGTGAAGAAGAGTGGCGATGCCTGCTATCTGCAGCTCGACGACAACACCACGCTGCTCGCCAAGAACCTGAAACCAACCATCTTTGACGGTAAGGAGGTTCGCGCCCTGGTCAACTACTCCCAGACCTCGGAGAACAGCGAGAAGTATAACCAGGTGATTCACGTCAACTGGATAGACAGCATCCTGACCAAGAAGCCAGTTCCTTCGCTCGGTTCTGATACCGAGAACCGCGAGAAGTATGGCGACGACATGGTCGACATCGTGCGCGACTGGGTAACGGTGGCAGAAGATGGCTATCTCACCCTCCGTTTCCGTGCTCTCTGGGGCGGTCAGAAGGTGCATTACATCAACCTCGTTACGGGTGTGAATCCAGAGAATCGTTACGAGGTAGAGTTGCGCCACAATGCTAATGGCGACCCTCAGAACTACTGGCGCGATGCCCTCGTAGCGTTCAATCTGAACGGAGTCGTGCCTGATACCGAAGGCAAGACGGTGAAGCTTACCATCCGCTGGCGTTCCAGCCAGGGCTACAAGAAGGTAGATTTCGACTACTGTTCGCGCAAGCCTATCAGCAGCCCGAAGATGCTCGAAGGATACAGCCAGGAAGGAAGAGATATCCGATAAACGAAGAAAAAGCAGATAAAGCAAAAGCCCCGATGCATGATGCACCGGGGCTTTTTACTTTTTTACCTTTAAAGGCTGCTGCAGCTTGTTATGCCGAGGGTGGTAGCGATGGCTGTAAGGAAGGAGATTGCAATCTGCAAAATTGTTTTCCAGGTACTTGCTTTCATAATGTTTATTTTTTAATGTTTAATGTTGAATGTTGACTTGGTAGGGGGATGCGCCAGCTTCCGTCAGGCGTTAGGGAGAGACGCATCCCCGTTAGGCGGGTCCTGCGGGGGTTGGCCTCAGGCGAGGGCTTTACTCAAGCCCGCCACCGTTATCCTGAGAGCCGCCGCCCTGGCTGGCGCCGCCGCCTTGTTCAGTGCCGCCTGAGGTACCACCAGAGATGCCACCCTCGTCGGTGCCGGTATAGCCGCCGTACTCCTGAATCTTGCACTTCTTGCGCAGCTCAGAGTTGCTCCAGCTTTTTGTGTTTCTCACAATCAGGTGTACACCCTCTACGCTGGCAGCCGTTACCTTCTCCTTGGTATCCTCCGCCTTCGAAGTCATACCGATGGAGAACAGGCCGAGGTCAGAGAGACGCACACTCTTACCGTCGAGAATCAACTCCTGCAGATGGTCGAGTGCATCCATCAGCACACCGTGGATAGTACCTCGGGAGTAAGGCGAACCATGGTCAGAGATGTGGGATACGAATCCCTCGAAATCCACCTCGCGGTCGGTTACCGCAGTGGCATACCACTTTTTCTTACCAGCGTTCTCGCCGCTCTGTGGTGTACGCTGCAACTTACGATACTTCAATGTTCCTTTCTGTTCCATGATATTAAAATATTAAAGGGTTAATATAAATGTTACTTGAATTAATGTTAATTGTCTACTTGCTGGTTGGGGGTGCAGCCTTTCTTGAATCACGATGCAAAGGTACGGCAATTTTCTGATACTACCAAATTTCACCCTGCAGAGTTATGTTAAACGAATTTAGCACTTCGGACGCATCCGGTTAATCTTGCCAACTCATAATTTATCGTGCGAGAAAACTATGTAATGTAAAAAGTTTCTCTATGCTTTCTTACTCCGAAAACAGCAGGAAGCAAGAAATCATCCATCAATGCTTCCACCTTCCTCAACCTCCAAAGCGTGACAGTTGTGACAGTTGTGACAGTTTTCAGCGCCTACCCCCACCTCCCTCTCTTTAGAGGTAACTTATTATATATATTTATATATATAATAAGTTAAATATAATAATAACAATTTGAAAGCAGCCCGAGTTCATATACCCCTCCCCTGAAAACTGTCACAACTGTCACAACTGTCACAACTGTAACGCCTCTCTTCTTCTTCTCCCTTCTCTCCTCCTTCATCCATCTTTGTAAAGAAATCACCTACCCATCTCCATCCCCCCGCCCCATCAGTTTGCGGAGATTATCTGGCTTATTCTCCGCAAATTTGCGGAGAATAGACAATAAATCCCCCAAAAACTTGCATGAAAGAGAAATATTTCATATATTTGCAGAAGAAAAGCTGCACTCGGCAATTTGAAAGCAAGCTTTCATTGCGCTCGTTTGCATTTTCTTTGCAGAAGAAAAGAAGAAGAAGAAAAAGAAAAGATATGGAACAAGAAAACAACAGAATACAATTACCCCTAGAAGAAATCAAGCTCGCATTCGCTGCTTCATGCGTTGAGGGAGCTGCAAGAAAGCTCGGGGTACCATATATTGAAATATACGAAAGAATGAGAAAGGTTGATTTAATCAACAAGTTCATTCTGCCCCACTACGATACGCTCCACACCGAAAGTCGAGAGTATCTTATAGAAGATGTCATTGAGTGTCTAACTAATTGGGAGAAGAAAGACAGATGAAAATAACTGTTTATCATGGAGCTACAGAAATTATAGAAGCTCCACTTAATCATGTTGGAAGACCAAGGTTAGACTTTGGTCAAGGCTTCTATGTAACCGATTTAAAGGATCAGGCAATCAAATGGGCTAAAACCATAGCCGAAAAAAGAGCAGCACAACCCCTACTCAATATCTACACTCTGGATAGGGATGCTATTCTCGCAGAAGCTCGCTGCAAGATATTTACCGCATACGATAAAGACTGGCTAGACTTCATCGTGGGCAACAGACGGGGCGAAAACCCTGCCAGAGATTACGATTATGTAGAAGGAGGTATTGCTAACGACCGAGTAATCGATACCGTAAACCTATACATGACAGGTTTTTACGATGCAGAATCAGCCCTACAGCAGTTAATATTTCATAAGCCCAACAATCAGATTTGCCTGCTCAATCAAACTCTCATCAATAAATACTTAGTATATAATGGAACAGAAAAAATATAAACAGATCAACACAAAGACGCCTGAGATTCAAGAAATGATTCTCAGCTATCAGATAGGAGGCGTGGCATACGAACTGTCACAGCGCCTGGAAATATCTCCAGCTCTGGCTCTTGATCTTTTCTATCGCAGCAAGACCTGTGCCCAACTCCACGATAAGCGCACCGGCCTATATCTCATGAGCAATGGCTACATCGCCGATGATTTCATTTACGAGAAGCAGAGAGGGTACTGATAGCAGAAAGAAAGCTCGACCAGGAGTTAAGGAGAGATGCTACCCCATCATAAGGAACCATCAAGCAGGCACGCCCTGAAGGGGCAGAAGCACCTAGCCCAGGGTAACGCCCTGGGTATAAGCGCAATCAGCCTTGCGCCCTGTAGGGGAAAAAGCCTTAAAAGATTCCGTGAATTCCCTGCCTATTCCTCTCGCCTTTCCGCCTCCGGCTCCGCCACCATTTCCGGCACTTCTTCCGGCAATTCATATCTTCTGATATGATGATCTTCCAGATAGATATGGTTCAGCGTAAAGGCGAGCGATTCCAGCGTCTTTTCCCTTACCGCCGGCTTCAGTTCACATTCCCATATCACGATGGTATGCCATCCCATTTCAGCCAGCCGGTGCAGCACCTCATGGTCCCTCTCCCGGTTCCTCCTGATCTTCTCCATCCAGAACCCGGTATTCGATTTCGGCACCACATAATATTGGCACCCCTCATGTCCGTGCCAGAAGCATCCGTTCACAAGAATACAGGTACGATATTTCCTCAGCACGATGTCCGGCTTGCCCGGCAACCGCGGATGATTGAGCCGATACCAGAATCCCCTACTCCACAGAAATTTCCTGACAAGAATCTCCGGTTTTGTATCCCTGCCCCTTATTGCCGCCATATTGTTGTGGCGCTGTTCTATGGTCAAACGGTCTGACATACTCTTTATTTACAAAGACATTTTTTAACGTAACTTAGAAATAAAAACGAGGTCACTCTTACCAGCAACCTCGTTCAAATATTAGTTGAGTTTTAAAATATCCTCCTTGGCAAGCCCTGTATATCTTGCGATTTTATCAATAGGCTCGTTTTCCATTAGCATATTCTTAGCTATTTCTATTTTACCTTCTATGATAGCTCCTTTATATGCTGCAATGTTATCACGCATCACCTTGATACTTTCATCATATTTCTCTTGATCTTCCTTGCAGAGTGCAGTAATGTCCTCTATCGCAGCAAGTTTTTGGAAGAGTTCATTTCCTACCAAAGAAGGTATTTTGTCCAATATACTCATATTATTTAATTCTATTAAAAGAAACAATTCTTATATCAATTAACACCATTCATTGGCAAAATTAATCTTTTCTCATGAAAACACAAAAGAAAAAGCCCAAAAACTTGCATAAAGGAGAAATATTTCTTATTTTGCAGAAAAAAAGATGGCAAAGGAAATATAAGCTTATCAGTAATTTCTCATAAATCGTGTAATAATTCATAAAAAAGAAGGTTTTTACTTGTCTGATTCAAGTTTTTATCTTATCTTTGCATTATGAAGAAGGAAAAGGAATATACATTGACTGCCATCCGTGAATGCCTGGCTAAGAATATGCCACCATACGGAAAAGCGATACTTTTTGGCTCACAAGCTAGAGGCACCGCTAGGGATGATAGCGACTGGGACATTCTAGTTATCTTAGACAAGGATCAACTTCTACCTTCTGATTATGATAATGTAACCTATCCTCTTACCGAGCTAGGCTGGGATTTAGGAAAAGAAATAAATCCTGTAATGTATTCCGCTAAGGAGTGGCAGAAATATAAGATTACACCATTTTATAAAAATGTAGAAAAGGAAGGAGTAAGATTATGGGGCTAACAAACGATGAAAGAAGTTCTTTAGTAGAACTTCGTCTGGAAAAAGCAAAAAGATTTATAGCAGAAGCAGAGCAAATGCTTTCTATGGGATTATGGGATTTGGCAGCTAATAGGTTTTACTATTCTTGTTTCCATGCTGCTCAGGCACTATTAATACATTATGGGCTTTCGGCACATACTCATGCTGGTACTTTAGGCGTATTTGGCATGAATTTCGTTAAGACAGGTAAAATTGACAAAGAACTTGGTGCATTTTTCTCCAGGATGGAACAATTAAGAATGAAAGCTGATTATAACTGCGAATATGATGTTAGTAATTCTGACGTAGAAAATATGCTACAACCCGCTCATGACTTTTTAAATAGCATCATCAAACTTATCAAAGAAAAACAATA
>ERZ779924.754-NODE-754-length-12754-cov-2.95047_pt1 | contig 12754 bp, 12 predicted proteins | sample MGYA00511955_ERZ779924 | MGnify/ENA primary metagenome ERZ779924 (study PRJEB29588, sample SAMEA1969417) | human gut metagenome | biome: human gut; feature: human-associated habitat; material: faeces | place: Denmark | collected 2008/2010 ... | reverse complement strand
GACTACAACGAGCAGCGCATCGACGACTCGCTCGGAACGCTCGCCGAACTCACGGGCATTCCGCTCTGGGACACCACGGCCGAGAAGTCCGCTGCCAGGACCGCGCTCGCGCAGGCGGCCGACGCGCTCGCGGGCCGTCCCGTGGCGATCTGCCAGACGGCGACGACGCGCCCCGTGGCGCTCGCACGCCGCCTCGTCGAGTCGGGCATCCGCGTCACGGACCTCTACTGCGACAGCTTCCTGTCTGCGGACAAGACCGACTTCGAGATTCTTCGCAAGAAGGCGCCCGGCCTTCTCGTGCATCCGACGACGGTGCCGAAAAGCGCGACGACATCGTGGCCATCGGCCAGAAGGCCGCCTTCTTCACCGGGGCGACCCACATGCTCAACATGATCGAGGGCGGCCCCTGGTGGGGTCACGGCGGCGTGAGAAGCCTCGCGCTCGCGCTTGCGGCTGCGGCACGCGAGCCCGTCGACGTCGACCGCATCATCAGCGTCAAGGGATACGGGTGCAACGGATGTTGTTAGACTACACGCAAAGCTCCATGTCGACCTACACGGCCGACTGCTCGGGCGTCGCAAGCGCCCTCTATGAACTCGGCGGCATGACCGTCATCCACGACGCCTCGGGCTGCAACTCGACCTACACCACGCACGACGAGCCCCGCTGGAACACGATGCCCTCGGCCGTCTTCATCTCGGCGCTCACCGAGATGGACGCCGTGCTCGGCAACGACAGTCGCATCATCGACGACATCGTCGACGCAGCCCGCAAGCTCACGCCCGCCTTCGTCGCCATCGCCGGCACGCCCATTCCCATGATGACTGGCGTCGACCTCAAGGGGATCGCCCGCCTCGTCGAAAGCCGCACCCGCATTCCGTCCTTCGCCGTCCAGACCAACTCCATGCGCGCCTACAGCGTGGGCTGCGCACAGGCCTGGATCGAACTCTCGCGCCGCTTCGTCGTTCCCAACGGCGCCCGCGCGGGGTCCTTCGGCATCAACCTTCTGGGCGCGACGCCTCTCGACTTCTCGACAGGCGGCATGCTCGAGTCCCTCAGGGCCGCCGCCGCACGCGCAGGCTACACGATCAACGCCTGCTGGGCGATGGGCGACAAGCTCGAATCCCTCGCCAACACCGCGGCCGCGCGCGTCAACGTCGTCGTGAGCTCGTCCGGGCTTCCGCTCGCGCAGTGCTTCGAGCGCTGCTTCGGCACGCCCTACGTCTGCGGTCTGCCCGTGGGCGGACTTGCTCCCCGCTGGCACGCGGCCGTCGAATGGGCCGCGAAGAACCGCTGCAGCGTGCCCGCCGCCGACTTCCTCGGCGCGGATGCGGGCGGCACCCGCACGGCCGTGCTCGGAGTGCCGCCGCCTGCACGGCCGCGGCCGTCAACCTCGAGCAGCCCGGAAGCTGCAGGGCGCTCTCGCCCCTGCCGTCCCTCGGCATCGAGGCGCCCATTCTCTCCTCGAACCTTTCCGAGGACCTCCTGCGCGCCATGCTCGGCGGCACGGAGGTGCTCGCCGCCGACCCGCTCTTCGACATCATCGCCGAGGAGGCCCGCGTCGGGCGCACCATCGCCTTCCCGCACGAGGCCTGCTCGGGCCGCATGTACAGGAGCGGGATCGTGAACATTCTCGAGCGCGCCCCGTTCGACGCACTCGTCGGCAATCTGCTGGACACTGCAAAATGACCTTCAATCTGAAGCAATGCGCCCTCGTCTGCGGCGCACTCGCCCTGGCCGCGACCTCCGCGGCCGCACGCACCGTCGTCGACGACAACGGCACCAGCGTCGAGATCCCCGACCACGTCAACCGCGTGGTCGTCACGAACATCCTTCCGCTCGCCTCCGCCGTGACCGTCTTCCTCAACGACGGCAAGACCGTGGTGGGCATGCATCCCGCCTCCTACTCGGCCGCCAAGAGCGGGCTCCTCGGCAAGCTCTATCCCGACGTCCTCAAGGCCGTCACCTCCTTCATGCAGGGCGCGAGCCTCAACGTCGAGGCCCTGATGGCCCTCAGGCCCGACCTCGTCCTCGTCAACGCGCCCGACAAGCGCACGCTCGACGCGGTCCGCAACGCGGGCATTCCCGCCTTCGGCATCAGCCCGAGCAAGTGGCACTACGACATCATCGAGACGCACGCCCAGTGGATGAAGAGCCTCTCCGAGATCTGGCCCGAGCACAAGGGCAAGGGCGACCTGATCGACAGCCGCTCGAAGGCCATCGCGAAGATGGTCGCCGACCGCACGAAGGACCTCAGGCCCGAGGAGCGCAGCAAGGTTCTCTTCCTCTTCCGCTACGACGCCCGCCAGATCGTCACTTCTGGGCGCAACTTCTTCGGCCAGTACTGGTGCGACGCCGTCGGCGCCAGGAACGTCGCCGAGTCCGTGACGGCAGACAACGCCAACGCCATCGTCTCGATGGAGCAGATCTACGCTTGGAACCCCGACGTCGTCTTCATCACGAACTTCACGGCTGCCACGCCCGCCGACCTCTTTGATAACAAGATGGCGGGCCACGACTGGTCCGACGTGAAGGCCGTCAAGGACAAGCGCGTCTACAAGCTCCCGCTCGGCATCTACCGCAGCTACACGCCTTCGGCCGACACGCCGCTCACGCTGCTCTGGATTGCCAAGCAGGTCTATCCCTCGCGCTTTGCCGACATCGATCTCACCAAGGAGGTCAAGGCCTGGTACAAGGACGTCTTCGGCGTGACGCTCACCGACGCCGACGTCGACATGATGTTCAATCCGGGCGAAGGCGCGAGCACCGGCGCCACGGTCGCCACCCGCAGCAACGGCTGATCCATGTCGAACGTCTCCACCGCACGCGCGCGAAGCGCCCAGGCCGCAGGCGCGGCCGCGGGGCGCTTCCGCCTCGTCATGGCCTCGCTCGCCCTGCTGCTCGCCGTCACGGCCGTCGCCTCGCTGTGCCTCGGCCGCTACAGTCTCACGGGCACCGAAGTGATGGCCGTGCTCCTGCCCGACGGCTGGCTTTCCGTCGAGACAAACCGCATGATGGAGAACATCGTTCTCAACGTGAGGCTGCCGCGCGTGCTTCTCGCGATCATTGCGGGCGCGGGACTCGCCATGTCGGGCGCCGCCTTTCAGGCGCTCTTTGCGAATCCGCTCGCCGCGCCCGACACGCTCGGCGTCGCCACGGGCGCCTCGTTCGGCGCCGTCCTAGGCATCCTCTGGGGCTGGAACGGCATGGGCATTCAGCTCATGAGCCTGGCGACGGGCCTCTCCGCAGTCTTCTTCGTGATCGTCATCAGCCGCGTGCGCAACACGAGCTCGATCCTCATGATCATTCTCTCGGGCATGGTCGTCGGAGCCCTCTTCTCGGCTCTCGTCTCCCTCGTCAAGTACGCGGCCGACCCGCAGGACGTGCTGCCGTCCATCACCTTCTGGATGATGGGGGCGCTCACGGGCGCGACCAAGTCAAGCGTGCTCGCGGGCACGCCCATGGTGCTCCTCGGCATGCTCGTTCTCTGGCTCCTGCGCTGGCGCCTCAACGTGACGACCCTTCCGACTGACGAGGCCGCAAGCCTCGGCATACCCGTGCGCAGGATCCGCGCAGGCGTCATCATCGCCGCCACCATGATCACGGCCTCGGTCGTCTCGATGTGCGGCCTCATCGGCTGGGTGGGCCTTCTCGTCCCCCACGCCGCACGCATGGTCTTCGGTGCGAACAACCGCTTCGTGCTGCCCGCCTCGATGGTCATGGGCGCCCTCTTCATGCTCGTGATCGACACCGTCGCGCGCACCGCCACGCAGAGCGAGATTCCCGTCTCGATCCTCACGGCCGTCGTGGGTGCGCCGTTCTTCATCTATCTTCTGCGCCGCACGGGCGGCATCTCGGGGTAGCGCCATGTCCCTTGAAGTGATCCACGGCGGCTACGCCTGGCCGGGCCGCGAACCCGTTCTCACGGGCGTCAACTTCCGCTTCGACGGCACGGGCGTCATGAGCATCCTCGGCCCCAATGGCGCGGGCAAGACGACGCTGTTGCGCTGCATGCTCGGCCTTCTCAAGTTCACGGAGGGCGAGGCGAGGCTCGACGGCCGCCCCGTCTCCAACTGGAAGCCCCGCGACTTCTGGCGCACGATCGGCTACGTACCTCAAGCGAAGCTCCCGGGCTTCGCCTCGATGACGCTCGCCGACATGGTCGTCCTCGGCCGCAGCGCGCACATCGGCCCCTTCAGCCTGCCATCCGACGCGGACTGGGAGGTGGTCGACCGCGTCATGACCGAGGTCGGCATCGAGCACCTCGCGGGGCGCCTCTGCAGCGAAGTCTCGGGCGGGCAGTTCCAGCTCGCGCTCATCGCCCGCGCGCTCGCGGCCGAACCCAGAATCCTCGTGCTCGACGAGCCTGAATCGAACCTCGACTTCCGCAACCAGATGGTGGTCCTCAACGTCATCGAGCGTCTCACCGAGCAGGGTCTCGGCGCCGTCATCAACACGCACTTCCCCGCGCATGCGCTCGAGATCTCCACGAAGACGCTCCTCGTCCCCAGGCACAGGCCGCCCATCTTCGGCGACACCCGCGACGTCATGACCGAGGATCTCCTCTCAGACGTCTTTGACGTGCGCGTGCGCATCAGGGAGCTCGACTTCCCCGAGCGCCGCTACACGTGCGTCGCCGCCGTCGAACCCCGACACGGAGGAACGTGACGAAAAGAATGACGCAGAGGCCTGCGGAGAGGCCCCGGACATTCTGTCCTGCATTAATGGAAAAAGGACCGGCCCGCGGATTGCGGAACGGTCCTTTTCTTCATCGGGCCTCCCCTGCGCGGGCAGAGGAGGCTTCATGCGGATCATCGCTCGGAGGGCTGCAGGGGCTCGTCCTTGTCGTCCTCTACGGCGAAGGCCGCCTGCTGTTGCTGCTGGGCGGCAAGCCCCGCCTCGAGTTCGCTCTGCAGGAGCTTCACCATCATGTAGCGGTTGAGCACCTCACGGGCGAAGAGCAGGTAGCCGAGGTAGAGCTCGGACTTGCGCAGCGAGATCTTCTCCTCCCCGATCTGGGTCATGAAGTCGCGCTGGGCCTCGTCGATGAGCTCGAGGGCCTGCGTGCAGTTGGCCGGCACGAAGTTATCGCGGATCATGATCAGGCGCTTGGAGAGGGTCTTGATGTTGTCGCGCATGCGTCCCGTGAAGGGCGAGTGGGAGTTGGCCACGTAGTTCTGTGCGACGCCGATCTGGTCGCGCAGGGAGTGGCTCACCTCCTTCATGCTCGTGAAGGCGCGGTAGTAGAAGTTGCGGGCGTCGCGGTCGGAGCGCGAGCCGCCGCCCTCAAGGGCCATGTTGTAGTACTCTCCGCGGCGCATCGTGATGAAGTCGAAGAGCTGTGCGGCGTCGCCCTTGAGCTCGCGCAACTTCTGATCGTCCTCGTCGAGGAAGGCCTGAAGGCCCTGCGCGTAGAGCGTGAGCGTGGCGTTGAGGTTGTCGTTGACGCTTTCGGTGAGCAGGTCGCGGATGCTGGCCTTGTCGCCGCGGTCGATGCGCTCGTGGTCGGGCGTCTCGTCCTCTTCCTTGACGAAAAAGTTCGTGCGGATGACGACGATGAGCGCGAGCACCATCATGATGAGCTGAAGCGGCTCGCCCCAGCTGATGAAGAGCATGCAGATGAGGCCGCAGGCGGTGAAGGCCGTGAAGGCGGTCATGAACCAGCCGGAGATCACGGTGAGCACGCCCGAGATGCGGTACACGGCGGACTCGCGGTCCCAGGCGCCGTCGGCGAGCGACGAACCCATGGCGACCATGAAGGTCACGTACGTGGTCGAGAGCGGGAGCTTCAGGCTCGTGGCCGAGGCGATGAGCGCGGCGGCGAGCACGAGGTTCACGCTGGCGCGGATCTCGTCGAACGGCAGCTCGACCTCGCCCGGCGCGAGCTTCTTCTTCTCGAAGCGCGTGGCTAGGCTCTTGATGACGGAGGCCGGAATGATCTGATGGGCGAGGTTGTTGAAGCGGATCGCGGAGCGCACGACGACGCGGGCGGGAAGCGAGGAACCGAACTGCTCCTTGCCGCCGCGGGCGGACGAGGCGAGGCTGATCGAGGTGCGGATGACGCGGTGGGCCTTCTTGGAGAACCAGAGCGTGAGCACCATCACGAGGCCGGAGGCAAGCAGGAAGTAGGTCGGCGTGCCTTGGTTGTGGCGCAGGCCCTCCATCGTGAAGGTCGTCGGATCGGCGCCCTCGACCGCGGACCAGATCTCATAGGAGGAGAGCGCGGCGAGCGGCACGCCGATGAAGTTCACGAGGTCGTTGCCCGCGAAGGCGAAGGCGAGCGAGAACGTGCCGGCGAGAATGATGATCGGGAAGATGTTGATGCGCAGCGCCATGATGAGCGCCTGGAAGAGCACGGTCAGGATGGCGAAGCAGCCGAGCAGGAGTTCGGTCGTGTTGGCGCCGATCCAGGAGATCCATTCGGGCTGCATGAAGGACGCGCCCTTGGCGCCCTTGATCACGAGGAAGTAGAAGACGGCCGTGAACGAGACGCCGCCGTAGATGCCGCCGAAGAGCTTGTAGTAGCGCTCGTAGTTGAAGGAGAAAATCAGACGCAGCAGATACTGCACGAAGAGGCCCGCAAAGAAGGCCACGACGACGGATACGAGAATCGCCATGATCATGGCGAGCGCCTTGGCGGAGTTGAGGTAGAGCCCCAGATCCGCAATGGGCGCGCCGCTCGACCAGACCTTGTAGCAGGCGAGCGCGGTGGCGCCGCCGAAGAGTTCGAACACGATCGAGACGGTCGTGGAGGTGGGAAGGCCGAGGGAGTTGAAGGTGTTGAGCAGGAGGACGTCGCAGACCATCACGGCCGTGAAGACGATGATCACTTCCTTGAAGGTGAAGTGCTCGGGCACGAGAACGCCTGTGCGGGCGACCTCCATCATGCCTGAGGAGAAGGTGGCGCCGAGCAGGACGCCCAGACTGGCCACCGTCATGATCACCCAGAAGGGTGCCGTGCGGGAGCCGACGGCGGAATTGAGGAAGTTGACGGCGTCATTGGAGACGCCGACGAAGAGGTCGATGACGGCAAGCGCGCCCAAAAGCGCCAGCGCAGCAAGTATGAATGTATCCATTCGATTTGTATCTGCCCGAACGGCCCGGCCGGTGCCGACGCTCCGAGGGAAACGACTTCACGGCGTGACAGTTCCTGACAATTTGCAATCAGTATTAATGGTTCGATTGTATCGAACCTCAGGCCGTATTTGGGGACCCGTCTGCTGAAAACACTCAAAATGACAGCACCGCGCGGAGAAGCCGCGAGCTCGTACCAGCTTCGAATTACTCCCAAAAGCGATGCCCTGCGGGACTAGCGCAGCTGGGCGGGACTGCCGTGCGAGTTCTCCTCGTTCTTCGGACGCATGTACCAGAGGAAGATGACAAGCGGCAGGAGAATGAAACCGCCGAGGAAGATGACGGACTTGAGCGGCAGGTACATGGCCATGCCGCCGCCCACGAGCGGGCCGATCACGCTGCCGACCTGCTGTGCCGCGTAGGAGAGGCCGAAGATGCGGCCGCGGTCCTCGGGCGGCGTGCTCATCGTGAGCACGGTGAGGCCGCCGATGAAGCGCCAGACGGCGAACGGCACGAGCGTATCGGGAATCGCCTGGATCATGCCGAAGCAGGCCGTGCCCGCAAGCGCCGTGTAGAGCGCGGGGCGGTATCCCCACTTCTGGCCGATGACGCCCCAGAGGGGCGAGGCGATCACGCCCGAAACGCCGACCACGGAGAAGACGATGCCGGTCACGAAGACGATGCGGTCCATGCTGCCCTGGAGCTCGCCGATGTACATCGGCATGACGGGCTGCTGCAGGAGGATCGTGAGTTGCACGACGCCCGCGCACAGGAGCATGCGCTGCACGACGGGAATCTTGAGGAGGCTGGTCTTCTCGCGCGCGGCGGCCGCCTTCTTCTGCTCCTTTCTCGGAGGCTCGTGGATGAAGAAGAGGATGAGGAGCGTGATGACGGCAAGTGCGGCGCCGCCGATGAAGAAGGTCATGCGCATCGAGAAGAGCTCTGCGAGCGCCCCGCCGAAGAAGGGCCCGAGAACGCCGCCCGCAGTCATTCCGCCCTGCATGATGCCCATGGCCAGGCCGATGCGCTCGCGCGGCACGGTGCTCGCCATGATCGCGAGGCAGGCGGGCCAGAGGCCCGAGGCGAACCCCTGGAAGCAACGCATGGCCAGCAGTTGCCACTCGTTCTGGACGATGCCGCCCAGCGCATAGGAGACGGCGAGGAGGATTGCTGCACGCAGCGCCATGAGCTTGCGCGAGCGTTTGTCGGCCATGGCGCCCCAGATCGGGGCCATGACGCCTGAAATCAGAAAGGAGACCGAAAAGACGAGACCGCTCCAGAAATTCGCCCGCGACTGCTCGACGCCGAGCTCCTCGATGAGGTACATCGGCAGAAAGGGGATGAGCATCGTGTAGCTGAGCGACATCAAAACCGCGCTCAGGGTCAGGATGACGAGCGTCGTCTTCCAGTGGGCTTGGATCGCTTGTGTATCAGGCACGTCGGATCTCCGTTGTGGGTTTCTGGCTTTTCTTCTTCGTCCTGCCGCCGAGGGGAAGCGGACTCGACAATGATACGCCCGGGCGGGAGTCCTGAACAGCCCGAACCTTTTGGCGAGCCCAAAAGAAAAGGGAGCGTCTGGTCGAACGCTCCCGTAAGATCCGTGAAAAGTGAAAGGGGGCATGCCCTTTCGGGCGCTCCGGAGGTTTGCACGGGCTGGTCTTCCCGACGATCCTCCATCCCTTCACAGGCGGCCGCTGCAACCGGAGAGTCATGCCGGCTGCGGGCCGTCGGGCAGTCACGGACTGCCGATGGTCCGGCAGCATCTGGTCGTGGCGCTCCTTTGCACATCCCCCGATGTAAGCGCCGATGCCGCCTGCGTCTGAAGCCGCCTGATCCGGCCTCATTCGCCTGAGTCGAACGGTTGGTTCCGTTCAACTGCACGCAAATTTTAGTGATTTTCGGCGGAATTTCTACTCCTTTAGGCTAACTCCACACCCCAATTCCGCGCTTCTTTTGACGATAATCAGGTAATTTTACCTGTTTACATCTCGGTTAGGGATATCCCCAAGGATGTCCTTCTACCCCCACCGAGGTATGTCTCGGACCACATGCCGGGGCATGCATGAAGGCGAACGCCCGCCCTCATTCTGTGGAAACCCTTACTCATGATCGGTGCGCTCTGGAAACAGTCTCTCCACGAGCTGCCTGATCATCTGAGCGGGATCCGAGAAGGGCGCATCGGCAAAGAGCGCGTGTCCCGCGCCGCCCTTTGCACGGGAGGCCGCCACGTGGTAGGTCTCGCCCGTGTAGGCGTCGAGGAAGGTGAGCGACATGGAGGCGGGGGCCTCAAAGGGTCTCAGGGTCCTGCCCGTCGAGAAGGTGACGATGCCCCGGCAGCGGCGCACCGACGGCAGGTCGCCCGTCTCGAGGAGCTCGGGTTCGAAGCCGCGGTCGCGGAGCATGCGCGCGAGCGTCAGATCGAACGAGGCGGAATGCTCCTCGGCGGGCACGACGCACAGCGACCTGTAGGACTGATAGGGGCTTCGGTAGGAGGGTTCCTCAGGGGCCGCCTCCTGAGTGCTCGAGCAGGCGGCGAGCAGCGAGGCCGCGGCACAGGTCGCGCACAGGGCGGCGCGCCTTTTCACCTTTTTCAAAATTCGTGCTTCCATCCTTCTCCTCATATATGGATCTCAATGACGATAGGTTACACCCACTGACCGTAGCCCAACCCGTTTGCGCGTACAATTCTCCACTTCCGAACCCGCTTCCGAAAACAACCCATTTCCAGTACGCCGACCATGTCCAAGAACAAGTCCGGGGCCGCGAACCGCCCAGCCCTCTACAATCCGACCGCCGCCTGCGTTCTCTCGCTCCTCTTCACGCCGATCTTCGGCGCCCTGCTTCAGGCGCGCAACTGGGACGCGCTCGGCGAACACGGCCGCGCCCGCGCCTCGCGCATGTGGGTGCGCACGACGCTCTGGCTCCTTTTCGTCTTCGTCATCATGCAGGCCGTTTTCCAGAACGAGCCCTTCATGCAGTTCGGCGGCCTCTACTTCCTCGTCGTCACCTGGGCGAGCTGGATGGTCACGACCGGCTGGAAGCAGATCGGATACGTGCGCGAGCTCTTCGGCAGCGACTATCCCCGCGAGCGCCTCGGCCGCGTGACGATCTTCGCAGGCGGCTGCTGGGTGATCTACTCCATGGTCTCCATCTCAATCGCGATGGCCATCCAGCTCACGGGCCTCGACAAGATGCTCCCCGGCGCCGAGCGTGCCGAAAGTCAGGGCGTCGTCCTGCGCGTGCCCGAAGGGTCCGACAAGGTGGTGGTGGAGCCGCTCCCCGTCGAGACCAGAAAGGCCGAATAAGGCCCTCCTCACTTCCGCATGCCCAAGCGTCCCGACCCGCGCTTTCCGATTCCCGCCCCTGAAAAGGCCGAGGACTACGTGCTCGACCTGCTCGGCGGCATCGTGAGGCGCAGACCCCTCACGGGCGAGGAGGCGATGGCCCAGCTCATCCGCCTCGAGGAGGACCCGCCGCACAGACCGAATTCGCCCGCCGCCTTCTCACCGACGCGCCCGACAGCCGCAAGAACCGCCGTGCGCTCTCGCTCCTCAGGAAGGCCGCCGCCCGAAAGCTCCCCGAGGCCCTTCACCTGCTCGGCGTCGTCATGCTGCGCGGCCAGGGGCTGGACGCGGATCCCGCCGAAGGCGCGAAGCTCCTTGAGGAAGCCGCCTATCTGGGCAGCGCAGGCGCGGCCGCCGACCTCGCCCGACTCTGCCGCATGGGGCTCGGACGCCCCGCATCCGACAGGGACGCACTCTACTGGTACCGAATCGCGGGCGCCAAGGGACACACCGCCTCCCAGCGCGAGGCGGGCCTCATGCTCAGGGACGGACGCGGCGCCCGCGCCGACAACGACGAGGCCGCCAGATGGCTCAGGGCCGCCGCCCAGGGGCGCGACCCTCAGGCCCAGTACGAACTCGCCCGCCTTCACCAGCGCCGAGGCTGGGCTGGCGCCGACCCCGAGGAAGCCGCCCGATGGCTCACCGAAGCCGCACTTTCGGGCGTCGTCGAGGCGCAGTACCGCCTCGGCGTCCACTACTGGGCAGGCAGGGGCGGCAGGGTCGACCTGCGCGAGGCCGTCCGCTGGACGTGCCGCGCCGCCGAAAACGGCAGCACGCAAGCCCTCACCACCCTCGCCGACTTCTTCCTGACGGGCTCGGCCCTCGACATGAACCGCTTCAATGCCTACACGCTCCTCAAGTGCGCCGCCAGGCTCCACGACGCGGGCGCCGCGACCACGCTCACCGCACTCGAGCGCATGCTCACCCGAAGCGAGAAGGCCCGCGCCACCCGCCTTGTGATGATCTCGAAAACCCCTAGGGTCCTCGTCGAGACCCTCATCCCCCGCCAGAGCCGCTGAAAGCCGCCCGGTGTTGCACAAGGCCCTCCCCGCCTGCGCAAAAAAAAGGTCAGAATCCCTGCAGGACAGGGATCTGACCTCAACAACCAAAAGCATATGGATGACGGACATGACTCCGCATTGCTTCGCCGGCATCGGCCGACTGATTCATTCTGCCACCGTCCGCTCTCCCTCTCAATGCCTCCAAACCGCTCTCCCGGGGCTTTTGCCTGCCCGACGGCATGCGGGATCAAGTTTCGCCTCCCTCTTAACACTTTTTTCTACCCCTGAAGTAGCATGGTATTTACCCTAACGACACTTCAAGGCGAAGCCTCCCGAGCTTTTCTCGAGTGCGTCCCGGAACAGATCGAGTGTTTTCACCTATGCAGCGGCGTACGGGATCACCTCCCCCAACTTCCCTGTGCCATAGGCGTTGCAAGGTCATATACAAAAAAAAACACAAAAATCCCCTTGCCCTGCAACAGGTTGCGAAACACCTTCACCAATAAAATCGCCCCCCTCGAGGGACAATTTCCTGTCTTTCGCTGCAGGGCAGGGTTTTTGCTTGGGTTTACCTTTGGAGTCCGCATCGCTAAAATGCTTGGCATGCGAAATCACGGGATCTTTCATTCGCCTCTAGGAGCAGCATTTTCGCCCTTTTGTCGTTTTCAGGCACTCCCCTGATTCTTCAACGCAACCCCCAAAAATATTCTTCGTCCCCGCAGCCACATCCCTTTCAACTGACGGGGGCGGGCAGATCCACCAGGAGTGTTCAAATGAATCGTTTCGACCTCGTTGACCGCATTGCCGCACGCAACAACATTTCCAAAGCTGAAGCTGACCGTGTCGTCGTGAGCGTTTTTGAAGAAATCATGTCCGCCGTTACGATGGGCGATTCCGTGACTCTCATCGGCTTCGGCAGCTTCCGTGCCGTTGAAAGCCCCCCCCGCCCGGGCCGCAACCCCGCCACGGGCGAAGCCATCCGCATTCCGGCGGTTCGCAAGCCGAAGTTCGTCGCCGGCACGTACTTCAGGGAAATCGTCAACAAGTACGAGGGCATCAAGGACGAGGAATGACGGCAGGGCTCTCCAAGCCTTCCGTCTGAGTTGAAGAAGGACCGCGTCGCACACTGCGTCGCGGTCCTTTTTTCATAGAAACTCGGCGCGGAAACCTCTGTCTTCAGACAGGGGGGTATTGCCCCATTTGACGGCCTTGGCTCAGTCCCGCCTGAGCGTGAAGCGCTCGAATCCCGAGCGGAGCTTCTCAAGCACGGGTTCGGAGGGCCATGCGGGATCCACGGCGCCGAACCTTGCGATGAGTCCCGGCGGCTTGCGGCAG
>ERZ779924.739-NODE-739-length-13021-cov-10.9807_pt1 | contig 13021 bp, 10 predicted proteins | sample MGYA00511955_ERZ779924 | MGnify/ENA primary metagenome ERZ779924 (study PRJEB29588, sample SAMEA1969417) | human gut metagenome | biome: human gut; feature: human-associated habitat; material: faeces | place: Denmark | collected 2008/2010 ... | reverse complement strand
AACGCCACACTAGCGTCCTTTGTTCATCGGTCTTTCTAAAAATATCTTAATTCTTATTGAATTCCTCTTTCTCTTAGTTTCAGCTGCCAGTTCCAAGCCGAACGTAGAGTATCCTCCAAATTGGCTTCTGCCTTCCATCCCAACTCCTTATTAGCAAAATCAGGATTAGCCCATACCTTCTCAATATCTCCGGCACGACGACCCACGATCTGATAATTAAGTTTCACACCGGTAGCTTTTTCAAACGTATTGATCAGTTCCAATACAGAAACGCCTTTACCCGTTCCAATATTAAAGACTTCCACCTTCTCCTTCTGCTTGTTATTCAAAATGCGATCCATTGCGATAACGTGAGCCTTCGCCAAATCCACTACATATATATAGTCACGGATGCAAGAACCGTCCGGTGTATCATAATCATCCCCGAACACACTCAGTTTTTCACGAATACCCATCGCTGTCTGAGTAACATAAGGTAGCAAATTTTGTGGAACCCCATTAGGTAATTCACCTATTAATGCAGTGGGATGTGCGCCAATAGGATTAAAGTAACGCAACATAATAGCATTGATAGGCGATCCCGAAGCAACTGTATCACGAATAATTTCTTCATTGATCTGTTTTGTATTACCGTACGGAGACTCAGCCTTCTTAATCGGAGCCTCTTCCGTTACAGGAAGAACATCGGGCTGACCATACACCGTACATGATGATGAAAAAATAATACCTTCTACTCCATGTTTCGGCATTAACTCCAACAGGTTAATCAATGAAACCAAGTTATTGCGATAATACAACAACGGTTTTTGTACCGATTCACCCACAGCCTTGCTAGCCGCAAAATGAATAATACCTTTTATACCCGGATATTTAGTAAACAGCTTATCCATTCCCTCAAGATCCAAGCAATCCAACTTTTCAAATGCAGGACGGATTCCTGAAACCTTTTCTATATTATCTACCACATCGGCGCTTGAGTTGGACAAATTGTCCACAATCACTACGTCGTAACCGCTATTTTGCAGCTCTACTACCGTATGAGAACCGATGTAGCCGGTTCCTCCTGTTACTAAAATTCTTTCTTTCATAATACTTAATATTCTGTCGTTTTCTAATAGGTTCAAAACAACTTCGACGGGTAGATCCCTTTTCGTATCATATCATTGATACGAAGCAGGACTTGTATCTTGTCATCATGCGATACCAATCCCATCCATCTGGCAGGTGTCTCAATCACTTTCACCCTGACTCCGTCAGCAATACGCTCATTCATAAAAGCCGGAATAGAATAATGGGCTTTCATATCCATTCCATTCTCATCTATGAACTTATCGAACGCCTTCTTCATCTCACCGAATACCTGCGGAGTAAATCCCCACATATTCATTGAAACCAAGCTGTTGTCATCCAAAGCCACCCATTTATGTAATTCATTAGGATACATCGGATTTCCACTTATCCGTTCTACTCCTACACGGTCTGTAACGGACAACAGATATCCCTTTTCATCCACTTCACAAATACCACGGGTAACCCCTCCGCTTTCCGCCAATACATTTCTCAGCCTGTAGCAAATATTGAAACTATGGTAGTCAGCTTCTCCCAACATCACCAGATTATTATATAACAATTCAAAACTTTCTCTTTGGTAAAAGTTCACGGCATTTATCACACCGAATGGAGAGTCAATCAACTCTTCTCCCATCAGAACAGCTCTTACCGAACCGTACAGTGCTTTGCGCTTCGGATTACGCTTTTCTTCAGGAATCGTTTCCACATCCTGATAAACATACTCCACTTCTACCACATGTTCGTATTTGCCTGATACCAGTTTCTTGAATTCTTGTTCAAAATGTCTGCTTATGACAAATACGATCTTATTAAATCCGACTCTTACGGCATCATATATGGAAAAATCTAATATTGTTTCGCCATTAGGACCTATTCCCTCCAGCTGTTTCAATCCACCATATTTATTCCCCATAGTGGCCGCGAGTACAATCAAGGTCATAGCCATTTAATCTCTCTATTAATTCTAATGCAAAAATAAGCATAAAAATTGAATTTACGGACAAGAACAATGGATTTCTTTCTAATAAAAAAGTCCGAAGCTGTGCTCCGGACTTCTGAATCGGTTTATTTTAACGATGAAGTGAATTTATTCTATTCCAAACAAAACACCCAAGCCTTTGTCTACACCTGAAAATCCCATGAATGCCATTGCCAGCAGACCGGCAGTAACCAATGCGATAGCCATTCCCTGCATTCCTTTAGGTATATTCACCAAACTTAATTGTTCACGGATACCTGCAAACAACACCATAGCCAAAGCAAAACCAAGAGCTGTAGAGAAGGCATAAACCACCCCCGTCAACAAATCAAAGTCTTTCTGGATTACCAAAATAGCCACACCCAGAATACAGCAGTTAGTAGTAATCAACGGAAGAAAGACTCCTAATGCCTGATAAAGGGCGGGAGATACCTTCTTCAAAATGATTTCCACCATCTGTACCAATGCTGCAATGACAAGGATAAATGCAATGGTCTGCAAATATTCCAACCCGAAAGCATCGAGCACGAATTTCTGGATAAGATAGGTAACAATGGTAGCGATGGTAAGCACGAATGCAACAGCCGCTCCCATACCCGTAGCTGTCTCAACTTTCTTGGATACACCGAGGAATGGACAAATACCCAAGAATTGTGACAACACAATGTTGTTCACAAATATAGCGGTGATAAATATCAATATATATTCCATTTTCTTACTTTTTACGGGTTATGCTTTCTTCAGTTTATTCACAATCGCAATGAGGTAACCCAATGCAATGAAGGCTCCCGGTGCGAGAACGAAAATCAACATTCCGTATTGCTCCGGCATAATAGCGATATCAAACAATTTTCCTGTACCAAGGAACTCACGTACACCACCAAGGATGGTCAATGCAAGTGTAAATCCTAGTCCCATACCCAATCCGTCAAAGAATGAAGGAACAGGACCGTTCTTTGCGGCAAACGCTTCGGCGCGTCCCAGCAAGATACAGTTTACCACAATCAACGGAATAAACAATCCCAAAGTAGCATACAGCGCCGGCACATATGCCTGCATAATCATCTGCAACAAGGTTACAAATGATGCAATAACCACAATGAATGCAGGAATACGCACCATATCAGGAATCAGATTCTTGATAGATGAAATTACCACATTCGAACAAATCAACACAAACATGGTTGCCAGTCCCATACCCATACCATTGATGGCAGAAGAAGTGGTTCCCAATGTAGGACACATACCCAAAAGGAGTACAAACGTAGGATTCTCTTTGACAATCCCGTTCATCAATACTTTAAAATTATTCATAGTCTGCTCCTTCCTTATTTTTTGTTTTTACAATCTTGCTTTGGGCATTCTGCTTTTTTACAGTCCGCCTTGTCGCAGTTAGCAGGATCACATTTACCACCACAAGCAGCTTTGCAGGCAGCAGAGTCACAGGCTTGTCCGCAACAATCCTGAGTTCCCTCACATTGTGCCTTAGCTGCTTTGGGGGCATCGGCAGCAGTTTCAGACACCTGCTGTGTCGCACCGCTGGAACCATCCACATTTTGGCCACTATATGCCGCATAAGCATTATTCACAGCTTTCAGAAAAGCACGTGTCGTGATAGTAGAAGCAGTGATTGCATCTATCTGACCGCCATCTTTATTTACAACCAATGCTTTCTGTCCCGGATTCATACCAGTAATATCGCCTTTGCCGCCTTTCTTAAACCAATCGGCTGCCTTTGATCCCAGTCCCGGAGTTTCTGCATGACTCAACAAAGAATAGTCTATAATATTGCCCTCTTTATCGAAACCTACCAATACATTCAACGCACCACCAAAACCATTTGCAGAAGACTCTACGGCTGCACCAATAAATTCTCCTCCTTTGGTTGCTTTATATATCTTATAAGTAACGCCTTCCAATTCTATGGTTTCAGGAGCTTCGGCAGGATTATTGTCAAATCCCGGAACTACGATAGCAATGGCATCACTCAAAGCCTTGGCATTAGCCTGTGCAATGGGTTCCTTTGTCAACTCATTCACATAACCCAGCAATGCTCCGGCTACCACGGTTACGCCTGTCAGCACGATAACCATGTTTTTCAAAGATGATTCTAGTTTTTTCATTTCTTCACGACCTCCCCGAATCTTTTAGGTTTACAATAAGTATTGATTAACGGAGTGAATGCGTTCATAATGAATATAGCGAAAGACATACCTTCGGGATATGCACCGAACAAACGGATAACCACGGTCAGGAAACCGATAGCCACACCGTAAATAATCATACCTTTATGAGTCATAGGCGAAGTAACATAGTCGGTTGCCATGAAAATAGCTCCCAACATCAAACCACCTGTAAACAAGTGAGCCAACGGAGATGCGTAAGCAACCGGATCAACCAAATGCATCAGCCCGGCAAATACAAATACTGTCACCAGAATAGATACAGGAATATGCCAGGAAATAATCTTTTTCCATAGCATATATCCCAGACCAAGCAATAAAGCCAATGCACTCACCTCACCTAGTGAACCCGGGTTATTACCCAGAAACAGACTTAATGTATCGGGCAACTGACCTAAAGCATTTGCATCACCCTTTACAGCCATTTTCATCAATGCCAGCGGAGTAGCACCGGTTTCAGCATCGGTATAACTTCCCCATTGTTGAACCAACGGCCATGAAGTCATCTGCACAGGAAAAGAAATCAGCAGGAAGATACGACCTACCAGCGCGGGATTGAAAGGATTACAACCCAATCCGCCGAAAGTCATCTTGCCCACACCGATTGCCACCAACGCACCGATGATAATAATCCAAAGCGGCAAGTTGGAAGGCAGATTGAATGCCAGCAACACACCGGTTATAATAGCCGAACCATCACAGATGGTAGAGCGTTCTCTCTTCAAAATAAACTTGGTAATCGCCCATTCGAAGAATACACAGGCGGCAACCGAGGTCAAGGTCACCACCACGGCGCCCAGTCCGAACATATAAAATGACACCAGCAACGCAGGTATCAACGCAATGAGTACACCATACATATTCTTCTGTATGCTGTCACCGCTATGAACGTGAGGCGATAATGATACTATTAATTTATTAGCCATACTATTTTGTCGAATTATTTTTTAGCATTACGTGCACGGATGATACCGCCTACTGTGCCCTTACCCAAACGGATATAGTCCAGCAAATAACGATGAGACGGACATGTAAACTGACACGAACCGCACTCGATGCACGACATTACATCTTCTTTTTCTACTCTCTCCCAGTCCTTATGAGCTGAAAGTGTCGCCAACAAGAAAGGCTCCAATCCCATAGGACACACACTGACGCACTTGGCACAGCGGATACAGGGCTGAGCTTCCGCACGGGCAGCTTCCTTATCATTCATAATCAGCACACCCGAACTACCTTTACAAATGGGAACTTCCGTATTAACCAGTGCTTTACCCATCATCGGACCGCCACCAATCACTTTTCCCGTATCTTCGGGCAAACCGCCAGCCGCATCAATCAGCTGGCTCATCGGGGTACCCATACGGGTGAGGAAGTTGGAGGGGTTCTTGACAGACTTACCCGTAACAGTCACGATACGTTCAAACAAAGGTTTGTTTTTCTGAACGGCTTCATAAACGGCAAATGCAGTACCTACATTCTGAACTACCGCACCCACATTGATAGGAATAGCGGGAGGAGCAGGAACCTGGCGACCGATCACAGCATCTATCAACTGTTTCTCACCACCTTGCGGATATTTCACCTGCAAAGGAACTACCTCTATACCGGGATACTGAGCAGCCTTTTCAGTCATCAACTTAATAGCATCCGGTTTATTATTTTCAATACCGATATATCCCTTGGTCACTTTTGCAGCTTTCATCAGGATGCTTACACCCACCAGTACTTCGTCTGCCTTTTCCAGCATCAAACGATGGTCGGCAGTGAGGTAAGGCTCACATTCTACAGCATTGATAATTACACATTCCGCCTTGCAGCCCGGAGGAGGAGAAAGTTTCACATGAGTAGGGAAACAAGCACCGCCCATACCTACTACACCTGCATTTTTCACTTTAGCAACGATTTCTTCGGGTGTGAGAGCACACTCTTTCACCAATGTCGAACTGCGGTCTATTGATTCTTCCCATTCGTCACCATCCACATCGATAAAGATAGCCGGCTTGCGGTAACCGCTAGCATCGATTACGGCGTCTACCTTGTTCACTTTACCGGATACAGACGAGAAGATGGCTGCTGAAACAAAGCCACCCGCCTCAGCAATCTTCGTACCTACCTTCACCACATCGCCTTTTTTCACGATGGCAGTAGCAGGAGCACCGATATGCTGTGACAAAGGAAATACCGCTTGCTTAGGAAGTGCAAGTGTTTCAATGGCTTTGCCTGCTGACAATTTATTTTCTGCTGGATGTACTCCACCAATTCTAAATGTCTTCACTGTTATATCTTTTTAATTTTTACTTACTTTGAATTTTGATTATGCTTCCGTTTTCGGAGCCTCAGCTTTCACCGCTTCCGCTTTCGGAGTTTCCACCTTTGAAGCCTCTACTTTTACAGCAGGTTTTGCAGCAGCCTCACCAGCCGGCACTTCTACTTTCGGTTTACGTGGCGGGAAATTGATAGCTTGGATAGCCCCTTTCGGACATTCCGATTCGCATTTACGGCAAGACTTACACTTAGCCGGATCAATGTATGCCAAATTATTTTCCAACGTAATGGCTTCGAACGGACACACTTTCACACACTTTCCACAACCAATACAACTAGCCTTGCAAGCTTTGTTGGCAACAGCTCCCTTATCCTTGTTCACACACATCACCACTACGCGGCGGTTGTTCTTTCCTTTCGGACGAATTTCAATGATCTTACGCGGACAAGCTTTGCTGCAAGCCCCACAAGCTGTACATTTTTCTTCGTCCACTTCCGGAAGACCGGTTTCAGGATTCATGTGAATAGCATCAAACTGACACGCTTCCACACAATCACCACAACCCAGACAACCGAATGTACAACCCGTCTCACCACCTGAAGTGGCATGAGCGATGGCACACGATTTAGCTCCATCGTACAGAGCAGTACGAGGGCGATTTTCACAACTACCGTTACATCTTACCACCGCAACTTTCGGTTCAGCAGCAACGGCTTCCAATCCCAAAATGGCAGCTACTTTCTCCATTACCGGAGCACCACCAACCGGACATAACTTACCCTCCAGCGAACCGGCATCGGCAGCCTTCACGCAGGCACCGGCAAAACCAGAGCAACCGGGATAACCACATCCACCGCAATTCGCCTGAGGAAGCACTTCGCTCACCTTGGCAATCCGCGGATCTTCATACACAGCAAACTTCTTAGAAGCGGCATACAAGATTACCGCGGCAATCAAGCCAATCGCTCCCAACGAAATTACTGCAACCAGAATTAAATCCATAAATTTTAGTTAGTTATTTATTAATTATTTTTTATTGGTTCAAGCGTAAATGAAAACTTCTTGCTCAACTTATTCCTGCATACATATATAATAAGGTAATACGGGAGCAAGGCTGACAAAGCAACAAGCGCCGACCTTAACTCATTCCCCCCCGTAAGACGCATGGAAATAAATAAAGTAATCAGCAATACCAAGAAAGGGATACCAAAAGCCAGCAATACGGCTTGCATCCCCATGGAAGTAGTACCATAAATCATCACCTCCTCACCTATGCGGTAAGAAGATGCCTTCATGTCAAAAACATCAATCAGTTTCTCTTTACTTTCAGATGCATTGCAATGCCCTTTCACACTACAAGCCGAACAGGCAGAAGTTTGTACGATTCTCACCCGCACGTGAGAACCTTCAATGTTTTCCACAATACCACGATGTTTGATTATATCGGTCATTTTTGCAAACTCTACATTACAAAACTGCGACAAATGTACGACTTTAATTGGATTCTAAGAAGTATAAAATGATATTTTCACTATAAAAATCGATTTTTTGTGTGGAGAAATTAAAATTAGAAGCAAGAAAAGGAAGAAATATTTAATTTTCCTCCTTTCTACTTGTAAGGTATATAATTTATTTCATTATCACATAGCCTGCATCCAACAGTTTTTGACGAATGGATGCTATATGTTCCTCGTTTCTGGTTTCCATAACGACACGAAGGGCACATCCGGTGACATCTGCACTCTCACTATTTCGCTCATGATGTACAGAAATTACATTTCCTCCCTGCTCTGCGACAATTTTGCTGACTCCCAACAGCTGCCCCGGCTTGTCTATCAAGTCCAAAGTTACTGCATAGGTACGTCCCGACTTCGCCATGCCGCGACTGATGACACGGCTCAATATCGTCACATCAATATTGCCTCCGGACACCAGGCAGACAGTTTTCTTACCCTTTACCGGTACTTTATTGAACATGGCTGCAGCAACGGACACAGCTCCCGCCCCCTCTGCAACAATCCGCTGGCGTTCTATCAATGCCAGAATAGCTGCGGCAATCTCGTCCTCAGTCACAGTTACAACTCCGTCCACATACTGATTTACCAAGTCAAAAGTATTTGTTCCCGGCTCTTTCACCGCGATTCCATCGGCAAAAGTGGAAACAGAGTGAAGACGCTCAATACGCGAATGAAGAATAGAATTTGCCATACTGGCCGCACCCAACGCCTGTACGCCATATACCTTGACAGATGGTTTCAAAGCCTTCAACGCATAAGCCACTCCCGAAATCAGTCCTCCCCCACCAATGGGAACAATGACTACCTCCACATCCGGCATTTCCTCCAATAATTCCAAACCGATAGTACCTTGTCCGGCTATCACGTTCTCGTCATCAAAGGGATGAACAAAAGTATATCCCTTTTCATCACGCAATTGCAGGGCTTTCTGATAAGCATCATCATAGACTCCCGGAACCAAACAAACTTCCGCCCCATAATGCTTCGTAGCCTCAACTTTAGATATAGGCGCTCCTTCCGGAAGACAAATCAACGACTTGATACCGCACTTAGTGGCAGCCAATGCCACCCCTTGCGCATGATTACCGGCAGAACAGGCTATCACGCCTCTCGCCTTTTCTTCATCGGACAATTGGGAAATCTTGTAATAAGCACCACGCACTTTAAACGATCCTGTGAGTTGCAGGTTTTCGGGCTTCAGATAAACTGTACTCTCAGGATTTATCTGAGGAGCATAAATCAAATCAGTGCGACGGACAACCTCTTTCAGGACATGAGCCGCTTTGTATATTGCATCTAATTGTAGCATAGGTATAACACTCTTGTTTTTAAATTGGGTGCAAAGCTACAAATAAAATTGATTCCTTACACTCACATACAACGTAAAATTGTATTCTTTTCTCTTTGTTCTCCTTTTCACTTGTCGACAGAGTTCACACTCAAGGAAGTATGTAAAAGCCCCGGCAGCACTATCGTTTTCATTTTGACACTCCTTATCTGCTGTCTTATTTTAATTTCGACGTAATCTGTTTATTGCTCTCGGCTACTTCCACCAGATAAACACTGGCACAAATAAGAACAATCGCCGCCAACTGTGTCCATGAGAAGCGATCCTGCCCCAAAACAAAAGAAGTCACCGTAGCAACAATCAATATTAAATACCCGTAAATGGCTACTAATGTCGTTTTCAGATATTTCAGCCCGAGAGGAAGTAATAAATAACTAATGGTGGTAGGAAATACCAAAACAAAAAGCAAGACCAACATAGGCGTAGAGAAAAGTGACATTTTCAGTATAGGAGCATCAAAGCCATAAATCGTATTGACAACAACAGCCATAACAGCCGCCCCTAAAAAAGTATATTTTAACATCGTCATATCTCCCACTCCTTTTAACAGACGGTTACTGAAAACAAGATAGACGGCATAAACCAATGAACTGGCCAAACACATCAAATTACCTAACGGAGCATTGGAGGCAAGATCGTCACTAGGTTGTGTGGATATGCATAGAACAGCTCCTCCCAATCCCATTCCAATGCCAAGCACTTTCATCCAGGTTACTTTTTCCTTATAAAACAATACAGAGATAATGAATACCCATATAGGCTCCAAACTGACAAAAATAGAACTGGAAACCGGAGTAGTCTTACTGATACCCAACAAATAAAAAAACATATATCCATAAATACCTAAAGCCCCTAAAATAAAGAGCTGCCATTTCTGACGGATAGTGGAGTTTTCGGGCTTGCAAAATATATCAATAAGCCAAAAAGCGGCGGCCCCAAATACCAATCGGAAAGTAACCCCTGTCACAGGAGCTATCCACAAAGGTAAAAGATACTTCAGTGCGTTCATATTAAGGCCTCCCAACGCTTTGGAGACAACCATGCTAAGGTTTGCTTCAACTTGTCTATTCATACTTCATGCTGTTATTACGTGGGTATTTTTCTTATAAACTCAGTTTTTCCTGCTTCATCACAATAAACATCCCCATCAAGGCTACCATCAGATTAAGCCAGAAGGCAAAGGTTTGCGAATGAGAATGGAACAGATTCTGAAAAGCATCCACAATAAACGGACAAAGCAGTATGGCCACATAATTCATCGCCATGACAAAAGCAAGTGCCAACGTCACTTTGTGAGGAACCGCCACATCAGAAGTCTTATCATAAATCAACGGTTGGATAATACCGTATGAAAGCCCGTTCAGAATACATCCCAAAGCAATCAGTATTTCGGAATGACTAAGCAGAATAATCCCCATTCCGCAGGCTATCATCAACAAACAAACCATATAGATACGACGACCCAAGACCTGCACTATCTTATTCAAGACAAAACCCGGTGCCATAATAGCGAGAAAAAACAAAGATATCAAGATGCCTGCCCTACCACTGGACAGTCCATATTCTTCCATCAGGAAAGGCAGATTGAAACTAATAATAATCACCAGATAAGTAGCCAATCCGTAAAAAGCCATCAGCTTGACCAAAGCCTTGACATTAATTCCCCGCTTACCCATTTCCCTGACAGTATCGGCTGGAATATCATCAGAGGAATGATAATTGGAGAGATCTTTTTTCAGATAACGAGTAAGGAAAACGGACACAAAAGGAAACAGATAGACCAAAAACGGCAAATGCCAGTTCACTTCTGCCAGATATCCTGTCAGTGTAGTGGCAAGCACCAGCGTGATATTGGTGATGGCAGAACTGTAACCAAATTGCTTTGTACGGTAACTTCCCACAAAATAACGGGATATCAATCCGGTAGAAAGCGGAACAATCAATCCCGACCCCATCCCCAACATGGCGCTGACGGCTATCAACTGCCACATTTTATCAGAAAGCAGATAAAGAATACCACTCGCCCCGAAAAGAGCCAGCCCTATCTGCAACAACAAAAGGTTGTTCACTTTCTCTGTCAATTTACCTGATAACAAGATAAAGGGTATGATAAGAAGTGATGGCAACGAAGACAACATCTGGATCTCCAGATCTGTAGCAGAGGGAAATATTTTATTCAAATCTCCCAAAATGGGCGACACCGCCAGTCCCGGCAATGCATTGAGTGCCGAGATGGAAAATATACCTACTAACGTAATGAGGGGAATGGTCCCCTGCCCTGTTTGTACTTTCATAATGAAATCGGTTTAGATTGTGATAGAAACAAAGTGTAAAAGAATTGGTTCAAAGCCGGTTTATAATTGGTCAATGCAATCATGTGCCCATATGCTACTATGCCAATTGGCTGCGCTATGTTCCGCATGACACATTATCCCCCATAAATTAAAAAACATAAAATCAAGAAACTTTTCTCCAAACCTCCTGTTGAGGGAGAAAAACGCGGGAAACTCCCATGTTTTCCATTGTATTACTAATCTAAACTTTAAGTAAAATGAAAGAATGTAATTGTGATTTGAGAGACGGTGACGCAAAGACAGCCGTGTTTGGTTCAAACGAAATGCTACAGCCTGCCCCGGTAGATACCATCCCTATGGAACCTACCACCCCACAGATTGCTTATCAAATGGTAAAAGACGAAACATTCGCCCAAACCCAGCCACGCCTTAACCTGGCCACTTTCGTTACCACCTACATGGACGACTATGCCACCAAACTGATGAACGAAGCCATCAGCATCAACTACATTGATGAAACAGAATATCCTCGTATCGCAGTGATGAATGCCAAATGTATCAATATCATGGCTAATTTGTGGAATTCGCCCGAACAGGCAAAATGGAAAACCGGAGCACTGGCTATCGGCTCCAGCGAGGCTTGTATGCTGGGAGGAGTAGCCGCCTGGTTACGCTGGAAAGACAGACGTAAAGCTCAGGGGAAACCGACTGACAAGCCTAACTTTGTCATTTCAAGCGGTTTTCAGGTTGTTTGGGAAAAGTTCGCCCAACTTTGGCAAATTGAAATGCGCCAAGTACCTCTCACCTTGGACAAAACCACTCTGGACCCCGAAGAAGCACTGAAGATGTGTGACGAGAACACCATCTGCATCGTCCCCATCCAAGGTGTGACATGGACAGGTTTGAACGATGACGTGGAAGCGTTGGACAAAGCACTGGATGCCTACAACGCCAAAACCGGCTATGATATTCCTATCCATGTAGATGCTGCAACCGGCGGTTTCATCCTGCCGTTCCTCAATCCCGACACAAAATGGGACTTCCGCTTGAAATGGGTTCTCTCCATCAGCACTTCCGGCCACAAGTTCGGACTGGTTTATCCGGGACTGGGATGGGTAGTATGGAAAGACAAGAAATACCTTCCGGATGCCATGTCGTTCAGTGTCAATTATCTGGGTGCGAACATCACACAGGTTGGTTTGAACTTCAGCCGTCCCGCCGCACAGATTCTGGGACAGTACTACCAATTTATCCGTCTGGGATTCCAAGGATACAAAGCCATCCAATACAATTCCATGGAAATCACCAAGTACATCCACAGCGAAATAGCCAAGATGGCTCCGTTCGTAAATTACAGCGA
>ERZ779924.691-NODE-691-length-13701-cov-2.98402_pt1 | contig 13701 bp, 8 predicted proteins | sample MGYA00511955_ERZ779924 | MGnify/ENA primary metagenome ERZ779924 (study PRJEB29588, sample SAMEA1969417) | human gut metagenome | biome: human gut; feature: human-associated habitat; material: faeces | place: Denmark | collected 2008/2010 ... | reverse complement strand
TAAGAATGTTGAAGGCGGCTGGGCTGACCGTCTTGCGCTCGTAACGTCACGAGCCAAAGCCTGTGGAGACATGTAAGACCCGAACGATCGTCCGGGCTGTGTTGAAGAAGCAGGAAGCCTCGTCCGATTTGTTACAAATCGGACGGGGAGCAGTCACGTCAGTTCGTGATGAACGGACGATTGTCAGTAGTTTTCAGCGCGCACTTCGAAGTAGGCTTGGCTGTAACCGCAGACGGGGCAGACTTCAGGGGCCTTCGTGCCGACGACGAGGTGGCCGCAGATGCGGCATTCCCACATGCATTCGCCGGCCTTTTCGAAGACCTGCTGCATCTCAACGTTCTTGAGGAGCTTGAGGTAGCGTTCCTCGTGGGCGCGTTCGATGGCGCCGACGGCGCGGAACTTGGCGGCGAGTTCGGGAAAGCCTTCCTCTTCGGCGTCCTTGGCGAACTGGACGTACATGTCGGTCCATTCGTAGTTTTCGCCTTCAGCGGCGGCCTTGAGGTTGGCGGCCGTGGACTGGATGCCGCCGAGGGCGGAGAACCACAGGCGGGCGTGTTCCTGTTCGTTGCGGGCCGTCGTCAGGAAGATTTCGGCGAGCTGCTCGTAGCCTTCACGCTTGGCGACTTCGGCGAAGTACGTGTACTTGTTGCGGGCCTGGCTTTCGCCTGCGAAGGCGGCCTGGAGGTTCTTTTCGGTCTTGGTGCCGGCGAGGGTCTTTTCGCCGGTAGCGGCGGGCTTTTCCTCAACCTTTTCGAAGACCTCGACGCCCTTGTGGCAGAGCGGGCAGATGTAGTCGGCGGGCAGTTCGTCGCCTTCGTAGATGTAGCCGCAGACTTTGCAACGGTAAGACATTTTCTTTTCTCCTAAATCCGACCGGCGGTCGGTAGCTGGTGTGAAGCAATTCCTCGGCGAGCTCGCTGAGCGGTTCGCCGTAGAAGTCACGGTAAAGGGCCTTGATTTCCTCGTTTTCGTCGCTCGTGCGGCAGTCCATCTCCTCATCGCGCTTGTAGAGGCTCGCAATGCGGGCCTCGCGAAGCACGTCGGCCTTGTTGCCGAAGGCGGAGGGCTGGCCGCCGCCGGAGATGCAGCCGCCGGGGCAGGACATCACCTCGACGAAGTGATAGGGCTTGTCCGTCTCGCTCGCGTTGAGGCGGCGGATGAACTCGCCTGCGGAGGCGGTGCCGTAGATGACGGCGACGTTGATGTCGTTGCCGGCGATCGTGACGGTGGCCTCCTTGACGTCCTGAAGGCCGCGGACGGGGGTCAGGTGATAGAGCTCGGCGGGGGCGGTCTCGCCCGTCAGGTGGCGGTAGGCGGTGCGAAGCGCAGCCTCCATGACTCCGCCCGTGTTGCCGAAGATGACGCCCGCGCCGGAGCCTTCGCCCATCAGGCGGTCAAAGGCGCCCTCGGGGAGCTCGGCAAAATTGATGCGGGCGGCCTTGGCCCAGTCGGCGAGCTCGACGGTCGTGATGACGTAGTCGGTGTCGCGCATGGCGGGATCGCCGAGCAGGCGGCCCGCGGCGTTCATCTCCTCGCGCAGGCTCTCGGCCTTCTTGGCCGTGCAGGGCGTCACCGCCACGTGCACGATGCGCTTCGGGTCGAGGTTCATCTTCTTCGCGAAGTAGGTCTTGACGGTCGGACCCTGCATGCCGATGGGGCTCTTCGCGGAGGAGATGTGCGGAAGCATCTCGGGATGGAAGGTCTCGCAGTAGCGGACCCAGGCGGGGCAGCAGCTCGTGAACTGGGGCAGCGGACCCTTGGCTTTGGTGATGCGCTCGATGAGCTCGGCAGCCTCCTCGCAGATCGTAAGGTCGGCGGCGAAGTTCGTGTCGAGGACGTAGTCGCCGCCGAGGCGGCGCAGGAGCTCGACCATCTGTCCCTCGACGAAGGCGCCGTCGGCCATGCCGAAGGCGTCGCCGAGCGCCACGCGCACCGACGGGCTCGTCGAGAAGATCACGATCTTGTCGGGATCCGCGACGGCCTTCCTGACGGCGTCGCAGGAGGACTTGATCTGAAGGGAGTTGGTCGGGCAGACGGGAATGCACTGTCCGCAGTGGATGCAGACGGATCGTCCGCCCGTCTTGGCGAGATCGTAGGCGTTGTTGACGCCGACATACTCGTTGCAGATGCCGGCGCAGAGGCGGCATTCAACGCAGAGATCCTCGTCGCGGACAATGGCGGGATTATTCTCGTCGATGGCGACGCGAACCTCCTGCCGCATGTGCTTGGACATACGCTCTCCTAAACTGGGTGGTCTGAATGGGGCGTTCCGCGGCCGCCGGGGGAGCGGACTCGGAACGGGCTTCCTCATTGTAGCCCGTCGCGTTCCCGACTGCGGCGCGGTTTTCCCGAAGCGGCGGCTTCGCGGGACGATGATGCATTTCCATCCTGCGTGAGCCGGAGCGGGTTTTCGCTAGGTGAAGATGCCGTTTACCCTGAGAACGATTGCGGTAGCGAGATCAAGTCAACTAAGATGATCTGCCTAGACGACAGGCAGACCGACGGTTCGACGAACGGTCCGCGCCCCGTCGCCGTCGCACCTTCGCAGGCGTCCGCCGCCACCTATATATAGAGGCGGATGCAGGCGCGCCCCGTCAGCGGACAGGGCGCGCGGCCCCATGCATATTCCGAACCGCCGGACGTCGCACGGGGCTTGAACACGAAGGAGCGGGCGCCCGATGCAGACGGTTCACCCACAACCCCGCCCATCCCTTTTGACCACTCGGGCGGGACTACGTGAAACATGAGGAGACCAGCCATGTTCTTTCGCAAGCTTGCCCTGACGCTCGCCGTCACGACCGCGCTTTCCGCCTCCGCCCTCGCCTGCACCACGGTCGTGGTGGGTGAAGACGCCACCGCCGACGGTTCCTTCCTCGTCGCGCGTGCGGCCGACAGCAGCGCCCTCAAGGCTCAGCACTTCGTCATTCATCCGGCCAAGAAGAACCAGTCCGGCATGTACCGCACCAAGGACCATGACGGTGCGACGAACTTCGAATATCCGCTCCCCAACGAGAGCATGCGCTACACGACGGTGCCCAACTGGAAGCCCCAGCTGCACGGCGCCGTGGGCTTCAATGAAGCCGGCGTCGGCATCTCCGGCACGGAATCGATCTTCGCCCGCGACGACGCCCTGAAGCTTGACCCGTACAACGAAGAGACCGGCATCACCGAAGACGACATCCATGACGTCGTCCTGCCGCGTGCCAAGACCGCCCGCGAAGGCATCGAGATCCTCGGCTCCATCGTCGAGACGATCGGCGCCGGCGAAGGCCTCGGCGTGGGGTTCGTCGACCAGAAGGAAGTCTGGTACTTCGAAACCGGCACGGGCCACCAGTGGATGGCTCACCGCACCCCGAAGGACACGTACTTCGCCTCCGGCAACCAGGGGCGCCTGCAGCAGTACGACGCCAAGAGCGCCGACTTCATGGCCTCCAAGACCCTCGTGAGCTGGGCTGAAAAGAACGGCTTCTACGATCCGAAGAAGGACGGCGAGTTCAACTTCTCGAAGGCCTACTGCCGTGACGACGCCCGCGACCGCGTCTACAACGACCCGCGCGTCTGGCAGATTCAGAAGCTCTTCAACCCGAGCCTCGAACAGAAGCCCGACGAAGGCCGTACGTACCCGGTCTACCTCAAGCCCGAAAAGAAGCTCACCGTCGACGACATGAAGACGATGCTTCGCAACCACTACGAGGGCACGGACCACGATCCGTACAGCCCCGTCCTCAACGGCAACGAACCGTGGCGTCCGATCAGCGTGTTCCGCACGTATGAATCCCACGTCATGCACGTCCGTCCGTGGCTGCCGAAGGAAATCGGCGAAGTCGCCTACGTGGGCATCGGCATGGCCGACCTCTCCTGCTACGTTCCGTACTACCACGGCCTCGAATCCTACCCGGCCCACTACGGCATGGGCACGGACAAGGCCGACAGCAAGTCGATCTACTGGAAGTACCGCAAGCTCCAGACGCTCGTCATGACGGACTACCAGAAGCTCGCCCCGGTCGTGAAGGCTGCCTACAAGACGTTTGAAGCCGACACCGCCAAGGCCCAGGCCGACATGGAAAAGAAGTACATGGAAGTCGTGAAGAAGGACCCGAAGGCCGCCAGCAAGCTCCTCAACGAGTTCAACCTCAAGGTCATGAACGACGCCGAGGCGCTCACGGAGGACCTGACGAACCAGGTCTTCACGATCCGCACGACGGACATCCAGGCCGCCAACTTCTTCGCCAACAACAAGCGCAAGGACTAAGCGAGACCATCTGAGCCGCCTGCGCCTCGCCTGAGGCGCGGGACGGCGTCGGATGAAACAAAATGGCCCCGCAGGACATCAAGCCTGCGTGGCCATTTTGTTTCGTGCGGTGCAAGTCAGAGGAGCTTCACGATCGTCCAGCGCGCGCCGAAGGCGAGAAGCGCCAGACCCGTGATGATGAGGATCGGCCCCTGAATGCCGAGCGGGCTGCCATTGACGGGAGCGGTCACCGAGGGATCGTCGTGGCGGTAGCGGATCTCGATCGGGTCGCCGGGGCTGCCGCGTGCCTCGTCATCGTTCTTCTCGGGCAGACGGGCCTCGACCTTGCTGCCGTCCCGGGCCGTGAACGAGACGACCTCGGTGTAGTAGTGCACGATCGCAGGCGCATCGTCCTTCCTGACGTGGGCCTCGCGAACCTCGACGCGCTCGATCGTCGCGGTCGTCTGCTCGCCGCTCGTCTTGAGCGTCCAGGCGGTGGAGGTGAGCTTCACGCCAGCGTAGAGGAGGGCGGAGCCGGCAAGGAGCAGCGCGGTGGCGAAGATCCAGGGAAAAATCTCTTTCATGACTGAGTCCCAAAATGTCACCGCAGGGCGCGGTACCTGAGGCTACTTTAGCAACTTTCAGAAGGAGTGGAGCCGCAGGACGGTGCGGGCGGATGCGTCCCGCGCAAAAAGAGAAGCCCGCCCAGCATCGCTGCTGGGCGGGCTGTCCTCAGACCCATCAAAACACGATCTCGAACGCAGGAGAAAGAACGTTCGGTTTGTTCGAGGCGGTGCTCATCCGCCTGCCACTCAGCGCGACCCCTCACGCTGTTTTGCAGTGGAACCGTGTTTCGTTGAAATGAACTATATCGAACCTGAGAATCGTTCGCAAGGCAAATACCCGAGTAAATGACTCGGGTATTGTAAGAAAGTTTTTCCAAGGGTTTGCCCTGATGCGGCGTTTCTTAAGAAAGCGGGCTGAACGCCTGCAGCACAGTCGTTTTGGATTAAGTTGGGCGGCAAGATGCCGCAACATTTGCGAGGGGAATTCTGAGGGCGGGAGGCGGTCGGATGGGGAGAAAAGGGGGCGCGAGCTGCGGACAATCTCGGTATGATGGACGGACATTGAGAGAACCCGAAATGGGAAGGAGACATAAATGACTCTTGTCCGCACCGCGGCCGCCCTGATGGCCGCCACGTTCGCCCTCGGCGCCCTCGCTGCGGGAAACACCACGAACGAAGACTTCCGTGACTCGAAGAAGATGCTCGAGCGCAAGGTCTACTTCGACCATCGCGTGACGCTCTACTGCGGCTACGCCTTCGACAAGCAGAAGAACGTCAGTCTGCCTGCGGGCTTCGTCGCGCCCCAGCACAAGGAACGCGCGGGCCGCGTCGAGTGGGAGCCCGTCGTGCCCGCCGAGAACTTCGGCCGCGCCTTCAAGGAGTGGCGCGAAGGGGACGGTCGCTGCACGAATGAAAAGGGCCACTTCTACAAGGGCCGTCGCTGCGCCGAGAAGATGTCTGCCGAATACCGCCTGATGCAGGCCGACATGTACAACCTGTTCCCCGCCGTCGGCGCCGTCAACGCCATCCGCTCGAACTACAACTACGAGCTCCTGCCCGGCGTGCCCAACACCTTCGGCACCTGCGAGATGAAGATTGACGGCCGCCGCGCCGAGCCGCCCGAGCGCTCCCGCGGCGAGATCGCCCGCGCCATGCTCTACATGGAGGGCGCCTATGCACCCGTCTTCCGCATGAGCGACCGCCAGCGCCGCCTCGCCCAGAACTGGAACGAGCAGCATCCTGTCGTGCAGTGGGAGTGCACCCGCGCCGCACGCATCGAGAAGCTCCAGGGCAATGTCAACCCCGTCGTGAAGGACGCCTGCCTGAAGGCTGGTCTGACCTATCGCCCCTAATGGCTGAATCCGGCCTCGCCCGAGGCCGGGATCCTGCCCGATCCTTCAAAAGGGAGTTGAGCTCGCGCTCGGCTCCTTTTTTCGCATCCGTTCCTCTGACGGGTGACGGTTCCGGGAGGTGACGCATCGGCAGCCTCATGGATGCCGGCGGACAGTTCGCCGCGAGACGTCACCGCCTCGCGTTCCATTCGGGCTGAGGGACGCCCGCGCCGTCTGAAAGCGTCAGGGTTAACCCGGGTCTCTTGGGGGCGTCATCTAGGCACTTACGCCAATGCAGGTTGAGCAATGCGGTGTTGCGGCGCTTTTTCCCGTTGAAGTCTGTTACGCCTTGCTACACTTCGCATCAGCCTAAAATCCGCCACTACGTCCTCGCGGGACCGACACCTGCGGGGAAGAGGATTGAAGGACTTACAACCCAATGACAAACAGCGGCATCAGCTGCCTGCGTGCGGTCAAAGAGAGGCGCATGCGGGCCGCAGGGCTCCGGGACAGGGGGTCCTGCCGCACGAAAACCAAAGGACAGCGATTCTCATGGAACCGTTTAACGCCGGATGGCTTTCGATCGTCCCGCCGATCGTGGCCATTGCTCTTGCGCTCATTACGAAGGAGGTTCTCTCCTCCCTCGTTCTGGGCATTCTGACGGGTACCCTCATTTATACGATCGGCATGGACGGCAACGTCCTGATGGGCACGCTTGAAAGCGCGTTCACCGTGATGGGCAACAAGGTCGACTTCAACATCCTGATCTTCTGCTCGCTTCTCGGCGCCCTCGTCTACGTCGTCGCCATGTCGGGCGGCACGAAAGCCTACGGCAACTGGGCCGTCAAGCGCATCAAGGGCCGCAAGAGCGCCCTGGCAGCCACCACGGGTCTCGGCGCGCTCATCTTCATCGACGACTACTTCAACTGCCTCACGGTGGGCACGGTGATGCGTCCGATCTGCGACCGCTACAACATCGCCCGTGCGAAGCTCGCCTACATCATCGACTCGACGGCCGCTCCGGTGTGCATCATCGCGCCCGTTTCGAGCTGGGCCGCCGCCGTCGGCTCCTCACTGCAGGGCTCCACGGCCTTCGAAAGCGACATGGCCGCGTTCATCGCCACGATTCCCTGGAACTTCTACGCGCTGCTCTGCCTGCTGCTCATCGTCTTCATCGTCGTGACCGACTTCGACTTCGGCCCGATGCGCAAGAGCGAGGAGCGCGCCGCCAAGGGGGAACAGTTCACGTCGACCGCCGCTACGTCCTCCGCCGAGCCGCCCAACGCCAATCCGCACGGCACGCTCTGGGACATGCTCGTGCCCATCGCCTCCCTGATCGTCTTCTGCGTGCTCGCGCTGATGTACTCGGGCGGCTACTGGGGCGCTGATCCGAAGTACCACACCTTCGCCTCCGCGCTGGGCAACTCCTCCGCCGCGCCGTCCCTCGTCTGGGCCTCCTTCGGCGCCGTCGGCATTGCCTTCCTGATGTACGTCCCGCGCGGTCTCGTGCCGTTCACGGACTTCATGAGCGGCCTCGTCGAAGGCATGAAGCTCATGCTTCCGGCCAACATCATCCTGGTGCTCGCCTGGACGCTCTCCGGCGTCTGCCGCGACCTTCTCCAGACCCCGCTCTTCGTGCAGTCCATCGTGACCTCGGGCGGCGCCGAGTGGTCGATCTTCCTGCCGGCCGTGATCTTCGTGATCGCCGCCTTCCTGTCCTTCTCTACGGGCACGGCCTGGGGCACGTTTGGCATCCTGATCCCGATCGTGGTGCCGGTTGTCGAGGCCATCGATCCGGGCCTCACCGTCGTCGCGCTCTCCGCCACGCTCGCGGGCTCCGTCTTCGGCGACCACTGCTCGCCCATTTCGGACACGACGATTCTCTCGTCGGCAGGCTCGGGATGCAACCACATCGAGCACGTCTCGACCCAGATGCCCTACAGCCTCACGGTGGCGTTCTCCGCCTGCCTGGGCTACGTGGTCGCGGGCCTGACGGGCGGCAACTGGATCCTCTCGATTACGACCGCCGTCGTTGCGCTCATCGGCACCGTCCTGCTGCTTCACTTCTGGAACAGCCGCAGGACCGCCGCGACCTGATCCGCAGCGTCCTTTGATTGAAAATCGGCGCCTTCGCACCCTGAAGGCGCCGTTTTTTGCATTCGGAGCGGGTGATCACGCTCTGTTGTCAAGCCGAAAGGCTGTGAAAGCCGCTTTGCGGCCACAGGAGGAGACTTCATCTGTCGCCTTAAGGCGTCGCCCGCTCATTTCTCCTTGTCCGTCAGGTGATTGGCGGGGGTGCTATTCGGGTTCTCCCTCGGCGTCGTTGGGGTTTGTCCTCTAGGGTGTGTACGGGCTCGTTTGGCAAAATGAATCATCCGTCGCGCTCCGACAAGGGCGCGGACATGACCCGGGACCGCAGAGTCCGGATGTTGACCCAAACCAAAGGACAGACAGACATGAATTTCAAGAAGACGCTTCTCGCCGCCGCGCTCACGCTTTCCGCAGGCTTTGCCATGGCCGCCGACCTTCCGCAGGTCGCGATCCTCGCCACGGGCGGCACGATTGCCGGCACCGCCGCCTCCGCCACGCAGACCACGGGCTACAAGGCGGGCGACCTGGCCATCCAGACGCTGATTGACGCTGTTCCGCAGATCAAGGACTACGCGACGGTGACGGGCGAGCAGATCGTGAAGATCTCGTCCAACAACCTGACCGACCAGGTCCTCCTGACGCTGGCCAGGCGCTGCAACGAGCTTCTCGCCGATCCGAAGGTGAGCGGCATCGTCATCACGCACGGTACGGACACGCTTGAAGAGACCGCTTTCTTTCTCAACCTCACGGTCAAGAGCAAGAAGCCCGTGGTGGTGATCGGCGCCATGCGTCCCGCCACGGCTATTTCGGCCGACGGTCCGATGAACCTTCTCAACGCCGTCAAGCTCGCCGCCGACCCGAAGGCGCAGGACCGTGGCGTGCTCGTGGCCCTCAACGACCAGATCTCATCCGGCCGCGACGTCACGAAGTCCAATACGACGAACGTCGCCACATTCAAGTCGCCCGACCTGGGCTACCTCGGCTACATCGCCGGCGGCAAGAACTACTTCCTGCGCAACCCCGCCATGCGTCACACGCACCAGAGCGAATTCGATGTCTCGAAGCTTGACAAGCTGCCGCGCGTCGACATCCTCTACACGCACGCCAGCGACGACCGCGTCCTTGCCGACGCCGCCATCGCCGCGGGTGCAAAGGGCATCGTGCACGCCGGTTCCGGCAATGGTTCCGTTCACGGCCAGACCGAGCCCGCGCTTGCCGAAGCCGTCCAGAAGGGCATCGCCGTGGTGCTCTCCTCCCGCACGGGCTCCGGCGTGGTCTGCCCGAACGTGGAGCAGTACAACAAGGCCGGCTTCATTGAAGGCCGCACGCTCAATCCCCAGAAGGCCCGTCTCCTTCTCCAGCTCGCTCTGACGAAGACGAACGATCCGAAGGAAATCGCCCGCATGTTCGAGGAATACTGATCCTTTCCCGAGCCCGCCGGCATGACGCCGCCCGCAGGGTGAAAACCTCCTGAAGGCGGCTTTCCGAGCATTCGGCCGTCCTGCTCCCATGCGGAGTCGGGGCGGTCTTTTTCTTTGATGCGGAAAAAAAACCGAAGGTTTGCATGGGAATGGCCAGAATCGGCGCCGGAGCAGGGTTTGAGGAAGGCAAAACCCTCTATAATGGCGACAACCTTTTTTCTTTTATTTTCCACCCCGTCACGGCCGTCGGAAAATCCGGGGCCTGCTGACGATTCAGAGGAAACTTATGTCGACCTGCAACGGTATGGTTTTTGAACTCAACGGCGCCCGCGCCCTCTCGGACTTCCGCGCCGCGCGCGTGCTCGCGGCCCTGCAGCGCGTCTCTTCCAACATCGAAGCGGTCTCGGGCCGCTTCGTGCATTTCGTGCATGCCTCCCGCGAGCTCACGAAGGCCGAAGAGGAACGCCTCGCTTCGCTTCTCACCTACGGCGACGCCGCCGAGGACGTCCGCGCCGACCTGGCCTTCATGGTGGTGCCGCGTCTTGGCACGATCTCGCCCTGGGCCTCGAAGGCCACGGACATCGTGAAGAACTGCGGCATCGAAGGCGTCCTGCGCGTCGAGCGCGGCACGGTCTACAGCCTCGCCCTCAAGGCTCCCCTCACGGAAGAGGAGGCCGCTCAGGCCGCCGGCGTGCTTCATGACCGCATGACCGAATCCGTCGTCGCCCGCGACTTCCCGGCCGAAAACCTCTTCGTCGAGCTCGAAGGCCGTCCGATGGCGACCGTCGCCCTCGTCGAGGAAGGTCGTCCCGCCCTTGAGCGCGCCAACGTCGAGATGGGCCTTGCGCTCTCTCCCGACGAGATCGACTACCTCACCGACGCCTTCACGAAGATCGGCCGCAACCCGACCGACGTCGAGCTGATGATGTTCGCGCAGGCCAACTCCGAGCACTGCCGCCACAAGATCTTCAACGCCCGCTGGACGGTCGACGGTGAAGAGCGCGAGGAAACGCTCTTCGGCATGATCCGCCGCACGCACAAGATGGCCCCGCAGGGTACGATCACGGCCTACGCCGACAACGCCGCCATCTTCGAAGGCGCCGAAGTCACGCGCCTCTATCCGCGTCCGGGCTCCGGCAATGAATTCGGCCGCGTCTTCGAGCGCAAGGACGAAATGACCCACACGGTCTTCAAGGTCGAGACCCACAACCACCCGACTGCCATTTCTCCGTTCCCCGGCGCCTCCACGGGCTCCGGCGGCGAAATCCGCGACGAAGGTGCGACGGGCCGCGGTGCTCGTCCGAAGGCCGGCCTGTGCGGCTTCACGACCTCGAACCTCAACCTGCCGGAACTTCCGCAGGGTTTTGAAAACGACTCCGACACGGTGACGGGTGAAAAGACGGATGCCAAGTACGGCGCCCCGTCCCGCATCGCCACGCCGCTCTCGATCATGACGGAAGGCCCGCTCGGCGGCGCCGCCTTCAACAACGAGTTCGGCCGTCCGAACATCCTCGGCTACTTCCGCACGTTCGAAGCCAACATCGGCGGCACGCGCTACGGCTACCACAAGCCGATCATGCTCGCCGGCGGCATCGGCAACATCCGCGACGACCAGACGAAGAAGGACGTGCCGCCCGCCGGCAGCCTCCTGATCGTCCTCGGCGGCCCCGGCATGCGCATCGGCCTCGGCGGCGGCGCCGCCTCGTCCATGACGACGGGCTCCAACTCCGAAGCCCTCGACTTCGACTCCGTGCAGCGCGGCAACCCCGAAATGGAACGCCGTGCCCAGGAAGTCATCGACCGCTGCTGGTCCATGGGCGACGAAAATCCGATCATCGCCATTCACGACGTCGGCGCGGGCGGCCTCTCCAACGCCATGCCCGAGCTTGCCGACCTTTCCGGCAAGGGCGCCACGTTCGACCTCTCCAAGGTTCCGGTCGAAGAGTCCGGCATGAGCCCGCTCGAAATCTGGTGCAACGAATCTCAGGAACGCTACGTCATCGCGCTTGACGCCGCCAAGATCGACATCTTCCGCGACTTCTGCGAACGCGAGCGCTGCCCGTTCGCCGTTCTCGGCACGATCACCGAGGAGGCCGACCTCAAGCTCACGCGTCCCGAAGAGACCCCGGCCGTCGACATGCCGATGGAAGTCCTCCTCGGCAAGGCCCCGCGCATGCACCGCGACGTCGCCCACGTCGAAACGAAGCTCTCCGCCTTCAAGAGCGAAGGGCTCGATCTTGCCAAGGCTGTCACGGACGTCCTGCGTCACCCGACCGTCGGTTCCAAGTCCTTCCTCATCACCATCGGCGACCGCTCCGTGGGCGGCCTCGTCTCCCGCGACCAGATGGTCGGCCCCTGGCAGGTGCCCGTCGCCGACTGCGGCGTGACCACGCTCGGCTTTGAAACGAACCGCGGCGAAGCCATGTCGATGGGCGAACGCACCCCGATCGCCGTGATCGATGCCGCCGCCGCGAGCCGCATGGCCGTGGGCGAAGCGCTCACCAACATCGCCGCCGCCGACGTGAAGCTCCCCGAAGTCAAGCTCTCCCTCAACTGGATGGCCGCCTGCGGCGCCAAGGGCGAGGACGCCAAGCTCTTTGACGCCGTCAAGGGCGCGAGCGACTTCTGCGTTGCGCTCGGCATCTCCGTGCCCGTGGGCAAGGACTCGCTCTCCATGCGCACCGCCTGGGAGGACAATGGCGAGAAGAAGTCCGTGACGAGCCCCGTCTCGCTCATCGCCTCCGCCGCAGCTCCCGTCGGCGACGTGACGCTCACGCTTACGCCCGAACTCAGGAAGATCCCGTCGGTGCTCGTGCTTGCGGACCTCGGCTGCGGCCGCGCCCGCATGGGCGGCTCCATCCTCGCCCAGGTTGCCCAGCGCTTCGGCGACACGGCGCCCGACTGCGAGGATCCCGCCATGCTCGCCCGCTTCATGGGCGCGCTGCGCACGCTCGTCAATGAAGGCGCCGTCGTGGCCTACCACGACCGTGCCGACGGCGGTCTCGCCGCCACGGCCTCTGAAATGATGTTCGCCTCCCGCCTCGGTGTGAAGCTCGACCTGACGTCCCTCACGAAGGACGCCGACGTCTTCGCCGCTCTCTTCAACGAAGAGCTCGGCGGCCTGATGCAGGTGCCGGCCGAGAAGGCCGCCCGCGTGGCCGAAGTGATGCGCGAAGCCGGTCTTGCCTCCGTCTGCCACTTCGTGGGTGAAGTCGTCGACGACGATGCGCTCACGATCAGCGCCAACGGTGCCGAACTCGCCCGACTCGACCGTGCTGACCTCCAGAAGGCCTGGACGGAAGTCTCCTGGCAGATCGCCCGCGGCCGCGACAATCCCGCCTGCGCCGACAGCGAGTTCGCCCGCATCGAGCGCAAGGAGGACACCGGCCTCTTCGCAAAGACGACCTTCGACGTCAATGAAGACGTCGCCGCTCCGATGATCCTCACGGGCGTGCGTCCGAAGATCGCCATCCTGCGCGAACAGGGCGTCAACTCCCAGACGGAAATGGCCGCTGCGTTCACGCGCGCCGGCTTCGACGCCTATGACGTTCACATGACGGACCTCCTCACGGGCCGCGCCGACCTCGCCGAGTTCACGGGCCTTGCCTGCTGCGGCGGCTTCTCCTACGGCGACGTGCTCGGCGCTGGCGGCGGCTGGGCCAAGACCATCCTTCACAACGACCGCATGGTCGAAATGTTCCGCACGTTCTTCAACCGCGAGGACACCTTCGGTCTGGGCATCTGCAACGGCTGCCAGATGATGAGCCATCTGCGCGACCTGATCCCGGGCGCCTCTCACTGGCCGGAATTCGTGCGCAACACGTCCGAGCAGTTCGAGGCCCGTCTCGTGAACGTCGAGGTTCTCGAGAGCCCGTCGATCTTCTTCGCGGGCATGGCCGGCAGCGTGATGCCCGTCGTGAACTCCCACGGCGAAGGCCGCGTGCAGTTCCTGCGTCCGGAAGACGCCGCGCTCGTGAAGGCCGCCGCCCGCTTCGTTGATCCGTGCGGCAACCCGACCGAGGTCTATCCGTACAACCCGAACGGCTCCAAGGGCGGCCTCA
>ERZ779924.688-NODE-688-length-13745-cov-4.92118_pt1 | contig 13745 bp, 12 predicted proteins | sample MGYA00511955_ERZ779924 | MGnify/ENA primary metagenome ERZ779924 (study PRJEB29588, sample SAMEA1969417) | human gut metagenome | biome: human gut; feature: human-associated habitat; material: faeces | place: Denmark | collected 2008/2010 ... | reverse complement strand
ACCAGACTTTTTCTTAAAAGTCAAGGCCGCGTTCCACGGACTTCCGAGATGAACCTTTTTTTTGACAAGATCAGCAATGCCGCTGCCTCAGCCAAGGCTTTTCTTGTCGGCGCATTGCCTTGTCTTTTTACTGGTTGTCAGCGCTAAGTTCGGCTACAGTTTGAGTAAGTTCTTTCTCCCGGCTACGAAATTGCGAGGCGGGCATGATGTCATCATTGGCATTGATCCATGCACTGAACTCCTTGAGCTCCTCAAGGGTGATCCCGTGTGAACGGCAGAATTGTCCGGTCTCTGATGAATCCATACCCAAGATTTGGTAGTACCCCTCGGCAGCAATAGCGGAATATGTCAAGATACTTCGAAAGATTTTTTTGAGATCGCTCGCCGCTAGGCAGGCCGTGAAAGCTGGCTTTCACGGCTGCGCCGCGATTATGCGATCCGAAGCGCGTCAAGCCGCTTTCGGCCAATGAACGGCCTGCTCCCCGCTATTGCGGGGCCCCTCCATTAACAGGCCTTCCGGGCTTGACCCGATCAGCCGTGATGGTCTGTCGGGATTAAGGAATTGGGAGCCGGCCATTTGGAACTGGCGAACGACACCGCTAATCCAGCGATTGCGATTGCGCTCGCGAGCCTGGAGAAGCACCAAACGACGATGGTCTTGGATACAACCGTCGTAGCCCTTGAAGCGGCTCTCAGGCGTCACATTGTTGATGCCGGAGTGCACCCACTCCTCGTTGTACTTCTCGACAAATTCAGCGAGCTTCGTCTTTGCATCGCCCAAGGAACGGTATTGACGCTTACCCATGTAGCCACGGTACTTCATGGTCTTGAAGAGAGACTCACTGTAAGGATTGTCATTGCTAACCCTCGGACGACTTCGAGAAGATTCAACCTCATATCTGGCCAACAGGGCAAGAGTGCTCGCAGCCTTCATGGCAGCGCCATTGTCCGAGTGAAGGACGAGAGCGCGAGGCTTGATGTGATGCTTTTTAATTGCATCCTCAAGGAACTTCACTGCATTTTCAGCACTCTCCGAATCGAAAACGTCAGCATGGACGACGTATCGGCTGTAGATGTCCACGATCGCAAACACGTAGTAAAAACACTGCTGATGATTGGCATCTTTAAGGTAGGTGTTGTCCCACGACCAGACCTGATTGGGGCCGGTAGCTTCGAAACTGGTTGGCTTGTGACGTTTTATCGGCTCACGAGTGCTATCCCTGCGAATATTGACGTCACGCTCTCCGAAGATGCGATAAACGGTTGATTTCTAGGCTAAATACTCTCCCTTGTCCAACAGCCTGTGAAATGCCTGACGAATGCTCAAGTCGCGCATGTCAGGCTGACATAATCATTCGATCACCGCCTGTTTTTCTTCCTCTGTCAGAGCTAACGGACTATGAGAGCGCTGAGGATCAGAACGACCGTCTTCATCTTCGGGGGACTTGGACCATTTGAGATACGTGCTGAACGCAATACCCAGACACTCGCAGGCCCTGACAACACGCCCCCCCTGAGCTACGGCTTCTTTGACCAGTTCAACGGCTTGTCGGCGATCCTAAGGGCTGATCATTCGCCCTTGTCCCCCCAGATCGCCTGTGCTTTTTTTGACAAAATCAGCAGTGCTGCCGCCTCGGCCAGAACCTTTTCCTGGCGACGCATTGCTTTGTCTTTCACAAGATTGTCAGCGCTGAGCTCAGCGACTGCCTGGGTGAGTTCCTTCTCCCTTTTGCGAAACGGCTCTGCCGGAACAATGTCTTCATTGGCGTTGATCCACGAGCTGAACTCTTTGAGTTCCTCAAGGGTGATGCCATGTGAGCGACAGAATTGACCGGTTTCAGGAGAGTCAAAACCCAAGATCTGACAGTGACCCTCAGCAGAAATGGCAGCGCGAAGATTCATTCCGAAACGTACTGTTCGATGTGGTTATCGAGGGGATTGGTGGACTTCTTACGAGAATTGCGTTTGGTGTTCGTGTTCATTGGGTGTACCCGTTAGGCGGGCTCCGATTATCCCATGGACACAAAAATTTTGACGCTCTCAAAAACGCCAGAAGGCGGTGTGATAAAGTTATGTGTACGTACATTGCTCATAGCCGATTCGGAAGCCATGAGCCATTTTTGCATCCATATCAAATATGCTTCAAGATGTTACCCCCCCCCAAAAAAAAACAAACGTTAATAACCAACCAAAAGTAGCAATCATCGTCCCTGTCTACAACGTCGCTTCGTATCTCCGCGAATGCCTTGATTCGATTCTGACGCAGACATATACCAACTTCACCGTCTTTGCAGTTGACGACGGCTCCACCGATGAATCTGGCGCAATTCTTGATGAGTACGCAGCAACAGACACCAGGATTGTCGCAATACACCAAAAGAACGCAGGACAGGGAGCCGCCAGAAACAATGCGCTTGCCAGAATTGAGACCCTTGGAACGTTCGATTACATAACCTTTGCAGACGGAGACGATAAGGTTTACAACGGGTTCGTTGACCAACTCGTTAAAACTGCAGAAAGGACCAGTGCGGACATCTCCATCTGCGCGTTTCATTACCTGGAAGCTGATGGCGTGCACGCCTACGGCAGACTTCACGAAGAGATGGTTCTCGACAAAGATGCCTACTTCGAGTTCGTCATATCCGCTGGCGCACGTCCCGAGTACCACGGGATCATCGGCACGGGGGGCATGGTCTGGAACAAGCTATTCAGCGCTCGCGCATTACAAGGTGTTCGATTCCTCACGGGTAAGGACGTTGTGGAAGACGAGCTATTCTGCGTCCAGGTCGGAGAACGCTCAAAGAAGAACGTTTACTTTCCTGAAGTCCTTTACATCTACAGGCAGCGCCCTGATTCAGACGTTAAGCAAAATAGCATCTACAGAAAGATGCTTTTGGCTCGAATTAAGACCTTGCCGCACGCGTTCTCCACTCGCACAGAGCTTGTCGCGACAGCCGCTCTTGTCGCGGCCTCGGTCGACTATTTCAAGAGATATGAGGAGCTCCCGCCTCTGGATCTTCACGTGCATAAGCAAGAGGCAATTACGGCTTGCAATGACGGCCACCTTCGCAAGAGAACGCTCAAGCGCTTCTTGCTAATTTGCGACCATCCTCGCCTTGCCCGCTTCTATCTTACTCAACGGAGAATTGTTAATGTCGCAATGTTCTGGAAACGCCATTGATCACGAGGTAGAACTGCACTACTACACAGGCATTAGAAACTTCGGAGATGAGCTCTCGCCTTACCTCATTAGCAAAATCACCGGCCGTAAGGTATCCCTTGCCTCTTCTGAAGAAGGACTTTATGCCATTGGCTCCATTCTGACTCACAAAGCCTTATGGTCAAGCTGCGTTGTTTGGGGAACAGGAACCCTGTGCCACGACAGCTTGAGTGGTGAAACTTTGAGAGTTTTTCCGCTTAATCGGTCAATTCCAAAATTGATAAAAAGGCTGATATCTCCAGAAACAACAAAGGCGGACATTCGTGCGGTTCGTGGTCCGCTGACAAGGGAAGCAATCCTTAAAGAAGGCGGCAAGTGCCCTGAGATTTATGGCGATCCTGCCATTATCATGCCCAGGCTTTATACCCCAAAGATCGGTGCCAAGCACAAAGCTGGATTGATTCTTCACCATACACAAGAAACGCCGACAACTCATGTTTTAGCTAAGACTTGCGGATTCCACCAAATTTCGATTGACAGAGTTAGAGATGAGCAGTTAGAAAACTTTATCGACGAGGTATGTAGCTGTCAAAAAATCTTTTCGTCATCACTACACGGAATTATTCTCGCTCAGGCATACGGTATCCCCGCACAATGGATTCAAATAACGAACACTCCAATTCATAGAGATGCAAACCACAAGTTTGCAGACTACTTCTTAGGTGCGGGACTTCCTGTTCAAAAGCCCATTTCCATTGAGCTCACAAAAGAAAGTCTTTCGCAGTTAATGCAAATTAGCCCTGAACGGCTTCACATCTCAAGCGATCTAATTGAGCGATTGCTTGAGGCCTTCCCTTTCGACATATTCCCTAAAAAATGATCGTAGCAGGCCAGTTTCATGACTGGCCCTGCTCTTTATTCACGCTTCCTAGATCTCTTGAACGGTAAGCACCCTATCGGGGGGTTTGCCAATAAAAGGAAGCTCTTCAAAACCCCCATCTCTGAGCGATTGGGAAAGCAGTTTTGTTTAAATTGAGGACTCCAGACCAGAGGCTGAAAAGCGTCGAAAGTTCCCATGAACGTTAGGCGTGCGATTATTCCGAATGTTGATGAAATAACTCGATATTTGCCTGCAAATTAGGCAAATTCCATCTTCAAGAGTCAGCTCGCCCCTATGGCGCTCGAGACGAAGCGCGAACCAGAGTCTCAGGGTTGATCAGCAAGGCAGCTTTGGCGGAGCACACCATTTGCGCAAGCGGTAGCAGTTGTATAGTGCAAACAACGTTTGCGCTCGACTGTGATTTTTCGCCAATCCGCGATAACGAACCTTGGCATAGCCATAATTTCTCTTCAGCCAGAGGAATCTCCACTCAATCGAGCATCGCACCGATGCTTTCGCATGCCCCAAATGCCGGCTCGAAGATCCACGGGAACGATGGCGATCGTCACTCGATAGTCGGCAAAGTCGAGCTTCATTGCGCCGCCCCCTGCTGCTTGAGGAGATCCATGACAAATCGCTCGGGATCGGCAGACTCGAACTCGACGTGCGTACCGTTGGGCATGCTCAGACGAACCGTGCGGGAAGGAGCGGGTTCGTCAAGGTAAGGGAAGTCAGGAACTGCCTGGAGCGTCTCGGAGGTAAAAGAAGCAATCTGTACAACTTCGGAAGATGAACTGCCGGCGGAATTATGAAGTTGCCCGCTTGCTGCCAGATTCTCCAGGAGCCGAAGAGATGAATAGAACACGCCAAGCGGCGGACACTTGCGGGAGGAAATCAGGGTGGGAAGGCACTGGCGATAGAACTCTCGCTTGCTTAAGCCGGCCTCGAGGTAGGCCGTCCAGATTTCAACCCAGTCGAGAGTAATGGTGTGGGAAGACTGCATGGGGATTCACATGGAATGGGAGCTGAACCTGAACATTCTCTTACATCCCCCATGTTGAGCGTCTTACCCCATAGGGAGCTTACAGACCATCGTGCGCTTTCCGCTTTTTGCTCGGTACCTGAAAACGAAATATCTGCTATTTCCAGCAACACGGAGATAGAGACCGACTGCGCCGCCGACCGCAGTAAAACCCTCACGACCAATGAGCGAAACTTCTCTGGCGGACAATGGAGTTATTGACTTGTGCATTTAGGGTATACAAGGTCAAAATTCTGTATACCCACTTGTATACCATAAAACGGTAGATCGGCATAGTTAGCCGTAGAGGATCATAGAGACCCCAGAAACGAAAAACGCCTGCAAAGCAGGCGCATCGTAGAGGACCGTAGACGGTCGTAGAGAATCCCATGGTGGAGAGGAGGAGGATCGAACTCCCGACCTCTGCATTGCGAACGCAGCGCTCTCCCAGCTGAGCTACCCCCCCTTGGAACCTTTCGGATACCTGTGCTTCGACGTGCGATGCACAGGTGTTACATTATGCACCGTTTCCGTCCGGCTTGGTATACCGCGAATACGGTACCCTTATTTTTTCCATCGGCCGCAACGGAGTACCACTCGATAGCCGTCAGGGTCCTCGTAAGTGGCTGTGCCTTCGTCGGCATAGAGCTGGGGAGGCGTCACCTGCTGGAAGCCCGCCTCAAAGAGCGCCTTGAGACGCTTCTGCCAATATTCGCCCTCGGGAATGCCGAAGACCAGGAAGTGCTCGGGCGTCGGTGCAGGCGGCACCACGGACTCGTCGCGACGGGCCGTGAATTCGAACTGGTAGGGCCAGTCTCGGTGACCGAGAATCACGCCGTCCCATCCCTGCTGATTGTCAAAGCGGTCGAGAACTTCAAAGCCGAGCCCGTCGACGTAGAACGACAGAATGGCTTCAAGATGGTTGGTCGGACGGGAAAGTCTGAGTTTCGGCTGTGCATCCATGGGAAGACTCCTAAAAGCTGAACTTCTTCATTATCGGACAGGGCGGGTTGAAATGCCATTGACCCTAGGGATAGTTAGAATGGAATATTGTCGGCCCTACGGTCATCCCGCAGTCTTCAGGAAACACGCATGACTCCCGCTCTTCGATTTCTTTCCGCCGCCATTACGACGGCCTCGCCCGATGAAGCCTCGGGCTCCCTCTTCATCGCCGGCGTCTTTCTGAACGGCGGCAAGCCTCGTCTGACGCCTTCCGCCGCCGAATTTGATGAAGCACGCGGAGGCACTCTCACACGCATGATCGAATGCGGCGCCTTCGACGCCAAGGCTGGTAGCACGCTCTTCCTCGGCGAAACGGAAGCCTTCCCCAACGGCTTTGCCGTTCTCGGCCTTGGCGAGGAAAAGGACTTCTCCCGCAAAGTGTTCGCCGAATGCGCAGCCAAGGCCGCCCGCGCGTTCGCGTGGGCGGAATCTCAGGCCTACACCGTTCAGGAATGGCTTCCCCCGAAGACGAGCGGCAAATCTTCCGCACGTCTTTTCTCCACTGCCGTCCTCAATGCGCTCACGCCCCGTTGCACGCTCAAGACGGAACACGATGACGGCATCCGCACCAAGCGCATCTTATGGATCGATGATTTGGTCACCGACAAGCTTCTTCAGGGGTTGGACGAAGGGGTTGTGACGGCAGAGGCCATGTCGATCTCCCGTGGTCTTGCGGATCTGCCGGGCAACGTCTGCACGCCCGCATATCTGGCCGAAGCCGTTCAAAACGCTGCCGCAGGCATGACGACCGTCGAAGTCGAGGTTCTTAACGATCATCAGATCGAGGAGCTCGGCATGGGAGCTTTCCTTTCCGTCGCCAAGGGAAGCACCGTTCCGCCCCGCTTCATTGCCATCCGCTACCGCGGCACCAACGCCGTCCTTCCGCCCGTCGCGCTCGTCGGCAAGGGCATCACGTTCGACGCGGGTGGCCTTTCGCTCAAGCCTGCAGCCAACATGGCCGACATGACCTATGACATGTCGGGGGCGGCCGTCGTGATCGGCACCGTGATGGCCGCCGCCCGTGCCAAGCTGCCCGTCAACCTTCTCGGCGTCGTGGCGGCCTGCGAGAACCTTCCTTCGGGCAGCGCCGCCAAACCGGGCGACGTCGTCACCTCCCTCTCGGGCAAGACGATCGAGATTCTCAACACCGACTGCGAGGGCCGCATGATTCTCGCAGACGCCCTGACGTGGACCGCGCGTCAGAAGCCCGAGCTCATCATCGACGCGGCCACCCTGACGGGAGCCTGCTGCGTTGCTCTCGGCGCCCCCTACAGCGGCCTCTTCACCTCCGACGATGCACTCGCGCACGACCTCATCAAGGCCGGCCGCGACTCGCTCGACGACGTCTGGCGCCTGCCCATCGGAGCCGAGTATGCCAAGCTGATGAAAACGCCCGCCGCCGACATCGCCAATCAGGCGACGGTGCGCGACGGCGGCGCCTCCAGTGCTGCGGCCTTTCTCTCCGTCTTTGCGGAGGACGTCCGCTGGGCGCATCTCGACATTGCGGCGACGGCCAATACGTCGGGCAGAGACAGGCATTCGACGGGGCGCCCCGTGCCGATGCTCATGCGCTTCCTTCTCAAGAAGATGCGCTGATCGCCGCACCTCGGGAGCTTCTCATCGGCCATAATGACAGACATGCAGAAGATCGACTTTCACTACAACGTCCCCGACCGGCTCCGCTACGCCTGTCTCGTCGCCCGAACCGTTTACCGACGCGGGCTCACGCTTGCCGTCTGGACGGCGGACGAGCGCAGGCTCCGCGAGCTTGACTCGCTCCTCTGGCGCTTTGACGATCTGGCATTCCTGCCTCACGTGCGTGCAACCAGTCCTCTCGCGGGCGAGACGCCCATCAGGCTTTCCAGCCGTCTTGAGGAACTTGAGGGCGACGTGCTTCTGCTTCTGGACGATCAGCTTCCTCCCGAGTGGCAGGAGCGCCTCGACCGCTTCAGCCGCATCATCGACGTGGTGAGCACGAAGCCCGAGGAACTTCAGGCCTCCCGCAGCCGCTTCCGCGCGTACAAGGCCGCAGGCGTCGAGCTTGCAGCATACGACCGCCGAAGCTGAGACGACTTTTTCATTGGAGACCCACGCCCATGGAACGCAAGGAACCCGTCATCGACTCCCGTGCCGTCGACCTCACGAACCGTGTGAAGCTCACCTGGCGAGACGTCAGGACGCTGGCAGACGAAGCAACCGCTTCCACCCAACCTCAGATCAGAGCGGACGAACCGCCTGCGCCAGATGTGCGCACCTCCGAGACCGCCACACCTTCCGCCCGACTTACGCCGGATGAGCGAGCGGCCCTCGCCGCACAGCTCGCCCCTGCCGTTGAAGCCGCCGTGAAGCATGCGCTGCGCGAGACGCTCGATCTGGCACTTCAGAACGCACTCGCACGCGTCAGAGGGGATGTCGAGCGCTCCGTGAACGGACTGGTCGCCGAGGCCGTTTCCCAAGAACTCGAGCGGCTTGACCTCGACAAGATCCCCCGCCGCTGATCCAGCGCACCACGGCCCGCCTGAAAAACTTCGGCGGGCTTTCTTTTCATCCTGCAATTCGTGCGACAATAACAGAATTTTCATACTGTCTGCCCAAGCGTCCCGGTTCAGGCCGAAGCTCGCCTCCTGCAGACTCCTCATCGTCCTTTTACTGGCTAACAATGACTGATACGAACACTCAGGAGCTCGCCAAGAGCTTTGATCCGGCCGCCATCGAAGCGCGTTGGTACCCGATCTGGGAGGAACGCGGCTACTTCAAAGCCGGTCTCGACCCGAAGAAGCCGAGCTTTTCCATTCAGCTTCCGCCGCCCAACATCACGGGCATTCTGCACATGGGGCATGCCTTCAATCAGACTGTCATGGATACGCTTACGCGCTATCACCGCATGGCCGGCTACAACACCGTCTGGATTCCGGGCACGGACCATGCCGGCATCGCCACGCAGATCGTCGTCGAGCGCAAGCTTGAAAAGCAGGGCATTGACTACAAGTCCCTGACGCGCGAACAGTTCATTGAAAAAGTCTGGGAATGGCAGCAGTTCTCGGGCGGCACGATTCTCAACCAGATGCGCCGCATCGGCGACAGCGTCGACTGGGACCGCACCTACTTCACGATGGACGAAAAGCTCTCCAAGGTCGTGATTGAAACCTTCGTTCGTCTTTATGAGGAAGGCCTCATCTACCGCGGCAACCGCCTCGTCAACTGGGACCCGAAGCTTCAGTCCGCCGTCTCCGACCTTGAAGTCGAAAGCGCCGAAGAAAACGGCCACATGTGGGAGATCCGCTATCCTGCCGCCGACGGCACGGAAGGCGTCGTCGTTGCCACGACCCGTCCCGAAACGCTTTTCGGCGACCAGGCCGTCGCCATCAACCCCGAGGACGAGCGCTACACTGCGTTGGTGGGCAAGGAACTCGTCCTGCCGCTCACCGGCCGCACGATCCCCGTCATCGCCGACAGCTACGTGGACCGCGAATTCGGCTCGGGCTGCGTGAAGATCACGCCCGCCCACGACTTCAACGACTTTGAAGTCGGCCGCCGCCACAACCTCGCGATGCTCAACGTGCTGACGAAGACCGCCCGCATGAACGACAACGTGCCCGAAAAGTACCGCGGCATGGACCGCTACGAGTGCCGCAAGGCCGTGGTCGAAGACCTCAAGGCCGCAGGCCTTCTCGTCGGCATCAAGGAACACCGCCACATGGTTCCTCGCGTCACCCGCACGGGCGAGATCGTCGAGCCGATGCTCTCCGACCAGTGGTACATGGCCATGAGCAAGCCCGCTCCCGAAGGCACCCTCTATCCGGGTAAGTCCATCGGCGAAGTCGGCCTGGAAGCCGTCGAATCCGGCGAAGTCAACATCTTCCCGAAGGAATGGCGCGGCGTCTACCGCCAGTGGCTCGAGAACATTCAGGACTGGTGCATTTCCCGCCAGCTTCTCTGGGGCCATCAGATTCCCGCTTGGTACGACGAAGCCGGCAACGTCTATGTCGCCCGTAGCGAGGAAGAGGCTCAGAAGCAGGCAGGCGAAGGCGTGAAGCTCACGCGCGACGCCGACGTGCTCGACACTTGGTTCTCCTCCGCCCTCGTCCCCTTCTCCACGCTCGGCTGGCCCGAGCCGCAGGGCGACGACCGCACGGCCTACGACCTCTACCTGCCGAGTACCGTGCTCGTCACCGGCTACGACATCATCTTCTTCTGGGTCGCTCGCATGGTCATGATGACCAAGCACTTCACGGGCCGCGTGCCGTTCCACAACGTGTACATCCACGGTCTCGTGCGCGATGCCGAGGGCAAGAAGATGTCCAAATCCGAAGGCAACACGCTCGACCCGCTCGACATCATTCAGGGCATCGGTCTTGAAGACCTTGTGAAGAAAAACACGATGGGCCTGCGCCAACCCGAAAAGGCCCCGCAGGTTGAAAAGAAGCTTCGCAAGAACTATCCGGAAGGCATCGCCGCCCACGGCGCGGACGCCCTCCGCTTCACGATGGCCGCCTATGCTACGCTCGGCCGCAACGTCAACTTCGACCTCAAGCGCGCCGAAGGCTACCGCAACTTCTGCACGAAGCTCTGGAACGCCACCCGCTTCGTGCTGATGAACGTCGAAGGTCAGGACTGCGGCATCGGCGCTACCGCGAACGAACCGATGACGTTCTCCTTCGTCGACCGCTGGATCCTGAGCGAGCTCGAAAAGACCGTCCGTGACGTTCGTCAGGCCTATGCCGACTATCGTCTCGACGTTGCTGCCAACGCCATCTACTCCTTCGTCTGGAACGAGTACTGCGACTGGTACCTTGAGCTCACCAAAGTCCAACTCAAGGGCGACGAAGCGACCTGCCGCGCCACGCGTCACACGCTCGTGACGGTGCTCGAAACGGTTCTGCGCCTCGCTCATCCGATCATTCCGTTCATCACGGAGGAACTCTGGCAGAAGGTCTCCGTCATCGCAGGCACCCGCGCCGAAGATGAGGAAACCTCCGTCATGGTGCAGGCCTACCCCGCCTTTGACGAAGTCCGCCTTGATGCTGAAGCCGAAGCCCGCATGAACGCGGTCAAGGCCATGATCGATGCCGTGCGCAACCTGCGCAGCGAAATGCAGCTTCCGCCCGCCAAGCGCATCCCACTCGTCATCGCAGGTCCCGAAACGCAGTGCCTCGAAGCCTCCCCGTACATTCATTCCCTCGCCCGCCTTGAGGCCGTCGAGCACGTTGAGGACATGAACGATGCGAACGAAGGCTCGATCGCTCCCGTGGCCATCGTCGGCGACTTCAAGCTGATGCTCAAGGTTGAAATCGACCTCGCCGCCGAACGCGACCGTCTCACGAAGGAAGTCACCCGCCTCGAAGGCGAAGTCGCCAAGTGCGAAGCCAAACTTGGCAACGAACGCTTTGTTGCCCGCGCCCCGGCTCAGGTGGTCGAAACGGAAAAGAAGCGTCTTGCCGACTTCACCGCTCTGCTCGCCAAGGTTCGCGAGCAGCTCGATCGTCTGCCGAAGGCTTGATGACACCTTGTCATTGACCACAAGAGTTTTTCCTGTAGTAAGAGCAGAAAAGCTCCAGATGAACCCCTTGCACGTCTCTGACATGCAAGGGGTTTATTTCAGTGTGCTCGGCATGAGCACGTCTCTAACGGGTGAAAGTCCCGAGCGCAGGGAGTAGCACCAAGCGCATAGCTGACGACAAGGGTGTCTATCGTGAGATGGAATCTGAAAGAAGTCCGAGGCAAAACGTCGGCCCGACGAACAGAAACCGCATGAGGCATACGAAGGTGGATAAGCCTGCTGATCAAGGTGAAGTCCTAAGCTACTCGGAACCTGAGGTGTATATGCGGCAGGCGAATGATGTGAAAGAGCGTGCTCTTACCCGAGGAGGTCTCACAGACGACAATCCTGTGGATTGGCGGAGTAAAGCTTGCTGTGAGAAGTCAGCAGAGGTCATAGTACCGTCGGTGGTTGACGGGAAGGACCGAAACTTATGGAGGTGATGCCAAAGGCCACCAAAACAGCCACGCTATAGTCGCAAAATCCTCAGTACGAGGTACCACTTCGGAAAAGAACGACGGAATCGGGAAAACTGGAACTGGGGCGATGAAGGGCTTGAGGACAGCTCGCGGGACAACATCATCAGCAATAGACGTACGAGATGCTTACTCTAGAAACCATACTTGATCGCAACAATCTGAATCGCGCATACAAGGCGGTAGTCGCGAACAAAGGCAGTGCAGGTGTTGACGGCATGGAGGTCGGCGACCTCCTTGGCCATCTCAAAACTCACGGTGCCGCTCTGGTGCAGAGCATCACTGAAGGCCAGTATCGACCCTCTCCCGTGCGTCGCGTACTCATTCCCAAGGAGAATGGACAGACAAGACCGTTAGGAATTCCCACCGTGGTGGACCGAATGGTGCAACAAGCCGTGGCACAAATGCTCGTTGAGGAATACGAAAGCGTATTCAGCGATGGGAGTCATGGTTTCCGCCGGTCGGAGCTGCTCCACGGCCATGGATCAAGCACTCAGGTATGCCAATGAAGGATACAAATGGGTAGACTTGGATCTGGCTAAATTCTTCGATACCGTCAACCATAGCAAGCTCCTGCAAGTATTGTCGGAACGAGTGAAGGATCGGCGGGGCATCAGGCTAATCCATCGAATGTTGCGAGCCCCAGTATCTGTGGATGGCAAAGTGGAGCAAAGGGAAATCGGAACGCCGCAAGGCGGTCCGGTAAGCCCGGTGCTTGCCAACATCCTGCTAAACGAGCTCGACCAAGAACTCACGCGCAGAGGACATCGCTTCGTCAGATATGCGGACGACATGATGATCTTTTGCGGTAGCAAGAAGGCGGCATACCACGCACTTGAGGAAATCAAACCCTTCATCGAAGGAAAGCTGTTCCTGAAGATCAACGTGGACAAGACGAAGGTTCGCTCAATCGGCTCCCCCGACGTCAAATTCCTTGGTTTTGGATTCTGGATTCAGCGAAAGGGAAACGGTGTGTCGATCGTGCGAGATCGGCCGCACAAGAAGTCCCGTGACAAATGCTTGAGTAAGCTCAAGGAACTGACTTCGAGGAGTAGAGGGCAAAGCCTCGACGCCTTTCGAAGAAAGCTTAAGGCATACATATATGGGTGGATTGGGTACTTTGGGCGTTCGTCGATGGCGAAATTCGCCTTGAGAACAGACGAATGGCTGAGACGTCGTATCAGACAGATCTACTGGAAGCAGTGGAAGAGGATCTCGACGCGATATAAGGCCCTCCGCATACTGGGCATCGAGGAAGAATTGGCATGGCAATGGGCCAACACGCGTAAAGCGAGTTGGCGTATTTCCAATAGCCGAGTCCTCGCACAATCCCTAACGAACGACTTTCTACTCTCGAAAGGATGGGTGAGCCTGACTGCTGTCTATCATGCAAGACAGCGGCTAGTGCAACCATAGGTAACCGCCCACTACGGATCCGTACGGTGGGTGGTGTGGGAGGACGGCGTGAGTACCCTCACGCCTCCTACCCGATAGAATCGTCACCCTCCCTGCCCATCTCATCAAAACCTAAAAGTCGTCGAAAGACCCCACGAAACCCTGTTGGGAGTAGGCCTGTCAAACTAGAAGTCCGTGAAACACACGGACTTTTTATTGACTACAATAGTGCACCTATAATATAATACAGGTACACCATTGGAGCAGATTAT
>ERZ779924.672-NODE-672-length-13988-cov-2.61365_pt1 | contig 13988 bp, 9 predicted proteins | sample MGYA00511955_ERZ779924 | MGnify/ENA primary metagenome ERZ779924 (study PRJEB29588, sample SAMEA1969417) | human gut metagenome | biome: human gut; feature: human-associated habitat; material: faeces | place: Denmark | collected 2008/2010 ... | reverse complement strand
ATTGCTAAGATTCCAGAGATCAAAATGAATGAAAGTAAAAAGAACCGATTGATCGCTGAGGCTCGTACACTTCGTGCTCTATACTATTTCAACCTCGTTCGTTTCTTCGGCGATGTTCCTTTGATCTTAGACTTGAAGACCGTAGAAGATTCAAAAGGACCACGTGATTCTAAAGAACTGATTTATGATCAGATTATAGAAGATCTTACATTTGCGGAAGAACATCTTCCTTTAAGATCTGAATATTCAGCTTCCGATGAGGGCCGTATCAACAAAGGAGCCGCTAAAATTTTATTCGGTAAAGTCTATTTAACTAAAGGGGATTTCCAAAAGGCGAAAGATAAATTGGCAGAGGTAGTCGAGCATGAATCTGAATATGGTTTCGGTTTACACAAAGATTACCATGCGAACTGGCTTCGAGATACAGAGGCTGGTATTGAGGCTGTACTTTATATTGAGTATAAAGAACCTCCATTTCAACATAATGGTGAAATGGCGCTTGCTGGTCCGAAATATTCCATTCCGGGGAGCTTAGGAATCTCTGCCCTTAATGAGGCTGATATCCCAACACAAGAATTGTATGACCAGTTTGATAATCGAGATTTGAGAAAAAAGACTAATTTTAAAACAGAGTTCGCTCATCTTAAAACCGGTGAAATATTGAAATCAAGTATACCACTTAGCGGTAAGTTCTGGGTTGAAGGGCTTGAAACGGGTGACCGTTGCGATGTAAATATGCACATTATCAGGTATGCGGACGCTATATTAATGTATGCAGAGGCATTAAATGAGGTGGGCAAATCTACAAAGGCTCTCGCTATGTTAAACAGGATACGGGAACGTGCTTTTGGTGATGATTCTGGAAACTTTAAACCTATGTCGAAGGATGAGTTTCGTACAGCTATATTAAATGAACGACGGCTGGAATTCCCTCACGAAGGACATCGTTGGTTCGATTTAGTACGTACCGGTACATTTATTCAACGAATGAAAGAGCATAGTGCATATGAAGCAAAAGTAGCGGAAGCTAATAAAACTGAGATTGCGCAAAATATCAAGGAGCATATGATCCTTATGCCGATCCCTCAATCCGAGATAGACTTGAATCCTAATTTAGTACAAAATGCGGGATATTAGAAAATTGTTATTTATAACTGGGGTAGCAACTGTTACCCCGGTTATTATACAAGCCCGGGACAAACTTCCTAATATCGTGATCTTTTTTATGGATGATATGGGATATGGCGATTTAACAATCACCGGTGCTTCTGGATATAACACGCCTACTATTGACCGACTGGCCTCTGAAGGAATGTTTTTTACCCACTTTTATGCAGCCCAACCTATAAGTAGCGCATCGAGAGCCGGATTAATTACAGGGTGTTATCCAAATCGAGTGGGGATTTCGGAGGCATTGATGCCTCAAGGCCGTATAGGAGTGGCCCCTAATGAGGAAACTCTTCCGGAAATATTAAAAACTAGAGGTTATTCTTGTGGAATGGTCGGTAAATGGCATTTAGGTCACCTTTATCCATTTTTGCCTTTGCAACAAGGATTTGATGAGTATCTTGGGTTGCCTTATTCCAATGATATGTGGCCAGTAGATTATGACGGGAATAGAGTGACTCCAGCATCTAATTTACCAAACAAATTACGGCATCCGACATTACCATTAATCGACGGAAATGAAAAAATAAGAGAATTGTGGACATTGGATGATCAAGCCGAGCTTACTACATTATATACGGAACGGGCGATCCAGTTTATCAAAAAGAATCGTGAACAACCATTTTTTCTTTACTTTGCTCACTCGATGCCACATGTTCCGCTTGCTGTATCTAACAAATTTAGAGGCAAGAGTAAACAAGGTTTATATGGGGATGTCATGCTTGAGGTAGATTGGAGTGTCCAACAAGTTCTAGAAACAATAGAGGAATTAAACCTAGATGAAAATACTTTGATTATCTTTACGTCGGATAATGGGCCTTGGTTTAGTTTTGGTAATCATGCCGGGAGTACCGGAGGTTTGAGAGAAGCGAAAGCTACCACGTTTGAGGGAGGACAACGTGTTCCTTGTATCATGTGTTGGAAAGGAGTGATTCCTAGAGGTACTGTTTACAATCAATTAGCCAGTACGATTATATGATTTGCGTAGAGATCCGGGAGAAAGATATGATGTGAAAGATCAATATCCGGAGGTGGTTCGTCTATTACAATCTATAGCAGAAGAGGCTCGGTTGGATCTGGGAGATGATCTCACGGGACAAATAGGTTTGAATCGTCGGGAAGTAGGTTACATAAAATAATTATATATGAAAAATACTATTAATTATGGAGCTATATTAGCCCCTGCCCTTTTATTCTCCGCATGCGGAACCGGGCAAAAAGAAGTGGCAGAGAAGCCGCTCAATATCATTCATATCATGACGGATGATCATTCGTATCAAACTATTAGCGCTTATGGACATGCGCTAAATTGGCACCAACACCAAATTTAGATCGTTTGGCTGCGGAAGGAATGTTGTTCCGGCAAGCTTTCGTAGAGAATTCTCTGTCTACTCCTAGCCGTGCATGTTTGATGACCGGTCTTTATAGCCATCAAAACGGACAAAGACAATTAGGAAAAGGTATTGATACGACAAAAGTATTCTTCTCTGAAATCTTACAACAGCACGGTTATCAGACAGGTGTTGTCGGTAAATGGCATATGCAATGTGAACCGAAAGGTTTTGATTATTATCATGTGTTATGGGATCAGGGAGATTATTATAATCCGGAGTTTAAAAGCAAAGAATCGAATGGCAAGTATGTAAAAGAAGAGGGATATGCGACGACCCTTACGACCGATCACGCTATCGAGTTTTTGGAAGAGAGGGATAAGGATAAGCCTTTCTGCCTGCTGGTTCATCATAAGGCTCCACATCGTAACTGGATGCCGGATACAAAATATATGGATTTATATGAGGATGTAGAGTTCCCATATCCAGATACTTTCAATGATAATTATGCCACTCGTTGCGATGCCGCACGTACACAAGAGATGAGTATAGACAAAAATATGACTTTGGTTTATGATTTGAAGGTAGATGAGCTTAAAGATAAGGAGGCTTATAAAAAGGAATGGAATATTGATGGCTGGCAGGCCTCTTTGGATCGTATGACCCCGGAACAACGGGAGGCTTGGATCGCTTCTTATAAGCCCCGCAACGAAAAATTCATTAACGAGAACCTGAAAGGCGAGGATTTGGTTAAATGGAAATATCAACGTTATATCAAGGATTACGTACGTTGCATCAAATCTATTGACGATGAGGTGGGGCGTTTGATCGCCTATTTGGAAAAAGAAGGGCTTATGGATAATACCGTGATCGTTTATACCTCGGATCAAGGTTTTTACATGGGTGAACATGGCTGGTTCGACAAACGTTTCATGTATGAGGAATCTTTCCGTACGCCGTTGATTATCCGTTATCCTGCTAAAATCAAGGCGGGAAGTGAATGTACAGCCTTAGTACAGAACATTGACTATGCCTCGACTTATCTGGATATAGCCGGTATCGAGAAACCTGATTATATGGTAGGAACTTCTTTAGTCCCCTTGTTTGGAGGCGAGACTCCAAAAGATTGGCGCGAGTATCTGTATTATCATTATTATGATTATCCAGCTATCCATATGGTACGTCGTCACGATGGCGTGCGTGACAGTCGTTATAAATTGATCCATTTCTATGGAGAGAAGAATGAGCATAATGATGCGATTAGCTGCAACGAGCTTTACGATTTGCAAAGTGATCCGAATGAGCTGAATAATTTATACGATAATCCGGAATATGCCGATATCCAAACTCGCCTGCAAGCACGTTTGGATAAGTTCCGTGTAGACCAGAAAGTTGACGAATATTAAGGTGCTAACTCTGTAAAATCATTTATTTTGTGTAAGTTTGGCGGATAGAAAGAATCATTCACCTAAAATACGATCGTGAAATGAAACTCAATTTATCCGCCAGATTTTTAATGCTGGCCCTGCTTTGTGGTTCTTGCGTATTGAACACGCCAAAGGAGGAGCTTGAATACAACGGAATGAATACGCTACAGATATCAAATGTAGATGATTTGATATCTTTCTACCAATATGCGGATGACCGAATTCCTTTAATTAGCGGACACCGAGGTGGACGGGGAAAAGGCTATCCTGAGAACAGTATGGAAACCTTTGAAAATACCCTCTCTTATACTCCTGCCACGTTCGAGATAGATCCGAGGTTAACCAAAGATAGTGTTATCGTCCTTTTCCACGATGATACACTGGAGCGTACCAGTAATGGGACCGGGAAAGTTTCTGATTATACTTGGGAAGAATTGCAAAATTTCCGTTTGAAGGATCCCGAAGGAAATATCACAAACTATCGTATCCCGACTTTAGAGGAAGCGATTCGTTGGGCTCGTGGAAAAACAATCCTAATCCTTGATAAGAAGGATGTTCCTATGGAGCGCACTGCTCAGTTGATTACCGATATGCAAGCGGAACCTTATGTAATGATTACGGTTCATGATGGTGCCTCGGCTCGTTTCTTTTACGAGAAAAATCCGAATTTCATGTTTGAGGCTTTTGTAAAAACGAAAGAGGCGGTTCAAGACTATGAGGATAACGGTATACCTTGGAATCATATCATGGCTTACGTAGGACCTAAGATTACCCCCGAAGTCCGTGAGGTGATCGATATGTTACATGAAAGAGGTGTCATGTGCATGATATCTACCGCTCCCTCCGACGATAAACTATCCACACCCGAAAGTCGTGCTGAAGCATACCGTATGATCATCCGTCAAGGCGTGGACATCATAGAGTCTGACCGACCTATAGAGGTTGCTGAAGCGATCTCTAGCTTGATTCCGGTTAGCAGTTCCAAAGGAAAGTTTTTCTCTACACTATAAACATAATCAATATAAGACATGAACAAAGAACTAGAAATGACTCCCAACGTATTAGTGGAGTTTTTACAAAAGCCAGCGTCCGAGTTTACGAAAGAGGACATTATCCGTTATATCTATGAGAAAGATATCCAGATGGTTAATTTTATGTATCCTGCAGGCGACGGACGTTTGAAAACACTAAACTTTGTAATCAACAATGCGGCCTATCTGGATGCGATCTTGACTTGCGGTGAGCGTGTGGATGGCTCTAGTCTTTTCTCGTTTATCGAGGCGGGAAGTAGTGACCTGTATGTGGTGCCCCGTTTCCGTACGGCTTTCGAGGATCCGTTTGCGGAATTACCTACGCTTACCATGCTTTGCTCATTCTTCAATAAGGATGGAGAACCCTTAGAAAGTTCCCCGGAATATACCTTGCATAAAGCTTGTAAGGCTTTTCATGAGGTGACGGGAATGGATTTTGAGGCAATGGGTGAATTAGAATATTACGTAATCGCACCGGATGAAGGCGTTTTCCCTGCTACCGACCAAAAAGGTTATCATGAATCCGCTCCTTACGCTAAGTTCAATGAGTTCCGGACGGAGTGCATGCACTGCATAGCGCAAGCCGGGGGACAAATTAAATATGGTCATTCAGAAGTTGGTAACTTTACGTTAAATGGTTTGATCTATGAGCAAAATGAGATCGAGTTCTTACCATGTCCTGCGGAAAATGCAGCGGATCAATTGATGATCGCTAAATGGGCGATCCGCAATCTAGCGCATGAATATGGATATAACATCACTTTCGCTCCGAAAATTACGGTGGGAAAAGCAGGTTCCGGTCTGCATGTCCATATGCGTATCATGAAAGATGGCAAGAATCAGATGTTAGCGAATGGTATCTTATCCGAAACCGCCCGTAAGGCTATCGCTGGAATGATGTGCTTAGCTTCCTCTATTACGGCTTTTGGAAATACGAACCCAACCTCATATTTCCGCTTGGTTCCACACCAAGAAGCACCTACGAATATTTGTTGGGGAGATCGGAATCGTTCAGTTTTAGTCCGTGTTCCGCTAGGTTGGGCCGCAAAAACGGACATGTGTGCTTTGGCGAACCCATTGGAACCTGCCAGCCATTATGATACGAGCCAAAAGCAAACGGTCGAGATGCGCTCACCGGATGGCTCCGCTGATTTATACCAATTATTGGCAGGATTGGCAGTTGCGTGCCGCCATGGTTTTGAGATCGACGATGCTTTGGAGATCGCTGAGAAGACTTATGTAAACGTGAATATTCATAAGGAAGAGAATCAAGATCGCCTAAAGACATTGGATCAACTCCCAGACAGTTGCGCAGCCTCAGCCGCCCGTTTAAGACAACAGCGTGCTGTTTTTGAAAAATATAATGTGTTTAGTCCGAGTATGATAGACGGCATCATCCATAAACTGGAATCTTATGATGACGCTTCTTTACGCAAGGACCTAGAGAATAATCCGGAAGAGATGTTGAAGCTGGTCAATACTTATTTCCATTGTGGCTGAAAATCCTTTTTATGGTTTCACAAGAGGGTGTGTCATGACACACCCTTTTTATGCCCTGCTTTCATCTCTTGAACTTTCCATTGCGTTTTTTTGAATATCCGAGCACAAGAGAGGCCATAAATTAAAACGAAAATATTCTAGAGAAGAAAAAAAAGATATAATAGTAAAAAAAACATGATAAAAAATTGTTATTTACAAATAAAGGCTTACCTTTGCCAACATCAAAACAAAATGATGTTATAAATTCATTTTGAAGTTATATGTTTTTCGAGTTTAACCTTGACTGTGAGCACAAAAGATTATCGCGAAGATCTTTTGAACGGTTGGATAGAGACGTCTATTTAGCCGTTTTTTCTTTTAGCCCTATCCAATAAAGCTATTCAGCTATTTGACAGATACAGCTTTATTTGTCACGGAGATTTTATATCCTTTTATTTTATGGATTACGAAATAACATACTGCATAAAAGCGGTATGTTGTATCGCACTATTATACAGTTGAGCAATGAATTATACATATAAACAAATATGGCTCATCAACTTTCCTGTAATGATGAGCATCTTAATGGAACAATTAATCAATATTACGGATGCTGTTTTCTTAGGCCACGTTGGAGAGATAGAATTAGGAGCGTCCGCTATCGCCGGAATTTATTATTTGGCGATTTATATGCTTGGTTTTGGGTTTAGCATTGGGTTGCAAGTAATGGTAGCTCGAAGGAATGGAGAGCAAGATTACAAGGAAACCGGCAAGACCTTTTTTCAAGGCTTATTTTTCCTTTTGGGATTGGCTATCTTTCTTTACCTTCTCATTCATACGGTTTCCCCATTTATATTAAAGAAGCTGATCGTTTCCTCGGATATTTATCGAGCGGTAATCCTATACTTGGATTGGCGTAGCTTTGGATTGTTGTTTTCATTCCCATTTTTAGCGATACGTTCTTTTTTAGTGGGGATAACGCATACAAAAGCTCTATCTTGGGCTGCTGCCATAGCGGTATTAATCAATATTCCTTTAAATTTTTATTTGATATTCACTAGGGAATTAGGAATCTCGGGGGCGGCAATTGCCTCTTCTTTGGCAGAGATGGGCTCCTTTATGATGCTTTCCTTCTATATGTGGATACGATTGGATAAAGAAAAATATGGGTTAAGGCCGGTCTATAATGGTAATTTACTTATAAAAGTCTTGAAGTTATCAACATGGAGTATGCTTCATGCGTTTATTAGTGTAGCCCCTTGGTTCTTGTTTTTCGTTTCAATTGAACATTTGGGAAAAATAGAGTTAGCGATTTCCAATATAACCCGGAGCGTATCGGCTATATTTTTTGTGATAGCGAATTCTTTTGCGCTTACAACAGGCTCATTAGTCAGTAATGCGATTGGTGCGGGAGAAGGGAAGGCACTATTTTCAATCTGTAGTAAAATTCTGAAATTAGGTTATGCCATAGGATTTCCCTTGGTTGCGATTGCTTTATTGTGTAATCGATGGATTATTGGTTTTTATACGAGTAATGAACTATTGATACAATTAGCTTTTGCCCCTTTTGTTGTAATGTTGTTGAATTACACTTTCGCTTTACCGGGTTATGTATATTTGAATGCTGTCGGAGGAACAGGAAAGACACAAATGACTTTCCTTTTTCAAGTTACGACAACAACCATATATTTGGTTTATCTTTATTAGTTATGTCGCTACACGCAAGCTCCTCTCGCAATCTATTTAACAGCGGAATACGTCTTTGTAATTCTGTTGGCTACACAATCTATTTTTTATTTGAAAAAGAAACATTACTAAAAAACGAAGAAAGATGATGACTAAAATATATCCACGTACGGGAGATAAACAAACCGTATATCTAAATACCATTATACAAGATCCTCAAATAGTGGGATTGGCCTATAGACAAGATTCGCCAGTGTTTACCATACATTATGAATGGTGCTTTAGATGAGTTATTATCTATTGAGGATGACTGACATATTTCTCTTTTCGCTATTTTAGGAACTGGTAAGAAGTGAAAAACTTATTATGACGTTCTCCCAACTCATTTACCATTTGCTCGGCTTCTTCTTGGGAAATCAAACCCTGTTCCTTGAATTGTTCTATCCTCTTTTTTTCGTTGCTCAATAACATACGGACAGACTTGCGAGTCACAGCCTCTTTATATGATTTAGGATAATCAATGGATATTTTTGTGATAAAATTCGATGCTCTAGTTATATTTTTACGGATCTCGACTTGTAAAAGCGATAAGCAACTTTCATATTCGGTAGAGACTGTTTCCGAGGAGCCAAACTCGTTAACCAGTTTCAAGGACTCTTTCTGGGCTATGATCAATCCCCTTGCCAAATCGTACCCTAAAATAATTCTGTCTTGATAGTAAATATCTGCCCATTTTTGGAAAAAACGAGAGAAAAACTTCATACTGATTATCCATGAAGGTTCCTCACAGAATTCAAAAATATCGCCTCGGTCGCATAGAGGTTTCTTTCCGTCTCGATCGTATTGTTCATCAATTGCGGCATTTAAACGTCTTTGCGTCCCGGATGAAATGACACCGTTTGTGTATAGGCTCCAATAGAGCGAGCGCTCTCTATCCAAGATTCGTAGGCGTATGTCTGCCATTACGTCTTTGGTACGGACAGGCATTTCCGGATATATTTCTTTTTGAGGTAGAAACTGTTCGACAATACTCCAGTCTGTTGCTTCCAACGCTTCCTTCTGTTTCAAATCTTTTAGGTATTTTTCAGAACCTTCGTACAACTGTTCTTTTACGCTATAATCCAAAAGAAGCTTGGAGGACGGTATCTCTGCCAATCCCAATTTTTTTAGAAGCCAACCGATTGTAGTCGCATTTATTGTCAATGTTAAAGTTACAATCCCAGCCGTAAGGAAAAGTACTTGCCGACGTATTGGTTCTGGTATCGAAAAGGTATACGATACCATCAGTGCCATCGTTAGTCCCAATGCACCACGTAATCCTCCCCAACTCAAGATCGTGGACTCTCGCACCGACAAGCCATATCCGGACCGTTTCATGATCGGATAAAATATGGTTATTATTAATATACGAATGATATTTATCCCGGCATATACACAGATAAGAATCAATAAATCCATCCATGAGAAGTCTACCTTCAATGCTATTACGATACCGACAATTATGAATATCAATGTATTTGCTATGTGTGCTGCCAATTCCCAAAATTGACGCATGAATTTATTGACCTGCGGTTTCAGCCTCGGACGGCCCATGTAAGAGACTGTTAAACCGAAACCGACCAAAGCGATTACTCCCGATACTTCCAAATAATTTTGCGCTATGACAAAAGTCATATAAGCGGAAAGAATCATCACGCTGTTTTGAAGCATCTCGTCTCCATTTACTTTTGTGATAAATTGAATACACAAATAAGCCAAAAGCGTACCAAGCAGGGCTCCTCCGGCAACGACCATGATAAAGTCCGCTACGGGAGAATCCGAAACACCAGTAGCGGTATAGGCTCCGAAAAACAGCATGAAAAGGACAATACCGGTTCCATCGTTCAGCATCGACTCGGCATCGACTAGCGTCGAGAAACGTTTACTGGTGCCTAGCTCTTTCAACAATGCGACAACGGCCACTGGGTCTGTCTCACTTATCAAGGCTCCGAACATCAATGCAAAGGTCCAGTTCCACCCTTCATAAGAAGGGGCGAACGTTCCGATCCCTATCATCAAGGCAGCCGTCAGCAACATCGCAATAATGACACCCGGTACGGACAATATAGTGGCATTTGTCAATGTTTTTCGAAAGATATGCACGTCCAGTTCATAAGCAGCGTCGAATATCAAGATCGGAAGAAAAATATAAAGTATCATATCGGGATTAGCATTTCCGGCAAGATCGATCGATGATTTTAATATAGGAATGCTTTCCACCCAGCCTATCCGGTCAAACGTACCGATCAATAATCCAAAGGCAAATAGCCCGACCGTGTAAGGAAGAGGCATCTTTTTTAATCCGAATTTTAAAATCGCACCTCCCATCAACCCTATCAATACAAAAAATAATGGGGCCAGTAAATTATTCGTTTCCATATTGATTCCTATGAGCTTTGTCCTATAAAAATAGAATAAAATCTCTTTCATAGTGAAAAAATATTTCCAAAATGAAAGAGATACAGAAGGTTTATTTAAAAGACAGTCGTATGTCCTCTTCCGAAAACAATATAGCGGTATTGACTAGTGCCAAATGGGAATATGCTTGAGGAAAATTCCCCAGTTGCTCCTTGGTTTCAAAATCAATGTCTTCACTGAAAAGTCCCAAGTGATTTGAATTATGAAGCATTTCCTCAAACAGACTACGTGCTTCTTCTTTTTCTCCAATGACATAAAGAGCACGGATGAGCCAGAACGTACAAATAGTAAAGGCGGAAGAGGGGAGTCCGAAATCATCATGAGATTTATAACGGTACATCAACCCTTTATAAAGTAACGCATTCTTTATCGCTTGCACTGTTTTATGGTAGCGTATGTCTCTCGGATCGATAAATCCGTACGGTTCCATTAACAACAAGGACGCATCAAGGTCGGAATTACCGTAGGTTTGCGAGAAACTTTGCATCTCTTCTTTCCAACCGTTTTTCATGACATTTTCTTTGATTACGGTCGCTTCTTCCGACCAACGTCTCCGGTATGTCGGTTTGTTTAATAAATCTGCAATACGAGCTCCCCTGTCTAATGCGACCCAGCACATAACTTTGGAGGAAACAAAATGCTGTCCTTCTCCTCTAATCTCCCAAATGCCTTTGTCTGGTTTTTTCCAGTCAATCATCACATTCGTCAGGATACTTTTTACCATTTCCCACATATCTTCCACCTCGTCCAATGTACCGGGCATCAAACGATAGTATTGGTAGATCAGGTCCATTAAATAGCCGAACGAGTCATTTTGAAGCTGGTGGTAAGCATCATTACCGATCCGAACGGGTCGTGAGTTCTTATAACCGGAAAGATGTCCCAGAATAACTTCCGTCAATTTTCTTTCTCCGCGAATACCGTACATGATCTGGTAAGTATCGTGTTGAGAAACAAAAGTAGACTGGACAAATCTCATGAACCGCCTTGCGGCTTCCACATGGCCTATCTGGAACAAAGTTTCAATGGACATGGAGGCGTCGCGCAGCCAACAAAAACGATAATCCCAGTTACGGACTTCTCCGATCGTTTCCGGTAGGCTAGTTGTTATGGCCGCCAATACGGCTCCATTATAAAAAGACATCAATTTTAAAACTAGGAGACTTCGCTCAATGATATCGTTATAGACCGTAAACTTCTTGGTTCGGTCAGTCCAATTCAACCAATAAACCAGCGTCCGGCAGTATTCCAGTTTCTCACGCTCAATGTTGACGGGTATTACTTTCTCGTTATATGAAAGTAGCAAGAACTCGTCCTTAGCCAGTACGATTTCTTTCTGTTCCAAGATGTTGTGCAAAGGTAGTGAGGAATAAAGATATTGCCTATCTTTGCTGTTAGAAGTAGAGTAGGTCTCTATATATTCCGAGGTCGTGTTGAAAATTGTCTTTCCACGGGCATAGTCCGGAGCCGGCTCATAGTTGATTTTAAAACGGGGAGTACCTTTGATTCTGCGGATATATCGGTAGATCTCTGCCGGACGATAACAATTGCTCGCATCGCTCAGATGGTAACAAGGCATGAAATCTACAACGGCAAATTCATTTTCTTCTGATACGAAGTTGGTCGAAAGAATATTTGTATGAGGAACATACGATTGCGATATTTGATAATCCGGAGAAACCTCGAAGCCGAAATATCCCCCTTTCTCCCGATCGAGCAATGATGCAAAGATGGAAGGTGAGTCGAAGTTAGGGAAACATAACCAATCTATACTGCCTTTATCCGAAATCAAAGCCGCAGTGCAGCAATTTCCTATTACTCCGTAATTTAACTTGTCCATAAAAATTATTTTTTATTTGTCCACAATCCTTTAAAAAAATCAACGGTGGCTTTCAGTTGACCTTTTATGCTTTTGGAAGTCGTTCCGTAACTAACACCTTCACCCGACAGTTCTTCCAAAAAAGGCAATACTTCTTCCTGCGAGGACAGATTGTATTTGGCTTTTTCAGATACAATTCCAACTTTAACTGTTATGGCGGATACTGGAAGAGCCCGAAACATATCCTCATCCGTCGTGTCATCTCCCATTGCTAGTATAAAATCATAGCGGGAAGCCAATAATAGGCGATCTACTTCCGAACCTTTTGTGCATTCTGGAGATTTTATTTCCACGACTTTGTTGCCCTGCATGATTTGTAATCCCTTTTTCAGGCAAACAGGCATTATAGCCTTTGTTAGCTGTTGCGCTCTCAGCTCTCCCAGCCAGGCGTCCGATTCTCTATAATGCCAGGCAAGAGCAGCTTCTTTTGTCTCAAGATGAGAGTACGGGGTTTTGCTTACAAACAAATTTAGAATAAACAATAGCTCCGAATCCCACTCTCGATTGCCTATGTTTTTATGCCATGCGCCTTTTTCCTTGTAAAATGCACCATGCTCGGCGGCAAAAGACAGAGGAAGATCTCCCAGCCATTTCTCCAATGTATAGTGGTCCCGCCCGCTATTAATGGTTACATGATTCCGAGAGTCGGAACAAAAACGCTGTAACAGGTCTCGTAATGCAGGTGTTGGAACTGCATCTTCCGGATGATTTTTGAATGCAGTTAATGTTCCGTCGTAATCCAGCAAAATCAAGCGCTTTTTCGCTTGGTCATATAATGTTTTGATTTCGTTCTGGTCTTGTGCGGAGATCTTTTTCTTTTGTAATCGTTTGTTTTTCTCTGCGGTCTGCCGCCATTCTCTCATGAAATCCGCAGCCCATTTGTTTACGGTTTGAACCGAAAGGATGGCTTGCATTCGCTGAAGCCTTTCTCTTTGTTCCTCCAATGGCATTTTCAATGCACGGCAAATGGCTTGTTCGATCTGGTCCGTGTCGTTTGGATTAATCAATAAAGCATCAGACAATTCAACCGAAGCACCGGCCATTTCACTTAAAATGAGTACCCCCGGATTATCTTGTTTGGTAGCGACATACTCTTTTGCCACAAGATTCATACCATCGCGCAAAGGGGTTACCAAGGCTATATCGGCAACATAATACATCGCTACCAATTCCTCAAAAGAGAAACCGTGATAAAAATAACATACCGGAGTCCAATTCATGGTAGAGTAAGTTCCATTGATAGAACCGATCTCCTCGTCTATTTTGGTTTTCAATTCGGCATAACTGCCTACATGGTCGCGAGAGGGGACGATAACCATCGCCAATGTCACTTTCCCGTGATATTCCGGATGATTTTTCAAAAAAGAGGCGAATCCGTAAAGACGGTGCAATATTCCTTTGCTGTAATCCAGTCGGTCTACCGATATGATTAACTTATGATCTCCAAATAGAAGTCGTGTTTTCTCTACTGCGTGGTGGACTTTGTCATCAGCTATCACATTGTGATAAAGATCATAGTTTATCCCCATCG
>ERZ779924.632-NODE-632-length-14971-cov-12.0475_pt1 | contig 14971 bp, 10 predicted proteins | sample MGYA00511955_ERZ779924 | MGnify/ENA primary metagenome ERZ779924 (study PRJEB29588, sample SAMEA1969417) | human gut metagenome | biome: human gut; feature: human-associated habitat; material: faeces | place: Denmark | collected 2008/2010 ... | reverse complement strand
CGTAGAATCGTCCGTCGCTCGTCGCGACGGCATGCACGACGCCGACGTCGATTCCAACATCGAGCGCCTTCATGTCGGGGACCTTGACTTCGAACTCAACCGTGAAGATCACGAACCAGTGGCCGCAGTCCTTCCTGACGTGAATCTGCTTCACGACACCGGGAACGAGCATCCCGTCCGCACACTCGAACTCGATGGGACGCGTTCTGCGGTATCGAATCCAGCCGATCTTCGGGAGCTTGACTCGCCCGTTGGCATCGTCGATGTGTTCAGGAGCAAATTGCGGAATCCGAAAGCCGTCACCGATGTCTTTCGCCTTGAACTTCGGCCACCCTTTGTGTGCCGGATCGCTATTGGGACGGAAGCTGTCGCCGATGGCGCGATCGAGATCGCGCAGGGCCTGCTGGAGCGGTTGGGACATCGCCTCTCGAAGAAAGGCGGTCTCGGGTTGTTTTTTCCAGAGCACCAACTCGTGGGCGAACTCCTTGTAGGTGAGAAGCTTTTCACCTTTAGACTTGCGCTCGTTTTGGATCCCCAACGCCTTGTTGAAGACAAACCTGCGGCAACCGGCGTTTCGGTTCAAGGCCGCACGTCGGGTCTCGTCAACGTAGAGTTCGTATTGAAAGGCGCAGGTGATCTTCATATGAACATCATGGCACACTTCCTTCAAGAATGCGTGCTTTACGACCAAATGCCCATTTGGGCCTTATATCCTCCCCATGAATGGAGAGGTTTTACGGCCCGTTAGATAAACCTGTGGATAAGTTCCCTCCTGGGTCCTCTCCTTCCCCCTTACCCCCCTTTCTCTCGACTAGTCCTCTCTCGATAACCTCGAGAGGCAAATCTCCCTGCGCTTGGCGCAGAGGGCATCCCAGATAATAGGCAGCACTTTGAACACCCTTTGCTGAGGGAATTTCTTTTTTCAGATAGCCGGCGATTGAAGCAGGACTAAGTTCAAGCTCTTTAGCGATCGCTCGAATCGACAAGCCCTGAGCACGCAGCTCATGTGCTCTCGCACAGCGTTGCTCTGCGCGACTGAGATACAGTGCGCGCGGCATGATGTTCGCTTTCCGTCGACGTGCTTCACGTGCTTCCTTGCGGCGCTCATGCTTCACAGATGCGGAAGCAAGCGTTTTGAGCTGACGTTGCTCTTCAAGAGTGATCTCAAGATCAGAAATAAGCTTCTCGGTTTTCGGGGTGTACAGCTCGATGCGTTTCACGTCCTGAGACTTTCTGTGAGTCGAACGCATCTTCATGCGCACGGTCACTAAGTCGCCAAGACGGAAGTTCCAGTTCGGATCGATCTTCCTCGCCAACAGCGAAGCCATCGCGTCGAAATTGTCATCCGTCACACGACCGGCAAGACACATGAAATTCATCTGCCAGAAGAGACAAATCATGCGTTTACCTTCTGGCATTCCGCCTCGGATTTCGACGAGCTTTTCAAGATCATCCGACCGCATAGCATTGACGCTCTGCGGATTCCACTTCACTTTTTGGGCTTTGGTCTCTTTTGATTGCGCTTGCTCCTTCTTCCGATTGCGAAACTCACGAATCTGCTGACGTGTGAACGGAAGTACCTGATCGGCGAACTTGTCGAATTCGTAGCGACAGATCGAGCCGTCCAGCGTGCTTTCGACGTTGACGTACACAACTTCGCAACGATTTTTCTGCTTGGCCGCTTTCGTGTTCGTCGTAGCAACTAGTCGCAAGAAACGCGCAGCATCTGTGGCCTTCGGGTCAGCTCCGAAAGCTCTGAATTTTTCAACGAGATGCTTTTCAACTGCAGACCAGCGAGGAAGAGCAGGATGAGGAATGGCTTTCGTGTAAAGCCACTTCAAATGAAGACCGCGTCCGGAGTGGACGATCACCGATGGTCTCGGAATACGAGACTCGTCGCAGACCTGCAAGATGAAATTCGCTCGATCTACTGGCGTGAGGTCCTGAGCCCAAGGTAGATCATCACAGTCGATGTCAACGAAGCTCAAACCAACAGAGCGCACATTTTCAACAGTGCGTCGAGTGCGATAAAACGTGGCCTGGGAGATCCAAACGTCAGATTGGGAATTTTGGTGAAGAGCGAGAACCTCTTCAAGTCGATGAACCGGATAGGCTTCCGTGAAGAAGTCTGAGTCTTCGTTCTTCGTCATGACGAAGAAGAAGCCATCGTCCGCATCGTTTAAGTACCAAAACGGTTCAGCGTAGGGCTCGATGACTGCAAGGTCGAATTCTTGTGAAGTTCGATTTGTAGGGGGGGGGGAAAGTTGGCTATAATCTCGCATAAGATGAAGGATGAAGGATAAATCTGGATGAAGGATGAAGGATAAATCTGTCGTCTTCATCGAGTCCTTACGTCTCGTTCAAAAAGATCCGTAAGACTCACCACAGTTCCGAACTTCTGCTAAAAGTTCGAAACAAACTCTTTTGAAAGACCGTGTTGAGGTGCGAACTCAACGCGGTCTTTCTTTATGAACAAAGTTTAATGCTTTTTCTGAAAACTTGAAGTCTTCGTGACGTCTCAAAAGATCCGAACCCAAAGCGAACACAAAGGGAACTGCAACGAGACTCAAACAACCATTTATAAGGGTTAACCCTTATAAATACCTAGGCATTGCCTAGGTAATGCCTAGGTAATGCCTAGGTATTTGTTTCAAATCATGTCCGTTGTCCTTTTCCTTACAGATTGACTTCGATCAACAATTTGCAAAAAAAATTAGTGCCGCTTCTTCTCTCTGAGAAACGCCCCTCGTTTGTGGGGCATGAAGACTTATGACCTAGGCATTGGGATTTCAAAGCAAGCTTCAACTTTTTTATGAAAGTCAAACGAATGCAAAAAAGGCTGCCCCTTTAAGAACAGCCTCTTTCACCACTCACTTCGTCAATCGTCGACCCAATCCATCGACGACGTCTTCTGAACAGTATTCTTGATCAGCATGATCAGCATCTGCGACCTGGTGTAACCAAGCTCTTCGCAAGTTTCATCAAACTCATCCAAGAGTCCGGGATCAATGTTCAGAGTGATAACTGCTTTTCGGCCTCTCAGCTTTCGTACTTTACGAGGAGCAGGTGCCGCCTCTGGTTCCTCAGGAACTTGGGTTGGTGTCTTGAAAGCCCCGTCAGGTGCACCGGAAATGAATTGAAAAGCAGCTTCGTCATCGTCAAACCGTTCAGCTGCTTCTTTTTGCCGCATGGCCTCCTTGACCATTTTCATGGAAGCAATCGGCATATCAATCCTCCCATTCGGCAAAAACGGCCTCTACTAAAGCCGCTAGTTCGGCTATAGCTTTCTTATCTTTCACCTTGAGCTCCATGACTCCCATCCCGAAGCCAGACGAGGTCGCAAAAGCCTTGCGGCGGCAAAGTTTCGTTTCTAGGAAAGTCAGTTCCGGAAAGTCCTGAAGGGCCTCGATCGAATCAGAATTTTCAGATGAACCGGGTGTCGTTTCTGCCGAGTTCAGCACAGCATAGGCTTTAAACGGACGGCCTCGACGTGCAGACGTCGCTTCTTGAACCAACTTCGACATCGCAGAAACGCCCCACAAGTCAAAGCTTCGAGGTTGGAAGGGCACGAGCAACACATCACAGATCAGAAGCGCTGCACGAAGTGTTGAGGAGTCAAAGCCGCCGACGTCAATGATGATCGTATCCCACTTATCCTTTTGAAGCTTGACTTGAGAAAGGAGCAGCTGGCCGTCAGGATACGACGCACATGCGATTCCAGGCTTCACCTTCTGAGAATCGCGCAACGTCAAGGCCGTGACAGCAGTCTGTTGACGGTCGCCATCGATCAGCCAAACCTCCTTGCCTTTTTTGGCGCGAGCAATTGCAAGTTGCAAAGCAATTGTCGTTTTGCCAACGCCGCCTTTCGTCGCAGCTACAGCGATGATTTTGGGTTTCATAGCCGGTGCTCCTCATGTGTTTTTCGATGCGACCAGTATACCAGAATCACGAGCAAATTACCTATACACTACCTAGGCATTACCTAGGTAGTGTATAGGTAATGCCTAGGTGTTTTTGTTGCTCTCAAAATAAAAACGCCTGTTGGAGAGATTCAACAGACGTCATCAATTTACTTGTAGTAATATCTACTGGTCCCAGCGCTACGGAGGTCCAGCGCGTCAAAGGATTCGGAAGGGGTGGTTTCTTCCGAGTCGTCGGCGGCATCCTGTCGTCCGGCAGAGAACTCAAAGCCACCAAAAGTAAAGCGCCCTGAGGTTCGTAGCCACGGGCGCTTTGGAGGTAAGCGAAGATGGATGAGATCTTTCGCCATGCCTACATCTTAGCACAAAGGAAATTGCACATCGCATTTCGCCTGCGCATTTCGAAGTGGTTCGACCTGTCGTTCCATGTAGACCTTAGCTAAGAGGCTGACTTAATTGCAGAAGCACCCTCGACGGGCAAGCACGCCGAGGGGTCAGTTATCTCACTACGAAATCATAGAGACACCAGTAAGTTACTAGTAACTTACTGGTGTTTTAATATTACTTCAACAGTAACTTACTACTAAGTTACTGTTACGCAGGCAGTCCTTCCACAAAGAAAAACGCCCCGAGAACTTGGGGTCTCGGGGCATCTGTTCGGTCTTGAGACTTCTAACCTCATTCTAGAAAAACGAGGCCTTCTTGATCTTGAGAAGCCCAGAACAGCCGTTCTACGACATTATCTTGTGGACAAAGCAGCCACCTGTGTCAAAAGTTCTTCAACCTTGGCAACAATGCGAACTTGTTCCTTAACAGGCGGGATCGGCACTGGAATCGAGTACAAATTCTTCTGAGTCAATTTCGGTTGCGCTGAACCGGTTACATAAGGATTTAGGGAAGTGGCATTGATCATTAAAGCTAAATATCTCAAATCCGCCACTCCATTCTCTTCGAAGACATGAGCATGGTTATTGACCCAAATCTTTCCGCTAGCAATAAAAGCATTGTCCTTACTTCTGGAAAGCAGATTCGCTCCGTCTTCACCAATTAACAAGAACACTCCATCAAAAATGTAATCATCTACAAAATCAATGACCCCCGTGGCTCCATAATACGGGTATCGTTTTTCACGCTTTGCTCGATCATCCTTCTTCAAAGGGATTCTCTTCCCGTCCAAGCTACTACAGGTTCGCTTGAATTGCATCCACTTCCACGATTCAGGAATCTCGAACGGCACTTCCTCCGGTGCAGCTCCGATCTGCTCGACCACACCTTCCGCGGCCAGCTGCGGAACCAGCTTGCCTTGAATGGCTTCTTGCAGAATTGAAGCTTTCAGTTTTTTGGGAAGCTCCGCATTCAGCTCTTGAAGACGGTCGTAGGATTTGCCGTAGTCTTCAACCAACGGGAGGAGTTCTTCAATCTTGGCAACAATGCGTGCTTGTTCCTGAAGAGGCGGTACAGGAATCAAAACACTGGTTAACAACGTATTGCTTAAATTCGCAATATTTGTTGTTTGGGTGGATAAATTTTCAAAAAAATGAAGAGTAAACAACGCTTGAAAAATAAAATAAGCGTACGTTGCATCCAATTGTTCGTTTTTTATGCGGGCTACCGTTAAAAAACCACCGAAGGTAACAGTTTCTTCAGTTTGATGCCATAAGATATTTTTGCCTACTAATTCACGCGAATTAGCTGAAGAAATCACAATATCATTATCAACAAGATACTGTCGTTCCTTCTTTACATAGTCCGTGGGAATAAAAACATCAGCCATCGTGTTATGAGCCACTTGAACTGATCCTGTTGTCAAACAACGAATCGTCCCCTTAACTTGTTCTTTACCCTTAGCAGAAGCAGGGAAAGTAACCCCACGAATAAAATCGAATAATACGCCTGCAGGTTCCCATTTCCACTTTTCAGGAATCTCGAACGGTACTTCCTCCGGCGCAGCCCCGATCTGCTCGACAACACCTTCCTCCGCAAGCTGCGGAACAAGCTTACCTTCGATAGCTTGTTGCAGGATAGAAGCCTTCAATTGTTCAGCATTCATGCGTTGTTCTCCTTGTTCTCAATGAGAGCGAGGATCTGGGCAAGAGCTTTGTCCAACACGGTCTCATGCGCTTCGCGCTCGGCCTGGTACTTTGCGATCAACTCTTTCGGCGGCAGGATTTCTTCTTCCGCCTTAGCAAAGCCGCACTGATCAAAGTTGAAACCGAGTTGTTGCAGTTCACTCGGCGTGAAGACCTTTGCCTTCGGGAAGCCATCGACCTCCATTTCGGTACGATTGTTCCACCAGTCGTCAACAGGCTTCATGTGCTCCAACAGCATCGGCTTGGTCTTCGAGAACGCCTTGTAGCCTTCCGGCATGTCCATGCGGTAGAACCACGTCTTTTCCGTAGCCCAGGCACCGTCTTTTTCCAAGGTCTTGTCAGACGTTGCTACGCCGTCGAAGAAGAGGACGTTCGTTGCAATCGAGGTGTAGGGAGCAAACACGCTCGTCGGAAGACGAAGCACCGTGTGCAAATTGAAGCGCTTGAGAAGACGTTCCTTGATGGCCGCCTTATTGCCCGTACCAAAGAGGAAGCCGTCAGGCACGACGACTGCAGCACGGCCTTCCGCCTTCAGGCGAGCCATGATCAAAATCATGAAGAGGTCCGCCGTTTCCGCACTGCGCATCTGAGCCGGGAAGTTCTGCTGAATTTCAGGCTTTTCCGCTCCACCATACGGCGGGTTCATCAAAATCACAGAGAACTTGTCTGCTTCCGTGTAGTCGTCCACCTTGCGCGTGAGCGAATTACCGTGCGTAATGTTGGGAACTTCGACGCGATTGAGAAGCAAATTCGTCACGCAAAGAAGATAGGGCAGCGGCTTCTTTTCAATTCCGTAGAAGCTAGTGCCCAGAGTTTCGCGGTCTTCGTTCGTACCTTCTTCCGCAACCGGTGCAAGGAGCTTGCGAGCCGAATTGAGGAAGCCGCCAGTACCGCATGCGAAGTCGGCCACGGTATCGCCAAGCTTGAGATTAACGTGCGCAGCCATGAAGTCCGTCAGAGCACGGGGCGTGTAGTATTCGCCCGCAGAACCTGCGCTCTGAAGCCCCTTCAGGATGGTTTCGTAGATCGTCCCGAAAGTGTGAGACTCTTCCGGATCCGTGAAGTCGCATTCATTGATCATTTGAAGGATTTGGTGGATCAGCACGCCGTCCTTCATGTAGTTGTGAATGTCTTCAAAGACCAACTTCACAACACTCTGAAACTTTGAGCAACCCTGATGGATCTGCAGGTTGCGAAGCGTCGGGAACAACTGATTATCAACGAAGTCAAGTAACTCATCTCCCTTGAGAGCCTTGTCGTTTGCAGTATCTGCCCATTCTCGCCAATGGAAACCTTCCGGGATGATCGACTCGTAATCGTCGTTCAGCAGTTCCTTCTCGATTTCCATGTCATCGTAAATCTTAAGGAACAGCATCCACGTCAGCTGCTCAATGCGCTGCGCATCGCCGTTGATCCCAGCGTCGTTACGCGTAATGTCACGGAAGCGCTTGATAAAGTTGCCCAAACTCATGCTTGAATCCCAGTGAATTTGTTAATTTTGTTGTTTTGATTGTTTGCCATCGGCATGTAGAGTGCCTTTTCCATGGCCTTCACGGCTGCGTCATACGCATCCTTACCACCAAAAATATTGATGATCTTTAATGGCCCGCCGAACGATTTGAATTCCTTGCTTTGAAGAACCTTTCGGTTGTCCACCTCACAGACCCCTTCGTGAGCGTAGATGTCCAACAAGGTCTCCATCACTTCACGCGCAACCCCCTGATACTTGTCGAGGAATTCGCTACGCTTTACGCGAGAGCTCCGCATTTGCCGGGTTTGAGGCGTTGCACCGAAGGCGATGGACACGATCAGATCGAATTCGTCGTAATCCGGATTACCCATCTCTTTGCGGAGCTGTTCGATGAGAATGCCCTTCTTCGCGAGGCTTTGGATCACGGCCTTCTTTTCGTCTGCTCGGTTCCAAACCTCCATGAAATCGGCTTCCGAACCGAAATGTGCGAGGATGTTTTTGCGCGTGTAATCCTTGAACTTATCGGTTACAAGTTCTCCATTTTCATCGAGATAGCTCACACTCTCGCCGACCACAGAAACTTCTATGCCGGGACCTACCACATAGACGATACGCTCACCGTCCAGCGGCGGAAGTGGATTAGGGGGACTCTTTTTACCCCCGTCTCCCCCTGGAGTCTTGCCGTCGCCCTTGACATCGGTGTCGCCTCCAGGTGTTTTTGGATCGTCCTTACCATCAGAGTTGGGTTCCGGATCCTTCCTCCACTCGGACTCCCATCCCGGCTCTCCGTCGAACTCCTTGTCCTTGAACAATTCGCTGGCATTACGGAAATCGAGAATAGTGAAGAAGGTCTTGTCCGCATCTTCACGCAATCGAGTACCTCGACCGATGATCTGCTTGAATTCCGTCATGGAGCGGATATTGGCATCAAGCACAATGAGCTTGACGCACTTTGTGTCCGCGCCGGTTGTGAGCAGCTTCGACGTCGTGACAACGACGGGATACCTTTCCGAAACGCTGATGAAATCATCAAAGAGCTCGCGTCCCTCTTGGTCATCACCCGTCATTCTGACGATGTAATTGGAATCGACGTGCATCATGTCGTCATTCAGCTTGCGAAGTTCGTCACGCATTTCCAAGGCATGACGCTGCGTCGTGCAGAAGACGATGGTCTTCGACATCCGTCCAAGACGATGCAAATACTCAGTGATGATAGCTGCGACGGCACGCGTTCGATTCTTCAAGATCAGCGTCGAATCGTAGTCGGCCAACGTGTATTTCCGCTTCGGAATCTCCAACCCATTCAGATCCTTTTCGCCATCTTGAGGTTCCCAGCCGTCGCGATCCTTGTCCAGCAGCACGCGCACGACCTGAAACGGCGCAAGGAACCCGTCCTCGATCCCCTGCTTGAGGGTATAGGTGTAGATAGGATCGCCGAAATATTCGGCATTGTCCGCCCCTTCTTTATGGCTCGGCGTAGCCGTCAAGCCAATTTGGACAGCTGACGAAAAGTAATCCAAAATGGCCCGCCAGGAGCTTTCCTCTCGTGCGCTACCACGGTGACACTCGTCAACGATAATGAGGTCGAAGAAGTCCTGAGGCACCTGTTTGTACACATCGGCCATCGACTCTCCTTCGCCATCGTCATCTCCGCCCTTGAGCTGCTGATAAAGCCCGAAGTAGACCTGATGAGACGTATCGATCTTTCGATTTCGGATCTTCGTATTGAGATTTTTGAAAGGTTGGAAGTCGCCAACGATCGTCTGGTCGACAAGCGGATTGCGGTCTGCAAGATACAAGACGTTCTTAACGGCCTTCGCTCCCTTGAGCAAACGCCAGATGATTTGGAACGCCGTGTAGGTCTTACCCGTACCGGTAGCCATCACTAGCAGAATGCGCTTTTTCTTGTCCGCAATAACCGCGTGGACGGTCTTGTTGATGGCGAGCATCTGGTAGTAACGCGGCACTTTTCCGTCGTCCGTCGTGTAGTAGAGAGCATCCTCCATCTGTTGACGGCTCACGTCATCTCTGACGCCTCGCGCATCGCACCAACGCTTCCAGAGCACCTCCGGAGACGGGAACGTGTCCATCGGCAGCTCCGTTTGCTTCCCCGTCGTGTAGTCGTACTCGATGAATTTTTCCCCGGCAGAAGAATAGGCAAACGGAATGTCCAAAATCTCGGCGTAAGCCTTCGCCTGATCAATCCCGTCGGAAGCCGTCTTCTCCGTGCCCTTGGCCTCCACAACAGCAATCGGAAAGTTCACGCTCTTGCAAAGCAGATAGTCCGGACGATTGCGCATGGTTGGCGCAACCTTTGTGGTCATGTTCATCCCTGGAACAATCTTGAAGCGATCCTTTCGCAAGGAATACTCCATGAGCATCTTGTGGCTCGACCACCCGGCTTTCAATAACGCCGGCGTAATGTAGCGAAGCTTGGTTTCTTCTTCGGATTCGTATTGCTTACTCATTCGAGAGCCTCTTGCTTCAAATACTTGTAGGCCGTCGTCCGGCTGATCCCGACTTTCTTGACTGCCTTCGAGAGCGGCACACCCATGTCGATCATAGAGCGAACTTCCTGAATCTGTTCGTCCGTGACGGAACGTTGCCGCCCCTTGTAGACGCCGCGCTCCTTGGCGAGCGCAATGCCTTCGGCCTGGCGGCGCTTGATCATGCTACGCTCGAATTCGGCGAAGGCTCCGACCATGCTGAGCATGAGCTTCGCCACCGGCGACGCTTCCTTGCCGGCATCGAAGTCGAGCCTTTCATTGAGGAACCGGACGCTGACACCGCGCCCGGTAAGATCCTGGACCATCGTGAGGAGGTCTGAGAGGTTGCGTGCCAGACGGTCGAGGCTGTGCACGACGAGCGTATCACCCTCGCGCACGAAGTTGAGCATGTTCTGCAGCTCCGGTCGCTCAACGTTCTTCCCGGACAACTTGTCCATGAAGATCTTCTCGACCTGCATGGCCTTCAGTTCTTCGAGTTGCCTCTCCGGATTTTGATCAAGCGAGCTGACTCGCACGTATCCCACGAGCATTGCCGTCCTCTTTGGATCCTTGGTTAACAATACTGTTAATTATGGAGGAAACGAACCAAAAACGACAAGGATGGAGAGGGGTTAGGAGTGTGCGCCTAGGGCGTACGCTAAGAGAGCAAAAAACACCATTCTCACGCGGTAAAAGACACGGTTCCGGAAGGTATCTTTTCACCTCTTTAGCCACAAAAAGCTAATCGACAAATACCGCTGTTGTACAGTATTTTTCGATCTCTAGTTTAGACTTTCTCCATCAGATAGTTTATAATTTTGCCATATCTTAGTTTAGAAAAAAGCCAAGTGATAATTTGGTATTTCTCCATCTTAAACTTTAGAGTTTCTCCATGGCAGGCTCTCCTAGTATCATCCCGCGTTGGGCAATGCACGAACTTCTAGCTCAGTTGGAAACGCATCGTGTGGTTTCCGTGGTTGGGTGTCGCCAATCCGGCAAAACCACGATACTCTTAACAACTCCACTGCCCAACGTCAAGTTTCAATCTCTTGACGTGCAGGCAAACTTTTCCGCAGCCGTAGCCGATCCCAGTTATTTCGTTCGGCGCACATCTCCTGAAATTTTTGTCATCGATGAAATTCAGAAGGTTCCCCAGCTGATCGGAGAAATCAAGTTCCAGGTCGACCGGAATCCGGAAAAAGGGCAATACATCATCTCCGGATCGTCGGACTACCGAAAGCTTCCTCAAGCCAATGAGTCATTGGCCGGTCGTGCCGGTCTGGTTCGTGTTCGAACGTTTTCCGAAGCCGAACAACGCGGCATGCAGCCTGGTTTTTTACAAGCATTGTTCGACGGGCTCCTTCCGCTCTCCCTCAAGTTTGAATGCAGCAAGGAAATGGTGCTAGAAGCCGCCATCCGTGGCGGATATCCCGAAATACTGTCGATCAAGACCCAGGCAGGAAGAAGCCGATGGTACGCGTCCTATTTGCAAAACCAGGTTCTTCTGGACATGAGGGCACAATGGGATACGCGCAAAATGCCCATCTGCGAGAAGGTCATGGAATGTGCCGCCATCTTCTCCAGCCGTGAGTTAAAGAAAGCCGCCTTGGCCAATCAATTTGCCATTGCCTGGCAGACGCTAGACAAATATTGGTCCGCCATTGAAGCCATGTTTCTCGTTGACATGGTCGACGGTTGGACTAAAAAAGATTACGACCGCCCTGGATCCAGTCCCAAAGGCTTTATGACGGACAGCGGCCTAATGGCTCACTACCTCCACATTCTTAATCCAGCCATGATTCTGGAAAGTAATGAGAAATCTCAAAATGAAGGTGGAAAGCTTGTTGAAACATGGGCCTACAACCAACTTATGCCGGAAGTTGACCTCAACCCAACCTGGCAGCTGAATTACTTCCGTTCTCGTAGCCATGAGATCGATTTTCTCATCACGAACGAGACAGGACATATTGTCGGTATTGAGGTGAAGGCTAGCGAAAGCGTCAGCTCCGATGACTTCAGGCATTTGAAATGGTTCCAGGATCTCGTCGGCAAAGACAACTTCAACGGGATCATTCTCTACGCCGGCAATGAAGTGCGATCCGGTGGAAACGGACTCTTCGCCCTTCCCATGTCTGCACTGTGGTCGGACTTCTCAAAGTGGGAAAAGCTATCATGACTGCTCCCCGTCCGTTTTGACAACAAATCGGACTGAGAGCAATCACATGATCGCTCAAGCCTTTGACGAATGTTATAAACATTGCAGCTCAGACCGTCGGCGTTGTCGAGGATCTTTCCGATCAGACCGCCCTCCTTCCCTTCCAGAAGCGCGTTGCGAAACTCCTTGAGCATCTGTTCCCCGTACCCGATCAGGCCGAGGAACGTGAACGTCTCCTTCGGAATCAACATCCCGCTGTTGGCCAGCGAGGCGGACTTGTGGGCGTTGTGCTCTCTTCCCGGTCGGAAACTGATGTAGTAGCTCTTGATCCCGTTCTTGCGAAGCCAGTCGACAATCGGCTCATCCTGCACCCAGTGCTGTCCATTCGGGGCCGTGATTTCCATGTCCGTGAAAACTTTGCCGATGTCGTGCGCAAGCGCTGCCAAAACCGCCGTCAGGATCCAGCGGCGCTTATTCAGATAAAGATCCTTAGGCGAAGCAGAGCGGTCGAAGATCGTGGTCTTCGCATCGTTGGCAGCGTAGTAGGCCACTTCGAGGCTGTGCGTGAACAAGCCGCCGTAACCTTGGTGATGGTCATACTCGGAAGCCGGCGTCAAGTGCACGATGCGTGCGAGATTGGCAATGACCGGCAGAAGGAAATTCTCGGCTTCCTCTTCGGAAAGCGTCGTAGCGTAGCAGAGGTCCCGGATGAGCTTGCCATTGGCTCTGAAGAGGTCATGAACCGACAGAGCTTCTACGGGATGCGGTGCAGGCGGCCATGCCACGTCGATCTTATCCGTTTCAGCCACGGTCGGAATCTCACTGAACTTCGGACACGCATCGTCCAGGATCTCAACCGTTTTCTTTTTCCGAAACGGAAGTTGGCGAAACAGCCAGCATGAAAGCGTGACCGGCGAAATAACGACGTTGTAGACGGCGTTGATGGATTTATCTAGAAAATTCATAAGATGCCTCGGACGAGTTGATCCGATCATCCTGCCCGAGGATGCGTTGACCAATGACACGACGAAAAGCAGATTTTGCTTCCCCCTTCCAGGGAAAAAACAAAGCCCGCTGCCTAAACAGCGGGCTTTGCCGAAAGAGATGGCGACAAAACTCGAACAACCTCGCTGATCTCTATGGTGAGGCTTGTACTAGTTGTCATTAGAGTGAAAAGGCGGCAAACGCAGTCGAAAGACTTTCATGAACCGCTCGGGATCGTGCCCCGTAAAGCACGATCCCGCGCTCTTTTTTGCTTTGAGTGTTGCAAGTGAAGTTGCGAGCTTTGTCGTGCTCTCTTCCTCACCCATGCGCATTTCTGCGCTGGTTACAGAGCAATGAAATGGAATCGAGGTGCATACGCCCTGGTGAGGCCCCTAGGAAATTACTTTTCGAGGGGGTAAAACAAAACTCGCAGCCGGCAAAGCCGCGGGTCTTGCAAAGCAATATTAACCCAAAACACATCTGAAAGGGGCTTCTAGAACAATTTATTTTTGACTGTGCCGCAAGAATTAAGCTGAAATTCCGACTTGGAATTTCAGCTGCTCTTCTCTCCTTTTTTGTACCAAAAATGGCGATCAAACGACCTTTTCCTATCAGTTCAATCCACTGGACTCCATATCTTGCGAACGAAGAGAAAACCTCGTCATCGTCTGCCCTTCTCAAAGGTGCTACCATTTTGGGTGGTTCAGGATTTCATCGAACTCCAGAACCACCCAAAATGTCCAAAGGCCCCGCTGTCGGTAACCAGCTGGGCCTTTGTTTTGCCAACTCCAGATTTTGATGAGTCCCTTCCTTATTTTTGTACCATGTATCGTGTTACGCATTACATTTTGTGCTATAATAGAAGCATCAAGATAAGGAGTTGCTCATGTCCGAAACCACTATCCCAGAAGCCACTAAAGACAAAATCTTCGCCTTCCTCGACATTCTGGATGCAAAGGGCCAACCCATCCCATCCATCCGTGTGATTGCTGCAGAAGTCCACGCGTCCGCCTCCCACGTCAGCCCGGCATTGAAGCTGTGGCGTCAGCTCAAGGCGGAACAGAAGGCCCGCGAAATCAATACTCTCTCGTCTCGAGTTCTTGATGAAGGCGTTTCCAAGACGATTGACGACGCCATGGCCTCTATCCGCGCAGCCGTTGCGGAAGCACTGAGCGCTTCGATGGAACAATATGCCGAAGCAGACAAACAGCGCGCACTCGAAGCTGCCGATCGCGAAGCTGCTCTGCGCGACCGTGCGCTCGAGGCCGAAATGCGAGCGGACCAGTACCTTCAGGACAAAGGCTGGCTCGCACGCGAGCTTGACACCGAGACCATGACGCGCAAGGCTCGGGAAGCAGAAATCGACAGTCTTCGTGAACACAGCTACATGCTCGAATCCGAGCTCGAGGAGACAAAGAAGGCGCTCGCATCTCTGCAGGCTCTCAACGCCACCCTGACGATTGAAAACAACAAGCTGGCGACCGAGCTCAAGGCCGCGGAAAAGAAGGAGGCCACGCTCTTTAGCAACGGCGATTAACGCATCGGCGAAGCGAGGGGCAAACCCTCGCGCTCCCGCCCTCGGGGGCTACCGCCCCCGCCTGCGATCCCCCACACGCCTTGCCAACAACCGGTCTGCGATCAGGCCGCGCGCGACGCGCAGCGGCGTGGAGGCAGCAATCGTGTCGTCGCTTGTTCGCACGAGCGCGTCTGCGCTCGTGCTCAAAAGGGACAGCAGCGAAGCTGCCTCGAGGTTGAGATCTCGGCCCCTGCACCCCGCGTCCCGGCAAGCAGGCCGCCCGGGGACACTTCCCCGGGCCCCTTCCCGGTCCGCTCCACGCGGACCGCATCTCCGCGCGCGTCCATTC
>ERZ779924.630-NODE-630-length-15099-cov-122.118_pt1 | contig 15099 bp, 11 predicted proteins | sample MGYA00511955_ERZ779924 | MGnify/ENA primary metagenome ERZ779924 (study PRJEB29588, sample SAMEA1969417) | human gut metagenome | biome: human gut; feature: human-associated habitat; material: faeces | place: Denmark | collected 2008/2010 ... | reverse complement strand
AAGCCCCAAAATGGCTATTGATTGTAATCAACACTTCCTTTTTGTTCTTGATAAAATAAATAAAATAGCGACATAAAGCTATCTATTGCTAATTGCCGCTATTTTCTAATTTCAGATTTTCACCTTTGAAAAATGCTGATGTTTATTGCGAATATCAGCATTAGCAATAACCTCTACATTGTCAGTATTCTTTTCCTCTTCTTTGCATTCTTTCTCGGTCGGCGGTGTCAATTCTAACTGTATTTTCCTGTCCAACGCCGCCAGTTCCGCTTTCAGACCTTTCAGTTCTTCCTCTTTCTTCCAAGTCTTGCCAGCTATCTCTTCCAGTTGCGGTATTTCCTTTTCCAAAGCCTTGCATCTTGAATCATACTGCTCAATGTAGCTTGGTATCTTCTGTAAGGCATTCAGAAAGTTGTTTGCCGCTGCTATCGGGTCCGACTTGGCAATGTGACCGTAGTTGTACTGGTACTTGTAATTGCCCTCGACAAAAAAGCGGTTGTCAACAAATGGAAGACCATTCTCGAAACTTGTCTTGCTGACAATCTTGACAGGGAATCCGTAGATTTCTCCAATCCGCTTGTATTGTCCGCCAGTTGTCTCTTTCTCCGCCAACATTTGCAGATGCTTTCCTATAACCTCTAAGTTCGTGGACTCCACACCATCAAGAGTGATGAGGTTGAGGATGTTGCCGTCCTTGTCTTTCCTGGCTTTGCCAATAAACTTGCCGTAGTCCTCGGTCATTCCCTTGAGAGAGGCTTTGTTGTTGCCCAGCTCTGCCGTCTTTGACTGCAATTTTGTTTCTGAGTCACGCTTGCCCTTGTTAAACGATTTGCGCTCACCCTCCAGAGAAGCAATCTTCTTCTCCAGCTTCGCCTTGTCAAGCAAGTCGGTATTTCCGGAGAGAATAGCCATATACTCGGAAAAATTCATGCCCGATTTCTCGTCCATCGCTCCCTCGTCAATGGTTCTCGCCCCCAAGGCTCCGCTTTTCAACTGCGAGATAAAAGTCTGCTTGCAGTGCAGGAGGTTAAACTTGTACGAGTCAAGCGACTTTTCCACCGCATAGATGATGACATCCACCTTGTTGTCGGCATAGATTTTGGCAATCTCGTTGCCGGCACGCACACCTCGACCGTCACGCTGTGCCAAGTCTGACGGTCGCCACGGTGTATCCAAATGATGGATAGCCACACACCGTTTTTGTGCATTTACGCCTGTACCTAACATAGATGTGGAGCCGAACAATACTCGTACCGAACCCTCGTTCATGGCTGCTATCACCGCCTTTCTTGCCTTCTCGTTCTTGCATTCCTGAATGAAGCGAATCTCTGACGAGGGTATTCCATAATCCTCTATCAGCTTGCGCTTGATTTCAGAATACACGTTCCATTCGCCCGGTCGGTATGTTCCCAAGTCTGAGAATACGAACTGCGTCCCCTTGTGATTGTCATAGCGTTTGTAATAGTCCGCTATTATCTTGGCACAATGGCTCGCCTTGTTGTCTGGATGGTCCTCACAAGTCGGGTTTATCATGCGCATGTCGAGAGCCATCTTTCGGGCATAGTCTGTGGCTATGAGCATCTTTGCCTTCTCTTCCGTTTCTGACAGTGGAAGTCTGCCGAGGATGGTAGCATCGCCCGTCTTGGCAAACTCCATCAGCTTTTGGATGAAGTCCTTCTGCTCGGGTGTCGGTGGTATGTTATGAAGGATCTCGTTCTTCTGTGGTCTGTCCACACCAACCGCCTCCGCCGTACGATAGTCGGTTATCTCGTTGTAGAAGGCAGCAAGCTCCGGTACCTTGATGAAGTATCGGAAACGCTCTTTCTGTACGATGTTGTTGGTGACGTTAAACTCGAAGTCGGTAGTCTTCTTGGCGAAGATTGCCGCCCACGCATCGAAACAGCGGATGTCCTGACGCTCCAGTTCATTGGGACGCAGATACTTGAAGAGCAGATACAACTCAGTCAGTGAGTTACTGATAGTTGTTCCCGACAGGAATGTCGCTCCCAGATCTCTGCCTGTCCGCTCCTGTATGGTACGGATAGCAAAGAGCATGTTGAGTGCCTTCTGGCTTCCCTCGCTGTTGCCGAGTCCTGCCACACGGTCATGACGGGTGTTGAACATGAGGTTCTTGAACTGGTGGCTCTCGTCCACAAACAAGTGGTCGATGCCCATCATGCGGAAATCCACTACATCATCGGTGCGCTGCTCGATGCTATAGGCTATCTTCTGCAACTTTGCCTCCAAGTTGAACTTCCGCTTTTCCAGTCCTTTGAGCATTCCCCGTGACACGTCTTTGCCCTGCGTGCGTATCACTTCCAAGTTTTCCTCCACGGTATCAAGCTCCGTCTGCAATATCTGCCGCTGGAGTTCTGGCGATTGCGGTATCTTCCCGAACTGGTCATGCGACATGATTACACAGTCATAGTCGTTGTTCTTGATGTTGTTGAAGAAACTGACACGGTTCTTGGCGGAAAAATCCTTCTCCGAGGCATAGAGTATCCTCGCATGGGGATAAGCTGTCTGATAGGTGGCAGCTATCTCCGCGACATTGGCTTTCAGTCCGATAATCATCGGCTTGTGAGCCATACCGAGACGTTTCATCTCATACGCAGCCATACACATGATGAGGGTCTTGCCTGTACCTACGGCGTGGTCACATATCCCGCCGCCGTTCTGCAAAAGCATCCATACACAGTCCTTCTGACTTGGGTACACACTCTTGACACCATACTTTCCGCCAAGGGCTTTCAAGTCCAAGCCGGGGAAGGTCTGGTGAGAACCGTCATACTTCGGACGCACGAAGCAGTTGAACTTCCGGTTGTACATCGTGGTCAAGCGTTCCTTAAAGGAGTCTGACTGCTCCTCCAGCCATTCAGAGAACCCGTTGCGGATTTCGTCAATCTTGGCATTGGCAAGCTGTATGCCCTCGCTGTCACGCACCTTGATGTCGTTGCCGTGTTCATCCTCACCGATGCTCTTCATCATGTCGGGACAAGTGTTGTGCAGGGCATGTTTCAGAAGACTCATGCCGTCATAGTGGCGGTAATATCCCTTCACCATATACTCATCCGTGATGGCCATGGTCTTCATACTGCATTTTGCCGAATATTCGTCCATGCTGTCGGAATAGACGATGCTGACCTGTGTATTGAAGAGGTGGCTCATGTAAGCGGAATACACACCTGTAGGTATCCAACGCTCACCGAAGTTGAAGTCCAGGTCCTCAAAGGCTATCGGTTCGGGAATGCTTGCCTTCAAGGCTTCCAACGACTCTCTCACGATTGCATGGTCGGGATTTTCCTTCAGCCATTCTTCTATACGCTCCGCTTTCTCTATGACATTGCCAGCAATGAAGCGGTCGGCTATCTCGTAGCCGTCTATGAGCGGATTGTAATAGATGCGCCCTTTAAGCGCTTCCGTCAGTTCCTGTTCCGGCATATCCGATAATTCAGTCATATATGGCAAGTGGATACGGCCGAACTTGTTGAGCGAGGCGGTGAGCGCTTCCTCTGGAGAATCCACATGACTGACCTCATCAAGCGAAAAAGAGACCGGGTGGTCGAAGATGTCTGACTTTGTGAACTGTCCGTTTTCCACCCGTTCCAATGACAGCATGTCGCGCCCTGAGGCATCCATGAGGATGAACTTCACGTTCTGCTTGGCATTGAGGTTGCCGAAGCGAATGAAGAATGCATCATAATAGACATTCAGACTCTCACGCATCTGCTTGTTTTCCGTCTGTTCTTCCGCTTCATAGGTGTAAAGTTTCTGATAGGCATCACGGAGGGCGATATACAGGACAGCCTTTTCTTTCTGCTCCATATTCAGATCCAACGGCATGAAGGTAGCACCATACTTGGTAAGGTCTTTCAATACACCGATGTTTCTGGCAGAGTCGAGCACCATAGAACCCTCACGATGAAAACTTTCCAGTTTCTCATCAAATGGACGGGGCTTCATAGCGTCCTCTTTCTTCCTTGCCTGCTCTTCCCGCTTTCTTTCTTGCTCTTTTTGTTGTTCCCGCTCATGATTTGTTTTTTTCAATGTGCTCTGAGTCTTGGAATCTTCTTTTGCCTCATTCCCTTTTGACTGCCCCTGACCGATTTGCGCTTTAAGAACTTCTATAGTTTCCATCGGCGGCTTGAACTTCGGATCAAGCGTATCTTCAACGCCCAGAGCCTTGAGTTGTTCCTGACGGTGCAGTTCCGCCTTTTGACGCAGCATCACCCTGTCTTCGGGAGCCATGGTCATCATCATCTCGTAAAAGCCGTTGATTGGCGGATTCTCTTCCCAAGAGATGTTTGCGTATGGTTCATCACCTGGCAGGATTGGTTTTGCCTCTTGTGCAGTTTTGTTTCCCTGCGTCGTCTCGTATCCCGGTGCCACCTCGTTTTCTCGTGCCACCTCTTGCCCCTTTACCATCACGTGCTCCAGTTGCGTTTCGTGCATATGTACTGTCTCATTCCTCTTTGCCGTTTTGTGCTCCAGTTCAACTGCGTCCCTTGGTGCCGTTTTGTGTTCCAGTTCCACCTCGTCCCTTGTTACCGTCTTGCGTTTCTGTGCCGTCTCATGCCCCTTTGCTTCTGCCAACAAAGGCTTTGCTTCTTTTTCAACTGGCTTTGTCACAACTTCAAAAGTCGGATTGACATTTTTTACCAGCGGGCTTGCTTTCTTTCTAGGCATTTTCTTGGCGGCAGCACTCCCTGTAGCGGCTGCCCCCGCTGTGGCTGCAGTTTTCTTCTTCGTCGCATGACCCTTTAGTTGGTTATCGTCTTCCAGGCCCCAAAGGTCAAACAGAGTCATTTGAACTGGCGGCTGCTGATGAGATTGCCCTGTTGGCGGTACTGATTCACTGTGCCCCGGTTTTGATTGCCCCTGTTCTGTTTGCGCCTGTTCTGGTTGCCCCGGCCACCGTTCCACCTTATTCCATAAGGTGGTATGCCCTGTAGCCAGTGCTGATTCACTGTGCTCCATTTCTGGTTGCACCTGTTCTAGCCCCTGTTCTGATTGCTCCAGTTTTGTTTGCCCCACCTCTTGCCACCGTTCCACCTTATTCCATAAGGTGGTATGCCCTGTAGCCGATGCAGGTTCACTGTACCCATGTTCTATTTGCCCTTGTTCTGCCCCCTGTTCTGATTGCACCTGTTCTGGTTGCCCCAATTCAGGTTGCCCCAGTTTTGTTTGCCCCACCTCCGGCCACCGTTCCACCTCATTCCATGAGGTGGTATGCCCTGTAGCCGATGCAGGTTCACTGTGCCCCGATGCTGGTTGCACCTGTTCTAGCCCCAGTTCTGATTGCGCCTGTTCTGGTTGCCCCGGCCACCGTTCCACCTCATTCCATGAGGTGGTATGCCCTGTAGCCAGTGCTGGTTCACTGTGCTCCATTTCTGGTTGCGTCTGTTCTATTTGCCACCGTTCCACCTCATTCCATGAGGTGGTTTGCTCTTCCCCCAAATATCTGCTCAAATGAAAATTTCTTCCGAAATCTTCATTGAGCATTTCTCTTAAATCCTCTGCAATGCCTTCCACACCATCCTCATGCGTGTATATCATTGCAGGTTTGCCGAACGGGTCAGTATCCAACTTTGCTGTTGTATGGATAATGCGTTCCGGATGCTCCAGAAAGTAGTTGTTTGTCGGAATGCGGTTCTCGTCATTATAGACAGTATCAAGCAGGTTGTCGTCTCCTCGCAGCGACTCCTTTTGGGTATTTTTCTGCAGAATGATGAGGTCACTGCCCACTTCCGTATTGGCATTTTCCGTGAACAGGTTGTTGGGAAGACGAATCGCTGACACGAGATCAGCATGATAGAGCATCATAAAACGCGCGGCACTGTTGTTTTTGGCATTCAATACGCCTTGTGAGGTGATGAAGGCAACCAACCCACCATCCCTTACCGTATCAAGAGCCTTGACAAAGAAGTAGTTGTGTATGCGTCTGGTGACAAGTGCCCTCATGCCTTTCATGGCTGTATAGGACGGATCAAACACGGCAACATCGCCAAAAGGAATATTTGAGATGGCGAGGTCGAAGTAGTCATTGAAAGGCTTTTCTATCTTCTCGAATCCCTCTATGCGCACTTTCTGCTCCGGGTGCAGATGGCGGAGTATCTTTCCCGTAAGCAGGTCTTTTTCAAATGCCATAATGTCTGCCTTGGGATTGTTATCCAAGACGGAATCGACAAAGGCACCGATGCCTGCCGATGGTTCAAGTACCTTTTCGGGGATGACCTGATGCTCTTTCAATACATCCGTCAGAGCCTCTGTAACGGCTGACGGTGTGTAGAATGCCGTGAGGACAGACTGTTTCAGACTGTCCATCAACTGTTTGTACTCGCTTTCATTCTTGCTGTTTTCACGGATAAGTCTATGCAGCTCCACTGTTGGAGCAAACAACTCAAGGTCTGACGTTGCCCAAAGGACGGCATCCGCCAGTTCCCTGGCAGGGTTCAGGATGCACTTCAATCCCCCGAATCCGCAGTAACGCTCCAGAAGGAGACGCTCACGGGCAGTCGGCGTGCGCTGTTCCCTGTCAAGGATGAATGCCGTCTCTATCGCCTTGATGTTGTCGTTCAGCCGTTGTTTTCTATTGTACGCCATTTGACTCTATGAAAATGGCTACGGCTCCCGTCAACTCTGTATAGAGCTGGTCGTAGTCCGGTGACTGGGCAAAATCATCATCGGTGAGGTCGTAAATGGAATACACGTTGTCAACCAGAGGCAGGAGGTTCTTGACAAACGCTTCCTGGTCTTCTACTGCTACCTCCAGGGGAAACTCACTGTCAACAACATCGTACAGGATACTGTACTTGGAAATATGGAAACCTTTCAGCAATGCTGACATGGCAAGCTCTTGTGCCGCATCGGCAAAGAGGGCATCACGCCGTGCCTGCTCATATACTTCTGCGGCATGGTCTGCACGTTCGCGGATAAAGTCCGCATCGCTGGCTTGTGGGAAACGGTTCTCCCTGAGGTGGTTCAAGAGGTACAGTCCGTAATAGGACAGCTCTGTCTGTGCCTGTTTCTTTCTGTTCATTTGTCAGTTGAATGGATTAAGTGGTGAATAATAAACCGTGGATGGCGGTTGATGTTTGTGTGAAAGCAAGAAAAAGGCACTCGGTATCCCTCCGAGTGCCGCCACTTAATCCACAGTAAATAAAAGCATCTAATAAAGATAGTGCAAGGCGAACGCAATAAAGCTTGCTTTTATTGCTGAGCCGAAGCCTATCTTCGCAGTGAAACTGCAAAGACACCATTTATGAACCATGTTTCGGTGGCAAAGGTACAAACTATTTCTTGTATCTCTTCACATTTCCTCGCTTTTCTGCTGTTTTGCGCTCTGCAAAGACGAATTTCGTGTTGAAATTCTCGTCAAAGGCAATGGCTGCGGAGAACGATTTGCCTTGCTTGCTGGTGAAACCATTGAGCGTTCTGGTCTTGCCCTTGGTGAGCAAGTCGGTGATGTCGGCATCAGTGAGCAATTTTCCTGCTACCTGCTTGAACACTGGCATACCGCACTCCTTGTTGCTGCATCTTACTACCTTTCCGAAGAACTGCATGGTACCTTGCTTGCATTTAGGACACTGGCAGCCGGAATCCTTGTGGCTGAAAAGTCTGTCGCAACCTAACAGCTCCGCAGTGATTTCACGGGTATAGCCTTCGATACTATGTGTGAACCCGTCTGCACTTGCTTCACCTCGTTCGATCTTGGCAAGTTCCGCCTCCCATTTGCCCGTCATTTCCATATTGGCAATCGCCATGTTCTTCACCACGGAATGCAGGGCGAGTCCTTTTTCCGTCGGCACAAGTTTCTTCTGCTGGCGCACCATATACTCTCGTTTGAGCAGGGTTTCGATGATGGCGGCACGTGTGGCAGGTGTGCCAATACCGCTGTCCTTCATTGCCTGGCGCATCGTATCATCTTCTATCTCTTTGCCTGCGGTCTCCATTGCTGCAAGCAATGTGGATTCCGTATGCAATGGCTTTGGTTTGGTCTTGCCCTCCGTGATGGTGCAGCCAGAAAGAGTGATATGCTGTCCTTCTTGCCAGTTGGGAATGACTTGATCCTTGACCTCATTGTCTGTTGCGTCTGCATCCTTGTCCTGCCTTTTGTCCTTTTCCTTGAGCGACAACGCTCGCCAGCCAGTCTGTCGGATGATGGAGCCACTGATGCCAAACTCAACTTCATAATCCACTTGCGCCGATACTGATGTGATGTCCTTGATGCAGTCTGCCGAGAACGCTTCAATCATCCGGCACAATATCATGTCATAAACGATCTTCTCGTCCTTGAAAAGACCAATGGCTGCATTTTCTGTGATGAGCAGGGCATGGTGATCGGTCACCTTGTCGGCATTCACGCTGTTCTTGCTGTAGTCCTCACTGCCAGGCAAGAGTTTCACTTTTTCTCCATATTCCGAATGATTCTCCAGATTCTTGAAGAGTTTGGGAAGTGTGGCAAATACATCATCCGAGATATAGCGGCTTGATGTTCTTGGATAGGTGATGAACTTTGCCTCGTAGAGTTTCTGGGCGATGGAGAGTGTATGCTCTGCCGTGAAGCCATGCTGGGAGTTGGCTTCTTTCTGCAAGGTGGTAAGGTCGTAAAGGAGCGGTGCCTTCTCCACCTTTTGCTTGGTTGCGACCTTTGTGATGATGGCAGAACCGGTATCTTTCACCTTATTATATATATCGGTTGCGGTGCCTTTGTCTGTCCAGCGGTTGGCAGATGTGAACTTCAGTATATTGCCACTGTCTGCATCAACCACACCGAAGTGTACCTGCCAGAACGGTTTCGACTCGAAACGCTTGTGTTCCCAATAGCGTTCGCACACCATGCCAAGGGTCGGAGTCTGCACACGACCTACGGAATAGGTGCCACGTCCTGCGGCTATCGTCAGGGCTTGTGTGCCGTTGATGCCGACGAGCCAGTCTGCCTCGCTTCTTGCCTTGGCTGCATGATAGAGATTGTCATACTCCTTGCCATCCCTGAGGTTCAGAAGTCCCTCACGGATGGCGGTGTCCGTAAGCGAACTGATCCAGAGACGGTCGAAAGGTTTCCTGCAACCGAGATACGCATAGAGGTATCGGAAAATCAACTCTCCCTCACGTCCGGCATCGGTTGCTACGATAATGCGCTCACTGCTGTCAAACAGCTTGCCGATAATCTTGATCTGGGCAAGCACACCTGCATCGGGTTTGTAGCCGTTTTCTGTCTTGACTTGTCGGGGAACAAGAACGAACGGGTCGGGAATCACAGGCAGATTCTCTGCATGGAATCCCTTCATGCCGTAGGTTTCCGGCATGGCAGGCTGCACTAAATGTCCGAATGCCCATGTCACATAATAGCCATTGCCCTGCATATAGCCTTCCTCACGCTTGTCAGCTCCCACAATGTGGGCGATTTCCTTGGCTACGCTTGGTTTCTCTGCGATGATTGTCTTCATTGTCTGTTGTTTTTGTGACATCCGCAACCGTGGGATAGACGGTCGCAGATGTCGGTTGTTATGATGGATGATTAACTCTGTGGATCAAGTGGCGGCAACTACATCTTCACGCTTCTTGCCTTTCTCTTTGGCTTCTGTTCCTCGGCGTTCTGTTCCTTCTGCTGCTTTTCGTTCTTTGGCGCAGACTGTCCCGGACTCAGCGAATCCTTGGTGTGCTTGGTCGCCTCATGGGTCTTGCCCTGCTCGTTGACGGCGACTTGTACCTTGTTCTCGTTGGTCGGAATCTGTTCCTTCGCCTGTTTGAGGTCTGGATTGTTGCGGTAGGAACGTGGCTGCATCTTGTCGAAATCGAACTTCACATAGGCGGTATAGGTACCGCTGCCGTTCTTGTTGGGCACTTCCTTGATCTCGATGGTCTTGCCTGCCACATAGTCGTCCTTCTGCTGCTCGGTCAGTTCCTTCTTGAAATAGGTGTTGAGTCGGCGGATGGTCCCGTCCTCATTGAGCCAGTGGTTGGGATCTTGCTGCTTCTTCTGACCGCCCGCATCACCTTCTGCCTTCTGCTCCTGCTTGTCAGCGGTTTGTTTCTTGTCTCCATTCTGTTTCTGACCTTGCGCCTGTCTTGTGCTGCCAGGCACGAACTCCACACCACGCTGTTCCACATTCACCTGCAGCAGCGGTGTAAACTTGCGCCCGTTGGCAAGCTCAATCTCCTTGCGAAGCGGAAGACCGGAGTAGAGCACTCTCTTGTCGTCCTTGGTAATAGGTGTCTTGCCGATTGTATCGGGTATGCGCACCTTGTTGGTAGGGATGTCAACAATCTCATTGGTGAGACGGTCGATACTGATGAAATGAGGACGCAGCTCACCTGTATTCTTGTCGGGGAAATCCACAACCTTTCCGAGGTTACCGTTCTGCAACAGGTTCTTCTTGTCCTCAGGAGTGAAGGTATAGCCTTTGTAAGCGACATCGAGTTTAGGCTCGTTGCGCACGAAATGCGGCACGAGTTGCAACTGGTCATTATCGTCCTTGCGGAATGACAGACGGACCTGTATCTCTATCTGTTCACCGCCGAAGGTCGGCTTCACAATCACAAGCCCCGTCTTGCCGTAGTTGAGCAGGGCTTTCATATCCTTCTCATTCATATTGTTGAAGTCTATGCCATATTTGGCACCAAGTTCCTGCAGGTTCACATCGTTACCACTGATGAGGTTCTGCTTTACACCCGGAGCGGTCTGTGCCTGCTGTTCGGTTGCGGTCTGTTCTGGTTTCTGTTCCATGTCGTTCTCTTTTTCGTTGGTTTGTTCAGATGATACATTTTCTTTTTCTGTGTTAGCTTGCGTCTTGGACGCATCGTCCGATGATGCGGTTTCTTTCGCCTGACCTTCCGATTGCTTTGCCTCTTTCTCATAATTGGAGGTGTCAACCTTGTGGGCGGAAAGAATCTCCTTGTTAGCCTCTGGATCTTTCAGCAACTCCTTCATCACGCCAAGCAGGTTTTCCACCTGGTCTGCCGCTATGCGGTAGAATCCGAATCGGCTTGGCTCCTTGCACTGGCGGAAGAAGTTTCTAAAGAAACTGTCCATCAAGTCACTGTTGCGGTCAAAACGCAGGAAGTCGGGCGTGTTCTCCGCCTTGGCGGGTGCTCGCTTCGGTGTGCCGTCCCTGCTGAGTCCGGCGACGACGCTGATCTCGCCCGTCTTCTCGTCACGGACTACCAGCACGTCCTGTTCATCACTCTTTTTCTTTTGTACCATAATTGTAAATTTTTAATGGTGAATACTGCTGTTATTTGAATTTCTGATGAATGCGAGTCATATAATGCTCCACATTCTCCTGATTGAAATTCTTCACGTTGTTCTTGATAAATTGATTCACGTCTTCCTCCGTGTAATAGGTCTTCTGTCCCAGCCGCTTGTAGGGAAGCACTCCCAGACTGCGGTAGCGTTGCAGGGAACGGGGAGAAATTTGAAACAAAAGACAGAGATCCTGGTTGTCGAGCAATTTCTCGTTGATGCCAGAGCATCCCTTGTCCTCTCCGCTTCGCTCATGTCTCAACATCAGCATGTCATAGATGCCGTCAATCTTCTTGTGCAGGTCATGCAGATCTAATTCCAATCGTCTCAATGTTCCATCTTCCATACTCATGTTTCCTTGGCAATGGTTCGTTCCTCAATCAATTTCTGTACAGCATTGATGCTGTATCTGCATTGTCCGCGCACCATGAAGTACTCGATGCTGTTGGTAGAGCGCAAGCGCTGCAGGGTTCGCTTGCTTATCCCAAGTATTCTTGCAGCATCACTGCTTGTCAGCACAAGTTCCATGCTTCTTCTTTTGGAATTTTCTCTCGCATTGGAATATATGAGAGCTACCAACTTTGCCACGTCGGCAATCTGTTCTGTCAGCATCTTAAAGGCTGAACTTTCCATTGTTATTACTTCCATTTTGATTCCGCTTTAAATGTTACAAACTTTGCTGTTTTGATTTCTCGGTGGCAAAATTAATCATTTGCGAAATACCCGTTTAACAACTCATTAATGACCCACGTATAATTTTCTTGAATTACTTGCCTGTCGGTCAGCAAACGACGGAAAAGCACTGCCACAAATCTCCATTTTCATTGTTTTTCCTAATTCGTGTCGTATCTTCGCAGCCGAAAATGTCAAACCCATAAAAATCAAGAACATGGAAGTAGTAACAATGGAAAAGAAGGCATTCGACTTGATGATGGCAAGATACGATGCCTTGGTACAAAAGGTAGAGTTGTTGAAGCACAAGGCAAACGGCAAGCGTCTCAACCAGTGGCTCACAGGACCTGAGGTCTGTCAGCAGCTGCGCATCAGCCCCCGCACATTACAGAAATTACGCGACCGCCGTTTCCTGGGACATACCCAGATAGGTCGCCAGTTCTATTACGATCCCGACGAAGTCAAGGCCCTTGTCCCCCTTATCGCCCGCATCAAATCGGTATAGCATAGAACGAAACAGCTCTGTTTGATATTAATTTTCCGATTGATATTGAGATTCAAATCGGGTTGGTATAGAACGAAATTCGCCCAAGGCGAAGTCGAAAACTTCACCTTGGGCGAGCAAACACTAGATATTTTATTCACCACTTAATCCAATTTGTAAGCAATGAACATGAACCAACTTTTGACGCATGACAGCGAGTCCATAGCCACCGCCATGCAGTCATTGAAGAAAGCCAACAACTGGCTGTCTTCCTTCATCGAGTCCTACAGCCCACCTTTGGACGGGGAGCGATACCTCACCGACAAGGAACTCTCCGAGTTCCTGAAGCTTAGTCGCCGCACCTTGCAGGAATATCGCAAACAAGGCATCTTGCCCTACATTATATTATGTGGCAAAACCCTCTATCCGGAATCCGAGATACAAGCACTTCTCACTGGTAATTACCGCAAGCCGATAATCGACGGCACTGTTTCACAAGGGGAGGGTACTGCTTCATAATAGCGAAACAAAAATAGCGTACAGGGTACAACGACAAAAATCGTTCCCCCTGTACGCTATTATATTATAAAGGTGTAGGAATCTTATTAAAAGATGAGAAATTCTAACTTGCACCTCTTGGCATCGTTCCGTTCATCACAATAATCATCGGATACTCGTGTTTTACTTGCTCTGCTTGGCAATCCTTGCGGTTCACAACCTTACTGATAAACCATTGTCTGAACAACAAGGCTTGGTATGTATCCATTTGAAGTGCTATGGCGATAATCACTTCCATATCATAGACATGCGCAGAATATTCATTTTCAAGTTTGATGTATTGAGAATGCTGGAAGTCTTTCAGCACACTTTGTTTCCAAATGCGCTTGATGGTATTCTTCACTGCTGTCCCCGTTACATTCAACAGTTCGGCAATCTCCCAAACTGTCATCCACACCTCACCATGATGTGGGGCGTAGATTACCATATCTTCTTGTATTGTTATCACTTGTCGTTTCATACTCTGCCATTTATAGTGTTAGTATTATCGTTGCAAACATTTCCAAACGTGAATTCCTCAATGTTATTAATCTGCTGAGACAACTTTTCCACGTCTTTGCTCAATTTTTCTTTGGTAATCTTGGCATACACCTGGGTTGTCTTTATGTTCTTGTGACCAAGCATTGAACTCACGGTTTCTATTGGAACTCCGTTGGAGAGGCAAACCGAGGTTGCGAACGAATGACGGCTCATGTGCCAGGACAGCGGCTTGGTGATGCCGCATTTCTTGCCCAGTCTTTTGAGCGAATCCATACAACTTTTGTAGTTGGGTACTGGAAATACCCTACCGTCTTCACACAATCCACGGTATTTTTCCATAATCTGCTTGGGATAGTCAAGCAACTTGATGTCGGCTTCAGTTCCCGTCTTCTGTCGATGGATTATTATCCACTCGCCATCGTCAAAGAACGTTTTGATGTTCTCTTCCTTCAGGTTATAAAGATCTATGAAGGCGAGACCAGTGAAACAACAGAACAGAAACAAATCACGTACCATGCTCATCTTCTTTCGGGTGATTGGTATTTCCATGAGCAAGCGAATCTCTTCTTTTGTCAAGAACTCCCTTGTCGTCTCTTCTTCCTTGTACTCATATCGTCTGAAAGGGTCTTTTACAAGCCACTCATTATCTATGGCGCGGAATACCATTGCACGGAGATTGCGGACAAACACCATCGCAGAGTTTATCTTCAAGTGCTTTTCGGTTCTGAGAAAAGTCTCGTAGTCCGTGATAAAAGGCAGCGACAACTCTTTCAAAGCAATATCCTTGACATGATAATGCGATTGCAAGAACTCACCGACATAGGCACATCCTATTCTGTATCTTGTGAATGAGCTCAAAGACTTTATGCCAGCCTTATATTGCTTTTCCATTTCATCACGGCTTTGGAAATAGACTTTCATCAGTGTATGGCAACGATACTCCAAACCAAGAAAGGCGTTCTTCACCTTGTCGGCAGTGACGAAGTTGTCCCTGTCCATAATCTCCTGATAATGCTTACTGATACTCACACGCATCTTGTCCAATTTGCGGTTCACTTCCAAAGCCTGCATACTCTTACCTATCATGCGTCCGCCCTTGGTGTCCCACAAATCTGGATTGGCAGTTGTCTTGCAACTGAACTGCGCCTGTGTTCCGTCCACTGTGATACGTCCCATAACTGGAACTGTACCATCTTTCTTTACTACCTGTCTTTTGAGGTAGAAGATAATTGAAAATGTACTCTTCATAACGTCATTCTTTTTTGCGTTCAAAATTAATACACGAAGAGTCTTTTCTTGCTACGCATTTCACGGCAGAATACGGCAAATTTGGTTCGTAACCAAAAATCTTACGTTGCTCATTAGTAACTCACTATAAATCAGAGTATTAAAATTTAATTCGTAACCTTCCTTATTCTTCTGAACCTCAACATTCCCCATTTGGGGTATAGGTTACGGATAGGTAACGTTCCTCTGTCTCATCTTGTCGTATTCCCGTCTTCGTCTGTCCTCGCCACTTTTAACCAAAATGAGGAAAGTAACTGATAACCAGTAAACTTTCCTCATTCTTCTCTCAAACACTTTTTATATGTACTTTCCTATTAATAAACCCATTGTCGGCAAAGTATTTGATGATTCGCTCTACCGGCATGGAATAGAT
>ERZ779924.624-NODE-624-length-15231-cov-2.50079_pt1 | contig 15231 bp, 10 predicted proteins | sample MGYA00511955_ERZ779924 | MGnify/ENA primary metagenome ERZ779924 (study PRJEB29588, sample SAMEA1969417) | human gut metagenome | biome: human gut; feature: human-associated habitat; material: faeces | place: Denmark | collected 2008/2010 ... | reverse complement strand
AAAGCGGTCATATAATGAATCCACGGGGAGTTGCCATGTAGCCGTGAAATGCCCCGATCCCATCAGGTTCCCGTCCGCATGCAATGTGATGAATTGCTCCGGATAGGAAACGATATTGGTCAAACCTGAAAATTGGCCGTTCATATCGGTAAAATAAAGCTTACCGAGCTTATCGCCTTTAACGGGTAATTCCTCATAAACCACGGAGAAATTGGCAACGGAAGCGGTATCTATCTTGAAACGGACCGGAGCCTTTTGTAAACCTTCATAAATCATCGGAACGATATGAGGCTCCACCGGGATCTTCCGGTTCTTTAAGTTTTGTAGTAAGACATCGTTTATCCAGAGTCCCCCCAAACGTAATTCCTTGGTTGAGAAATATCCGGGAATATCCACGTCGTTCAATCTTACGTTCCCAACCTTCACGTCAAACCAATCTTGATGCTTAGGCTGTTTATAAGCGAATTCCATTTTAGAATAAGGCGAGACTAAATGTACGTGATCCAACCTCAAACCTGACTTTCTCAAATCCAGCCCCCCGATTTTCAAACGGTAGAAGCCGTTATCCAACGGTATATCGATATCCTTCGTCTGTAGCTGAAGATCACCTAATTGAAACGTCTTCTTCTTCAAATCCACAAACACATTCTCCAAAGCCAATTGGATATCCTTTTGGCTCTCAGTCCGCAATATTGTCGTATCCGATCCCCAAGACATAGAAAAATCACCATCGGATAAATCAAATCGGTCAAACCCGATCTGATAGATGCTATTCTTGGGAATCCGGATTCCCGCTAAAGAAATCAATGGGGTTGAAAAACGTATCGAGTCCTTTTTAGCGGCCAGGGTCACATCCTGTAGACGGAAAAAGCCGTTTACGGTGGATAGCGAACCTTTTCTTATAGTCACACGCAGATCCTTTCCCGGTAAGTAGTTATCGAAATCCCGGAAACTAAGACCAAAATGATCATACTTGAAAAACAATTGTCCACTCCGGTTCGTTTGCTCATCCACCAAGAAATTCGTAGCAAAGAAATCAAGGCCGTTGAGTCGGTACCGGGTCGTGTCATTTATCTCACGATCCTCCAATGTCACATTTGCATTCCGAATCTGGATCTTACGGATGGAAAGATACCGAAGGAAAGGATTTAACAAACTCTCCACATCCACACGGCTATTTACAGATGTGCTTTTCCCTTTATCCGGAGATTCAACGGAGGGCGTTTTATAATAAACCAAGCGAGGCGACCGAACCTTCAGTAAATCTGCGCTAACACCTTTGTCGTACGCCAACCCGTCTATCCGGATCGTATCGATACTTCCCGACAAATAATCATTGTGGGAACGAACAGACAACGGACGTAGTCGCATGCTATCTATATGAAACGAGCCTAAGGCCGTATTCATCGCCAAACGCTTGATATCGAACCGATGATTACGAGCCCTCATGATCCCTTGTATATCATTCGCCTCAAACGCAATGGAACGAAAATAATTCAGTTCCTCGCCCGGAGCTACCAAGGAGTCGATCAGAAGACCTTCCGCATGGAAATTAAACTCAGGGATCGAGAAGTCCTCTATCTGCCCTTTCAAGGCTAAGGAATAGTGAAGGGCGGTTCGCTCTATTCGTATTTGATCCACGGATATACTATGTAGTACCGGAGAGATCACATCATATAACGATAAGGCTTGCACCAAAGAATCCGCATCGGCATTCGCCTGCTTCTTCTCCCGAGTCAAGTCATACACCTTTATATCCGAAGATTGTATCTCAAAATTACGGGCGGACAAATAGTTCAAGGCATCTTCCCGTCTAAAGTGAATCCCTTGTATCTCTACAGTTTGTACCTTCCCTTCCAGATAATTCGTTGGTTTCCGATTGGTCTCCCCCCACAATAATTCTTGCGGAAGCAATTGGATTTTTTGGATATAGATAATGGAATCTTGGGTACTGAGGCATATACTATCCGTCTCCAACTTAAAATCATTATTTACCAACAAGGTTTGCGGCTGGTTCGTGACAAAATCGAAGTTATCGCAATACAACAGCTTCCCGCTCCAACATAAAACCATACGCATGGAAACTTACGTTATTCAACGTATAGATAATCGGCGAGACTTGGTTTTCCACATTATAAGAGATACTGGCATTTTCCAAGTTCAAGGTCTTTACGCTCAGGGCATCTATGTATGGAGAGATCACCTCGTACAACGTCTTCGATTCGGCATGCTCTACCGTATCTGCCGCCAGTCCGGAAACTAACGGTTTTGATCCGGAAGAGCCGTATACACGAACCTCCGGCGAGCGGATCTCAAAGGTATTGAAATGGAGTTGCCGGTAATTCCATCGCCATACCAAATTAATTCCCTTAAAATCTATCACCTCAATCCGGGTACTTACATAGGTATCGGGCAAGCTATCCAAGGCGGCCCAATGTTCAAAGACCTTAGAGTCCGGCTCCAATGAAATACCCTCTAGCCTTAGTTCTCCCTTGAAGAAGCTAATAGAAAGCTTATCGAAAGAAAGACGATAAAACCCATCCGTAGCATTCGCCGTACGCTCTATCAGTTCTCTTTTCAGGTACCGCTCCAAACGACCTGTCAGGAAAAGATTCAAAACTAGGAACAATACAGCCAGCGATAAAACAGCGATCACCGTATGTTTCAATATCTTCCTTATCCTAGAACTCATCCTTTCCTTTATTTTTGCGATATAAACTTCTTTTTATAAAAACAAAATAGACCCGTTTATGTTGCCTTTCACCTAATAAAAAAGCCCCGGAGTCCATTGGCCCCGAGGCTTACGATCTATCGATTGTTACTTCATTTTACAAAAGGAGCCTTGATCAAATAGTCGGCACAATCCTTCACACCCGCAAATTGAGTACGTCCGTCCGGCATTTGCTCCAACTCTACAAAATAGTCTTTGATTCCGTTCGCGTACATTTGCTTGAATATCATCTCAAAGTTCATCATACCACTTTGGCCGAATACGGCACGATCCTTGATATGTAATACCTTGATACGATCCGGATGTTTCTGCATATACTCGACAGGATCGTTTTGTCCCATGACAATCCAATAAACATCCATCTCGAAGTAAACCTTGCTCGGGTCCGTATCTTTCAGCATCAAGTCATAAATCTGGTCTCCGACTTTCATGAAGGCAGCGAAAGGATTTCCCTTCACTTTCTCCTGTTGCTCTTTCGTTGCGACACGATTGAACTCCATATTATGATTATGATAGCCAAAACCAGTGGCGATGCCCTCTGCCTTGATAACATCCGAGGCCTGATTGAAGATATCGCAAACAAGTTTAGCCTCATCGTGCGTAGTAATCGTCGGCATCATCGGCTGGATCAAATATTTACAGCCTAGTTTCGCATGATCGGCAGCCGTAGCTTTCCAATACTCCATGATCTTTGGGGTAACCTCCTTCGAGTATTTGAAAATCATAGCCTTAAAAGGGTCAGAGATAGATGTGTCTACCGGATTCACGTGCGAGCTAATGATCTTCAAGCCAGCGTCTTCCGCCATTTTCTTGAAGTCCATCATAGGAACACCTCCGATAGCGCCTTTACCATAACCCGCCAACTCCAGCTTGGAGTATCCCATATCCTTCACCTTCCGAAGATTAGCGGCCACGTCGCCTTTATATAATTCTTGGGATAAAGAATAGATCTGCAAGCCAATCTCTTTGCCGGCATGGACCTCATCCACAACTCCCAACGCAGCGTTCGCCGCATTTACGGAACCGGCTTTACCAGCCAGCAATCCACCAGCGGTAAAGAGAGAGATATTTTTTAAGAAATCCCGTCTGTTACTCATAACATCATTCTATTTAAATAGGCTTATTTACAGAAATAAGGCAATGAATACGGGTTGCGATATTGATACCAGTACAAACGGTGGGAAGCCGCCTCCTTATCATTACCGAAGCTTAATGTAGCCGGGTTCCATTTAACCGGACGGCCTAGCTCACGGGCAATATTCTGTAAACAGCAAAGCGTATTCGTACTGCAACCTACCTCAACCGGAGCGATCGGGTTCTCACGTGAACGAACGCAGTCGATGAAGTTCTGCATATGCGGAGCGCTAGTCTCATAATTGCCAGCATCGTTACCCTTCTTTTTACTGTCTTTCAGCTTCTTCATATATTCCTCATACATCTTCTTACGCTCTTCCGGAGTCATCATTCTCGGGCGCTTCTCGATCAAGTTCTTCAGGTCGGAGGGGATATTAGACTGATCAGAGCAGTTGATGTAGCCACGAGCTACCTCGATCCAACCGTTATCACCGACAAACTTAATACCCTGCGCATCCGGATTATCCTCCAAATAAGGTTGTTCAGTCATTACGATACCATTCGCATAGCGCATGGTTGAATATTGCGTGCCATTGTATCCCTTAGGTGTAAACTCAACCGGACCAGAGCCATCCATACCGATAGCGGCTTGGGCGATATCGAACATATGAGCGCCCCAGTCAGCGGTATAACCATTACCAGTCTCTTGAAACCAACGCCATGCGCCCCATAGTTTCTCGTTCTCTTCCGGATCCAGAGAAATAGGAGGACATAAATCGGGATGATAATGGATCTTCGGATCGTTCAACGGACCCATCCACTGATTGAAGTTCAAATTAGCGGGAACCGGCATTTCCGGCAAGCTCAGCGGCGTAGGAGGCTCACCTACACGTGCATATATTTTCTCTATATGACCGATGGCTCCATTCTGAACCATATCGATCGCAGCTTGGAACTCTCTGCTGGAACGTTGCTGGCTACCTACTTGAAGCACACGTTTATTATTACGTACGGCTTTTACCATAGCCAAACCTTCAGCGATCGTATAAGCCAACGGTTTCTGACAATATACGTCTTTTCCAGATTGACAAGAATGAATGGTAGCCAAGGCATGCCAGTGGTCCGGGGTAGCGACCTCGATAGCGTCGATATCCTTACGCTCCAGCAAATCCTCGTAAAACTCATATTGATCACAACGTTGGTTCATTCCCTTTGAGGCTTGCCATTCAGCGACACGTCTTCTGAAACGCTCTGTTTTCATCGTGTCCACGTCACAACATGCGGCAACCTGTACGCCCGGACATGCGGCAAATCCTTTAAAGTCTGATAATGCTTGCTGACCTAGGCCGATAAAACCTAAAACGACTCGATCGCTCGGGGCGATACGGACTCCATCAATGGCCCAACTGGGAAGAATTGTTAAACTAGCCAATCCTAGTGCGGAAAGACCCAAAAACTCTCTACGGCTTACGCCCTTCTTAGTGTTTTCTTTCATGGTAATTTTGTTAATAATATAAGATAAAATGTAACTTGGTCTGAGAATGATTGCCCCAAAGTTATAAAAAATAATTTATTTCCATAATAATCTTTTAATAAAAAAGGCTATCCTTGTCCGGGATAGCCTTATTTTGATTCATATCAATTCCTAAAACGCATATCCGAAGCCTACGTTCAGATAGATCGGATACATCCCGAAGGTAATCGTATCGAAATCCTTTTGGAAGATATCGTTCAATCCCCATGTCAAGTCAGCGTATACGATAAGGTGCTTAAACGCTTTCCATTCTGTACCGATCTGCGCTCCCCACTGAAACTTTCTTAAGTTATCCGAGAAATCATAGGAAGCACGGTTGTCACCAGAAAACTCCACCTTCGTACCGGTAGGATTGATCTCACGCAGATATCCGTCGTATACGTAGCCGGAGAAGTTCCGGTTTGTAGCGAACGAGACAAATGGTCCCGCCGAGAAACTCACCCGGTTATTCAATTGGTAAAGAGCCACGACCGGTATCGAGAAATAAGAGTTCTCCACTTTCGTCTGCACGCCGCCGGTCCAGTTTCCTTTCAGCTTATCGAAACCGGAGCCAATGATCTCCATGCTGTAATTCTTAACCGTCGCTTTTGTCTCCATACCTTTATTCTCCAGACGGAGACCGATCATCATACCCCATTCCTTGCTCTCGCCGAACCATTTCTTGATATCGCCCTCTATGGAGACACAAAGCGTAGGGCGATAACTATCTATCGCACGAATCTCACGAGGCAATGGCACCGGAGCGGTTCCGCCGATATTGATACCGGCCTTTACCGTATATTCCAATCCCCTTAGGGAAGACCAGATTATTCCTTGGTTTCTTTCCTGCTGCGCCTTCAACGTAATGACACCCGACAAGCACAGTATACCTATTAATACTATATATCTTTTCATATCCTCTGTTTTTTTAGTTCTCACCGGACTGGATTATCTCAACCTCATCGATCCAAAGCGTGCTACCTTCCGCTCCCTCGAAGACATCACCTTTCAAACTCGAAGAGAAGACTATGGATAACTGATAACCACCTTTCGCCAGCTTATCCTTATCGATCACCTTACCGGGCTTAGCCACGAACGGGATATAGAAACGCGTCCACTCATCCGTCTCTTTCTGATCGCTGATCCGGGCAACGGATATCAGGTTCGGGCTTGTCAACCCGTTGAAACCATCCAAATATTTCACATTCTCATCCGTCTCATAGAAGATGGCGTAGATATCACATTGGTCTTTCTTACCTTTTACCTCCTCGCCATTCACTTTATACGACTCTCCCGCTTTATATTTATAATAACCACTCAAGTAAGTCGGCACATGATCGAAAGGACGTCCCAATCTCGTGCCTTTCCTTGCGTCCGGAATAGCGTTCAGCAAATCAAACGTACCGATGAAAAGGTTTCCGGCGGCGATAGGCATACCGAATCCGCTACCGAAACTACCCGTGCTGCGGGTCACCAACTTAGCGCATTTACCGACATATCCGTTATCGTCTTGCATGGTGGGATAATCCAACGGAGTCTTGGGCACACCCGTCAAGCCAAAACCGGCGTTACCACTCGCCCATGTCACGGAATCTCCATTCGACGTGAAATCATAGAATATCTGATAACGTTCATTCTTCGGCTCCATCGTTATATGCTCGAAATGATATTCCGTGCTCACACCAGAGACGATGCAACGTACCGTATAGGTCTTCGTCCAATGGCCATCCTCGGAAGTAACCGTATAGGTTCTCGGTGTCGTAAAATCAAAAGCGGTGCCACTAGCCGGCTTGATAGTAGCGCCGGGAGTCAAGGTGAATACCGGGGCTAGGTTTGTAATATCCGCATCACTTTTCACGGTCAGCGTCACGGACTCGTTGTCGATCTCCGGCTCGGCTTTCAATATATCGCCATCTACCGTACACGATAAGATATCCGCTTCCGCATTGGGCGCCTCCTCCCGGATACAAGAGACGGAGAGTAACGTCAATAAAAAGCATAAAACAAAACTTTGTACCTTCATACTTCAAAATCTTTATAATTCATATTGAAAAAGGATCACACCTCCCTATTATTCATATAGGTCTCTTTCAAATACCTATAACGGGGAACAAAGGTAATCTATTATGCGATACGTAGTATTCCTATATATTTTAATAACTTTTTTTACAATGCCCTTTTCTCACACCTACGGAAATGACGAGATTCCAAGAGAATGAGGTTTATATATTTGCGATTGTCATAAAATACTACTAATATCGCGTATACTTAAATCTGTATAGACCATATGACAACACGAAGAGATTTCCTCCGGCAGACCGCCTTGCTCGGTGCCGGACTTTCCATCAGTCCTTTTTTCATTAAAGCTGGGAGTGCCGGTGTGGGCGCAAACGACAAGATAGGCGTCGGGCTTATCGGATGTAACGGCATGGGATTCGAAGACCTTAAAGCGTTCCTTCGTAATCCGGAAGTAGAGTGTATCGCCTTGTCGGATATCGATGAGAGCGTATTAAACAACCGGGCGGCAGAGACCGAGAAGATCACCGGGAAGAAAGTAAAGCATTTATATAAAGACTGGCGTAAATTGATAGACAATAAGGATATCGATCTCGTAATCGTAGGTACTCCCGATCATTGGCACTGCCTGCAAATGGTATCCGCTTGCCAAGCCGGGAAGGATGTGTATTGTGAGAAACCGCTGGGAAATAGTATCGAGGAATGTAACATTATGGTACGGGCGGCGCAGAAATACAACCGGGTCGTGCAGGTAGGCCAATGGCAACGTAGCGATCCGCATTGGCAGGACGCCATGCAATTCGTACATAGCGGACAGCTGGGTAAGATCCGCACCGTACGTGTATTCTCTTATCAAGGTTGGTGCCCCTCTATCCCCGTCAAGCCGGACGAGGCGGTGCCCGCCGGAGTGGACTATGATATGTGGCTGGGGCCGGCACCACGACGCCCATTCAACCGGAACCGTTTTCATTTCACATTCCGTTGGTTCTGGGATTATGCGGGAGGTTTGATGACTGACTGGGGTGTTCACCTGTTAGACTACGCATTATATGGCATGAACGTTACCGCACCGGAATCCATCATGGCATCCGGAGGCAAGTTCGGTTATCCGGATGACGCTTGCGAGACCCCGGACTTATTGCAAACCATCTATACATTCAAGGATTTCACCGTGATGTGGGATCATGCGATCGGTATCGACGATGGCGCTTACGGACGCAATCACGGTTTGGGATTTGTAGGCGAGAACGGTACGTTGGTGATCGACCGTAGCGGCTGGGAAGTGATACCGGAGAAAGTGAACGGACAGGCACGTATGGAGGCAGTACCTTTAAAGAACTCATACGGCGAAGGGGGACTGAACTTACACGTAAAGAATCATCTGGAATGTATCAAGAGTCGGAATCGTAATTGCAACGCAAGTGTAGAGATCGGAGCACATATCGCCAAGTTCTCCCAATTAGGGAATATAGCCTATCGCACGGGTAAGAAATTATCGTGGGATGGAAAGAGTTTCCATGATACGGAGGCGGATAAACTATTGTGCAAGGAATACAGGGCACCGTGGGAATTACCGAAAATATAAGGATCTAGTTGTAGGGACGGGGCACGCCCCGTCTCTACAACTGGGTATTTATTGATGTTCGGGGCGTAACAGGTCGTTCACCGTCTTCACGGGGTTGAATGTCTCGATAGGAACTTCTACGAATACCGTGTTCCAGTCGCTCATGGCACCGTTCCACAAGCCCGGCAATTCCAGCGCTTTCAATTCGCGGCCATCCTTGCTCTTATAAGAGATGAAGCCCGTATTCTTATCCACGTAATCCGGCAAGTTGTATTTCTCTCCCTTGTGATTCTTAACGGCGCAAACCAAATCCACGGGATTAAAGTGAGTACCCTTCTCAAACATCGCCTTCTTAGCCGGATCGCTCATATCGATCTGGGAGCTTTCAAGCACCTGCAAGGAAACCGTACCGTCCGGATTCACCGCCAGGAACGGACCGCCACCCGGCTCGCCCACATTCTTCACCATACCGCATACACGCAACGGGCGAAGCAGTTTGCTCTTGATATACAGGATTAACTCGGCGTCTTCCAGTAATTTCGTATCCGGGTTCTTGATACATAGGTCGTCTTGCAAGAAATGAATCATCTCCTCTACCTCGGCATGGGTATATTTGCCGGTCTCGATCTGTTCCAGATATCTGAAGGCTTTCTCCTGCAATGTTACCAAGACACCGGCGATCACCTTCTTGTAGATAACCGTAGAGCATTTGAAGCTATCCGGAACCACGTTATCTATATTCTTGATAAATACCACGTCGGCATCCACATCGTTCAAATTCTCGATCAAGGCTCCATGCCCACCCGGACGGAACAATAACTTATCATTCTTATCGCGGAACGGCGTGTTATCCATAGCGGCCGCTACCGTATCAGTACTCGGTTTCTGGATACTGAAAGAGACATCGTATTTCACAGAGAACTTCTCCTCGTACTCGCCAGATTTATCGGCAACCAATTGCTCGAATAAAGCCTGATGCTCCGGAGATACCGTGAAATGGATATTCACCTCTCCGGCGTTATTCTTGGCGTACATGGCACCTTCGGCCAAATGTTCTTCCATCGCCGTACGAACCGTATCGGCATATTTATGGAAAAGCAACAAGCCTTTCGGCAGCTGCCCGTAATTCAAGCCTTTCGGCTCCAATAAATTGGATACCACCTCCTTGTACTCGCCCAAGGCTACCAACGCAGGAATATCTTTCCCTGTATTCTCCACGCACTTCTTGTCCAAAGCCTTATAGAAAGCGAATTTCTCGATCTCGCTAAAGAATTTCTTCTCGAAAGCGTTCATCGGTTCCTTATAATCCGCAGAAAGGAACTCGTACAGATTCTTAAACATACGGCTAGCAGCGCCGGAGGCAGGTACGAATTTTACGATTTTCTTGTTTTTAGCCAGATAAGCGTTCCAAGCATCCATATAAGAAGCCTGTTCCTCTTTAGATATTACCATAATACCTTTTTCTACCGAAGCGGAGGCCGCTATCTCAAGGAAAGGGAAACCTTTTACGAAGCAAGCGAGTTGCTCTTCAATCTGTTTTTCGCTGATTCCTTTGGCTTTCAGCTGTTCTAAATCGTTTGCGTTTAACATAGTATAGTATTTAATGTGAATAATCTCATCAGTAACACCACAAGCACTTATGCGCTATGTGTATCGCAAATGTATAAAATAACCGCAAGATACGTGTTGAAATTCCATAGAAAAAAGTATTTTTACAGCATGTTTTGCGGTTTGTCCTCAACCGGGCAATAAAAATGATATAACTATGGATACAATTGGATTCTTTACGTCTGAGGAAAAGAAGCTGTTCTTCTCCAAATACAGGCTCCTGTTACGAAACCTTTACTCTTTCCTCGAGAGGGAAGATATCCGGAAGATGAAGGAGCTGATGAAGCGGGTTGTCGCCCTCGATTGCTACGGCAGGGATAAGAATGGTATCAACGGTTTATTGCGAAATATCGACACGGCCTTGATCGCCACCTTGGAGATTGGCTTGAAACGTACCTCGGTCATCGCCCTTCTATTATACCGCCCGGTATTGAAGAAGGCGATCACGATAGAGGAAGTGGAGCAGAAATTCGGGGCGGACGTGACCTTGATCATCCGTCGCCTCTTGAAGACCTCCGACTTGTATGCCCGGAACACTGCCGTCAACTCGGAGAATTTCCATCATTTGCTTTTCTCGTTTGCCGAGGACGTACGTGTGATCTTGCTTATGATCGCCGACCGCCTCTGCCTCATGCGTATGGGAAAACAGATGCAAGAGGATGATCGTATCCGGCTGGCTACCGAGGCCTCTTATTTATACGCTCCCCTCGCCCACCGACTGGGTTTATATACGATCAAGAGCGAGCTGGAAGACCTTTCCTTGAAATATACGGACAGGAAACAGTATGACTTCATCAAACGGAAGCTGAATGAGACGAAACGCTCCCGCGACGCTTATATCGCCGAGTTCATCGCCCCGATCAAGCGGAAGCTGGCAGCGGCAGGATTCAAGTTCGATATCAAGGGACGTACCAAATCCATACATTCCATTAATAACAAGCTGAAAAAGCAGCAGGTGGAGTTCGAGGGTATCTACGATCTTTTCGCTATCCGGATCGTATTGGATACGCCGCTGGAGAAGGAACGCTCGGAATGCTGGCAAGTCTACTCCATCGTCACCGATATGTACCAGCCCAACCCGAAGCGTATGAAGGACTGGATCTCTATCCCGAAGAGCAACGGTTACGAGAGCTTGCACATCACGGTTATGGGGCCGCAAAATAAATGGGTAGAGGTGCAGATCCGTACGAGGCGGATGGATGAGATCGCCGAGCGAGGCCTAGCGGCGCATTGGAAATACAAGGGCGTGAAAGCAGAGAGCGGGCTAGACGAGTTCTTGAATACCGTACGTGCCGCCTTGGAGGCCAAGGAGAATAATCCGCTCGACTTGATGCAGGATTTCAAGATGGATCTATATAAGGATGAGATCTACGTCTTCACGCCTACCGGCGAGCTTATCAAGCTGGCCAAGGGAGCGACGGTCCTCGATTTCGCCTTTGCCATCCACACGAAGCTAGGAAGCAAATGCGTGTCGGCGAAAGTGAACGGTAAGAACGTTCCGATCAAATACACCTTGAACAACGGCGATAGCGTATCCGTCATCACGTCGCCCGCCCAAAGCCCGAAGCGGGATTGGCTGAACTTCGTCGTCACCTCCAAGGCCCGTGTGAAGATCAAGCAGGCCTTGAAGGAGGAGACCGTGAAGGCCGTGGAATTCGCCAAAGAGATGTTGCAGCGCCGCTTCAAGAACCGGAAAATCGACATGGACGAGCCGACCATGATGCGCTATATCAAGAAGAAAGGATTCAAGACCGTCACGGACTTCTACATCGAGATCGCCGAGGAACGCCTCGATCCCAACCAAGTAATCGACGAATATCTGGAGGCTTTCCGCAAGGAGACGGAGACGAACGAGCGTACCGAGGTGCGTAGCGCGGAGGAATTCGTGACGATGACTCCGGTGGAGGAGATATCGACGAACAAGGATGTCTTGGTGATCGACAAGAACCTGACGGGTATCGAATATAAACTCGCCAAATGCTGCAACCCGATTTATGGCGACGAGGTTTTCGGTTTCGTCTCCACGCAAGGTATCAAGATACACCGCATGGATTGCCCGAACGCCCAAGAGATGTTCAGCCGCTTCGGTTACCGGATCATCCGCGCGAAATGGAGCGGCAAGGGAGACAATGGCTATACGGTTACGTTGCGGGTGATCGGACGGGACGATATAGCGATCGTCACCAACATCACCTCCGTGATCGGAAAGGAATCGAACGTCACGCTTCGCTCCTTAAACATCAACTCGGTAGACGGATTATTCCAAGGTAACTTTACCGTATTGGTAAGAGATACGACCGCATTAAACTTGCTGACGAAAAAGATCAAGGCGGTAAACGGCGTGAAAACGGTAGAGCGATTAAATTCTTAGATAGTGTACTGTGCACGAAGTACCGTAGTACTCTGTACGAAGTACTACAGTACCCTCTAGGAAGTACCGCAGTACTTCGTACAGGGGACTGTGCCAACTGTAAGACTGGGCCTTGGACTATCCCGGATCACAGAATCGGCGTCAGCCCCATCTTCTCCGCACGTTGTATAAGGAATTGACGGGCCGCCTCATACTCGTTCGGGATCACGCCGTCGAGGATGGCGTTCTTGATCGCCTCTTTCAGCACGCCGACAGGCTTGGAGGGAGCCAAGCCAAACGTCTCCATGATCTCCTCGCCGGATACCGGAGGCTGGAAGTTACGGACACGGTCTTTTTCCTCTATATCGGCCAGCTTCTCGCGCACCTTACGGAAGTTGTTCAAGAAACGGCGAACCTTCTCCGGGTTCTTGCTCGTGATATCGGCCTCGCACAGTTTCATCAAATCGTCGATATCATCTCCCGCGTCAAACAGCAGACGGCGGATCGCCGAATCCGTCACCTCATCGTCCGACAAGGCGATCGGACGCATATGCAGGCTTACCATCTTCTGCACGTACTTCATCTTCTCATTCATCGGGAGTTTCATCTTCCTGAAAATACCGGGGATCATCCGCTCGCCGATAAAATTATGATTATGGAACGTCCATCCCAAGCGAGGGTCGAAACGCTTCGTGGCAGGCTTGGCGATATCGTGGAAGAGGGCGCTCCAACGCAGCCATAGATTATCGGAAGTCTTGCTCAAACGATCCAGCACCATCAAGGTATGGGCGAAATTATCCTTATGCCCGATCCCCTCCTTGGTCTCCACGCCCTTCAAGGCGCAAAGCTCGGGGAAAATCAATGGCAACAGTCCGCATTTATCCAGCAAGTCGAAACCGATAGAGGGCTTTGGCGAGAGGACGATCTTGTTCAACTCGTCCACGATACGTTCCTTGGAGATAATGGAGATACGTTCCCGGTTACGGATGATGGCGTCGAAGGTATCGGGATCGATAAAGAAACCTAATTGAGTGGCGAAACGAATCGCACGCATCATCCGGAGCGGATCATCGCTGAAAGTAACATCCGGGTCTAAAGGCGTACGGATCGTAAGCTCGTCCATATCCTCCAACCCGCCGAAGGGATCGACCAATTCTCCGTAACGCTCCTTGTTCAGGCAAAGGGCCAAGGCGTTGATCGTGAAATCGCGGCGGTTCTGGTCATCCTCCAAGGTGCCGTCTTCCACGACAGGCTTACGGCTGTCATGGCTGTAGGATTCTTTCCTCGCCCCCACGAATTCCAGCTCCAGATCGCCGGCTTTCACCTGCGCCGTCCCGAAATTCTTGAAGACGGAAAGATAAGCGCCACGCCCGATCTTTTTGGCCACTCGTTTGGCCAACTCGATACCGCTGCCAACCGCTACCACGTCTATATCCTTGGATGGGCGGTTCAAGAAAATATCCCGCACATATCCGCCTATTACATATACCTCAACACCTAGCTCTTCCGCCGCCTCCGATATCAAATGGAAAGGCTTCGCGGATATATGATTTACTATCTCTTCCTCGTTTATATACATATTTATGTATTCCAAATCCAATAAAGAGCGCAAAGATAATCAAATTTCATGTACTTTTGCGGTATCAAATACATTGAACGAGAAAGATATGAAAAAGTTAGCGATCTGTATAACGCTCATTGCCGCCATTTTAACGGGCTGTAACGGAGACGAGAAAGCGGCTCAGGCCCGTTTGGACAAGGCCCGGGCCATGTACGAGAATAACGAGTTTTTCGGGGCGAAGAACGAGATAGACAGTATCCGGGCGCTCTATCCCAAGGAAGTAAAGGTACTGAAGCAGGGATTAACGCTTATGCGCCAAGTAGAAGTAAAGGAGGCGGAGCGAAACATCGCTTTCTGCGACAGCTTACTCCCGATCAAGCTGGAGGAAGTAGAGGGATTGAAGAAAGGCTTCGCTTTCGAGAAGGATTCCGTTTACGAGGAAATCGGCAATTATATCTGGAAACAGCAGACGATCGAGCGCAACGTGCAACGTTGTTACGTACGTTGCGGCGTGAACGAGGAGGGCGAGATGTATCTGGCCAGCGTATATTACGGCGGACGCCCCATCGAGCATACGGGAATCAAGCTGAGCCTGAAAGACGGCCAATTCGCCGAGACCGCTTCCATCCCGTACGACGGCGGACTGAATTACCGCTTCAAGGATATGGGAAGCACCACGGAGGTAGTGACCTACAAGGGGGAGCACTGCGTCGATGCCGTCAAGTTCATCTACGATAACGAGAAAGAGCGGATCAAGGTGGAATACACAGGAGGCAAGCCTTACATTATATATATGGCGGACGCCGACAAGAAA